>JAABUK010007938.1_pt1 | contig 15106 bp, 11 predicted proteins | sample 5559141 | NCBI WGS metagenome assembly JAABUK01 (sample SAMN10711869, study PRJNA513367) | rock metagenome | isolation source: Antarctica rocks | place: Antarctica: Victoria Land, Pudding Butte nord | collected 2016-01-03
GCGGCGCGGGGGGGGGGGATGGTGGATGACGCTGTGATTTGTTGAGGTAGGGTTTTGGGATATAGGACGGCATCGGCATGTTGCCATATTTCCTCTTTTTTTATTTAGGGGAATACTCGGTATCCCCATCCGATGTAATAGTCTGTGCTAATTAAGATCCACAACAGGCGTGATGTTGGAAGGCGGTCGCATAATAGGATATACTCGACTCGCGCTGTAGTGCACGGAGTAAATGTTTTTATACCAACGATTGCAACGCGTTCGAGTCAGAGTTTAGAGGCTGTAAATGTCATCTGTGGAATGTACAATTCGTTGGCATGGAACCTGATAAAGGTCTTACGGGTGCTGAGACGTCCGGAGGAGCGATGGAGCTTGTCGGAAATGCCAAGGCTGTGTATGCGAAAATGACTGACCCACAATGTTTCTTTAGTGAGAGTGCCGGCATGCTGGTTCTGGCTTTGGATATAGATAGCGGACAGCCTTTGGGTTTTGCTTGGGAGAGGAGACTGGCGGGCCGATACTGGAAGCCTCATGGTATGGACGTAAGCCGGTAGTTGGCCTTGATCGAAGAAGTCCTTGCAGCAATTGTATATCACGGGCCTGATCGTCTTGGAATTAGGTCGACCTTCGAGTCCGGGGAATTGCGTACTTTTGGAGTGTAGCTGCGTGTTGTCCAGATCTCGATAGGGATGCTGGTACATCATCCGAGCTTTGACTGTCGTCGTGTAGAGTGAGGGCATAGATAAAAAAGCGCTGGGATGATGCTGGTTGGCGCGTTGTTGGGGAATACTACTGATGTGTAAGATCTGCTATAATCGTCAGTAACCCTTTGGCGATGACAATGTGACGGCCATATCCTCTAAGATAGGAATAGCGTAGAGGCAGCTGCAAATGTTGAAAGAGTGAGAGCGTAAGCGATGAAATTAGTGTTCTAGCATTCCAGTCCTGGGAAGGCAGTGGAACATAACCTATCATGTCCTTTCACACCACCTGCGCTGCAATCGAAGACTGTCCTCAACTTTGTGCAAGATCCATCCCTAAGCCTTTCGTACCGCTTGTAGGGCCCTTCCCTATTCTCTGAATATTTCTAGTGCTCTCCTCGTCATCTTCTGGATCGCTCTGGTCGCCCAACGCATCAGCTCTGACCCTATTCTTGGCCTTCCCTTCAACATCCAGCTCACCGCTTAGAGCCATTGCCAAGCTACTTCTGATAGGCAGAGACTCCATATGCTGTTTGGCCTCTACATCCGAGTCCTCGGAGTCAGAACGATTGGGTGTGGCATTACCGGATCTAGAGCCGCCGCCGTCCCGGCCGACTCGCATGAGATCAAGTTGGCGAGGGGATATTATGGGTTTCCCCGCGCCCGGAGAGGCTACTCGGCCGTTGGCACCATTATTCGGGAGGTGACCTTCTTGATTCTCGTCTCGTGAAGTGTCCTCTCTCCCTTTCGGCCAGTCGCCTTCCGCTTTGGATGACTTTGTTACGTCCCGCTCGGCTTTCTCCGGTGCATCCATAATGCAATTATCTTCGAAGAGATCCACAGTGTTCTGCCTTCTCATCTGTTGCCTGGTCACAAAATCATCTCCACTATCGCCCTTTTGACACCCACCCCACCTCGTTCTGGTTGGGATCGGACTCCCAGGCTCTGCTCCAGCTCGACTGTTGGCCCTCTCCCTCTTCAGCTCAGACCATGTTCGCAGATGGTTCTGTAAGTCATATTTCCCATTATCATTCAGTCTCATGACCACAAATTCGCAGTGATCGACATTCCGTAGGTCCTCAAAGTATTCGACGCTGAAATGATACCATTTCATCAGGAAAACCCGTGTCATCAGCCCGTGTGTAACAAGTACGCACACGCTGGCAGAATCATCCTCCCCGAATATCCGCCACAGACTCTCGTTGAATCCAGATACCCGATCGTACGCATCCGCGGCTGATTCGCCGTTCGGTATGCGGTAGAAGAAATGGCCGTAGTCTGCTCGCTCTTGCCACATTCTGCCCATCTCGGTAGAGTTAGGTTGAAAGTTGCCGAAGTCTTGTTCTCGTAATCGAGGCTCTTCGTAAACTGTGATTGTATGGCGGGGGAAAGGAGAGGGTTCTGGGTCGTCGGTAGTGAGTGCATTGAGGATGCCTTCTGTTGTCTCACGGGTGCGGCGGTAAGGAGAGGTGAAGAAGTGGAGGGTATCGGATGGACGGAGGAGGGAACGCAGTTTTACGCCTGCTTCTTCGGCCTTCAATGGATATGTCAGTTGGGCCTCTTGGGCTATGAACCGGCGTGGAACACCTGCTTCCAGCCATCTGGAGTGAGCTTGACTCGGTGGTCAGGAACCGTCTGGTGAATGTCCCTGTTTTCTGATAGTATAAGCTTTTTCCGTCGTAATCAGACAAAAACATACTATTGCCTTCTGATTGAGCGTGGCGGACCAGTATTATCAACTTTTAGCTACCGTTAGGGACAAGTTCCTCCTTACATGGTGAAGACTTACCCTTGGCTTTCCCATGACACATACTTTTCGAGGTCAACAGTCTAGACTCTGGGCTTGTTATGTTGACACAACTTACTGTGCAAGCTGGACAAACAACATTCTGAGATCGGGCTGATGAACAGCGCAAAAAGTTCTCCCGGCTGCCGTAGCAAAGCCCTTATCTCAAGCCCTCAATGACATTGGCTTATCGGCTGTATCCTACACCGTACTGGCGAGACTGGCTGGCATTGTGGCTCTCTCGGCATAATACAATCACCAATGTAATTGGCAAGCTCCATCAACAGACCAGGCTCTCATCTTCGCGACCGGGTTAGGTATTCTAATTACAACAACATGCGTTGGGCGCCGCCGCACGCTAATGGGTCGTGTCTAAAGTTTCATGCCAAATTCATGCCATGCTCTGTGCTGGATATCCGCTTTTATGTTACAATCGTGCAATGATGAAGCATCGTACATGATCATCGAGATAACCTAGTCTTCTCCTCCTCCAGCCATACTTGCGCCGCCCGCCTGCTTCGCAGACTTGGCACTGCAAATGTCGTCGACCCTCAGGAGCAGACACGCTGACTGGATTTCAAGCGTTAGTAGTATCTCCAAAATATGAAACGGGAAACAACCTACCTCAATAGCAGTCTTGATACTCTGTAATTTGACTGCTAAAGGGTCCCACACTCCTAGATCCTTCATATCCACGAGAGTGCCCTTGTCGCCATCAATGCCCCAAGTACTTCCTCCCTCGGCATGCTTTGCCCTCAGCTTCGTCAGTACCCTGACGGGACTGCTTCCACTATTCTGTATCAGTGTTTTCGGGATGACCTCCATGGCCTCCGCAACGGCTTTGTACGGCCATTGCTGCACACCTTCAACCCCCTTCGCCATCTGCGCTAACCGTACTGATACAGCCATCTCTGTAGCGCCCCCACCTGGTGATAGACGAGGATGAAAGATCACGTTGCGGGCAACGGACATAGCATCCTGGAGATTCCGCTCGATCTCATTGAGGATGTCTTTCGAGGGACCGCGTAGGAGTATGGTGCATGCTTTGGGGACTTTGCATTTTGTGAGGAAGGTGAAGTATTCGTCGCCAATCTTCTCTATCTCAAAAAGCCCGCATTGTGTGCCTACATCTGACCCATGGAGGTCGTCAACGCGGTTGACAATAGTAGCACCAGTGGCGCGGGCGATACGATTATTGTCTGTTTTGCGGACACGGCGCAAAGCGGTAACATCGTTTTTGACAAGGAAGTGCTGGGCGAGATCTGAGACGCCCTTCTCGGTAATGACGAGATCTGGTTTGAGGGCGAGAATAGCGTCGGTCATGTGTTTTACTTGCTCTTCTTCGATCTGGAGGATGCGGTTCCAGTCGTCTTCTTTACTGATCTCGATGTTTGTTTGTGATTCGCCTTTCTTGTATTCCAGAGGACAGTCGAGGAGGATGACACGGGGGTTTTTGATAATGCGCCGCATTTTAGGGTGGGTAATATCTTTGTTCAACATGACACCGTCAAGCACTTTGCTGTCTTCTATCTCTCCGCCAGGTATCTTTTCGATTTTTGCGTAGCGTTTGATGTCCACCTCTTTCTTGCCGCCGCCCACATCATGTGAGACTATCCGAACTGCCTTAAGCGCGAGGTTACACATTAATTCAGACCAGCGCGCGACGAACTTTGTGCCTATGGATGACGAGATCATCTCATACATGTTTTTGTCGTCATTGACGTTGATGGGGCGGGAGATCTCTTCGACGATCTCGAGGGCATCGGCCAGGGCACGCTTGAAAGCGGCGATGATGACCACGGGATGGATATTCCGCTCCAGCTGGGGAAGAGCCTGTGCGAGGATTTCGCCAGCTGCATCATGTCAATTTGTATGACTATCATCGCGTTTCGGATGTGGTTACCCAATATTATGACCGTGGTAGTTCCGTCCCCAACCTCTTCGTCCTGTGTTCGACTCAATTCTATCATGCTCTTCGCTGCAGGATGTGCAACCTCAATCTCTCGTAATATGGCGTGGCCGTCATTTGTAAGCACGATGCCACCCATGGGGTCGAGAAGCATCTTGAGCATAGCCTTGGGGCCCAGACATGACCGTATTATGTCCGCTACCCTGCAATCGTTTAGGGTCTGGAGGTTCTGACAATGGGGGCCAGGGAAAGGCTTACGTCTTTGCTGCTGTGATATTCGAAAGTTGTGCCTTGCGCCCCACTTGTCTATCCCCCGCCTGTGTATCTGAAGGATTTTGTTAGCAAGCAACACTTCAACGATAGGTAAAAGCTTGGGCATGTTACTCATCACCACTACTGGAGCCTGCATCTCGACGGTTGGAGGTTTTCAGGCGTAAATTTAGGAGTCTGAATCGGCAAGGCTCTCAGAGGATGCTCAAATGGGCGAAGTCCTAGAGGTACCGAATCAAGACCACGGACCATTATAAAATCGCGGCGCGTTATTTAGCTATGCCTACGCTTAGCGTGGCTAAATCAATCTTTGCGTCTTGGCAGCGGATGAGGCTCCGAACTAGGCTGCAATGGGACTAAGATGGAACATCTTCTCTGAACGACAATGCCTCACTTCTGCCACTGACCCCCTATCGTGAGCCCCAAAATTCACCAATCAATCCTATTCAATTGGGCGTGTCTCGAAGGGAGCACACTTAGCAATGAGTGATGTATAACAGCTTCATCTTCTACAGGAGCATGAATCATATCGAGACGACATCCCTTGGATATTGAAGCATGCCGCTTTCATTAGACGAGAATTACATTATCGGCTGATGTTGTCATAGAAAAGGCGAATTGGACAAAAATTCTGTCCAACCCACGACGGTCAGTAAATAATGGCACTGGGCCGACAGAAAATAACCTTCTCCACAGTACGCACTGCTGATGTTTGTCCTAGACCATGGTTATCATCCAACAAAAAAGAAGAAAATAGGGCATCAGTACCAATTAATCGTATCTTACAGCATGTGTTGAGGCAAAACCCGGTTGTGGAGTGAGCGTTGGTTACCGTGCCTGCAATGAGCGTACCACATTACACTCAAGCCTTCGTGACACCAATCCTAGAATTTAATCGTTAACCGGGGCAACAGCAAGGTATGGGGACCACTGACCAACACTAATATCTCTCCATACGAGCACGAGCTGTGCCATTCCCTTCATGGCCACCACTACCTTCCTTGACCTTGATCTCCGTCCCATCTTCAGGCCTGTCCCCCTTGTCGCGCTTGTCCTCATCCTCTTTCTTGTGCTCACTTCCTCCCACCTCCTTACAATCGTCTCCCTTCTCTTCCTTGGGCTTACATGCAATCTTGAGATTGAGCAGGGCACGATTAGTCTTTAGCTCAGCGGGCGCAATTTCCTGACGCTTCGCCATAGCCTCTTCAGCTGCGACACGAGCTTTCAGCGCCGCCTTAGCCTCAGCCTCTATCTCAACCCTGATTATATTCTCGTCAGGAGGATTATTGAAAAGGGCCATGTTTTGGGCATTGCCCTGGTCGATGGTCGCAGGGTAATTGTTCCCACGCCTAGCTGGAATGTCCACCATCGTGGCCTCACTAAACGTCATACGCACACCCTTCGCGGTGTGGACAGAGTCCTCGTCTCCTGAGTACGCCGATGCATCGAATGACTGTTGAGTAGGCGTGACAATATCATTCTCATGGACTTCAGCACATCGCTCGCCTTTGTTCAAGATTGAACGTGGTTTGGGGCGCTTTCCGGCCACCTTCGAAGCCTTGGGACGATGCTTACGAGTAGGAGTAGAGGGAGTATCATCATTGTCAATTCCAGAATTTTGGGCACGCTCTGAGATAAGGTCAGCATTGATGGGAACGACAGAACACCTGTCGGTCACGTCGGGTGTCGTTGGGCATTGCTCATGGCCAGAATTAGCGGAAGCAGTATCGGTTATTTTCGCTGGCTGTCGGTGGTGGCGCTTATCCGGCGAGAAGTACGCATTTGTGTTGTCGATGATGACTGTGTGATCAGGTGAACTTCCAATGACATGAACGTTGCGATATCTTCTCTTTACATCTGAAGGCTCGGGTTCAGCCAGGCGCGTCGGCATGATTGGCATGGGTGGCGCATCAGCATCGTTTTTCATGGCTTCGTCATAATCTGAAGTGGATTCTGACGACGAAACGGGAAAGGTGGAGGTGCACTCATCCGCTGAGGCCTCGGCATTGACATCGGTGGTGCTTACCATGTCGATGAACGGATGTAGCTCTGCGGTATTCGGTCTGTCGTTCGCCTTGACGATTGGTACCTTGTTGGAAAGGGCACTCTTGCTAGTCACATTGGCCTCCCGGGGCGTGGGTGTCTTCTTAAAGAAGCCTGATAGCCTCTTGCGAAGCCGCCTCCTCCCCTTTGAATTTTTACTAGTACCAGGGCCTTCTTGCTCTTGAGGAGCACCCCCATGTTCTGGGAGGGCAGGCTTGCTTGGCTCAGCGAGACCTCCATCTGCTGTGAGAGAACGGATCTGGCGTTGTTGGGCGTTTGCCTTGACGTCGTTCCAATCTGTCATCAGCGTAAGCGCATTCGAGCGCTCATCCTTTGTGCTGTTGACCTCAATGAGAAATTTTTTCGCCTCATCTATGTTCTTGTCCGCCATGGCGACTACTTCACCGTCTGTGAGCTTCTCCAGCGCTTTCCGATTGGGACCTTCGATGAATGCGTGTTCATACAGATTCACAAAAGATGAGGAGGAAAATGATATAAGCGATGTGCTACTATGGTATGGGTTGGGACGACCCTCTCCGCCTCTTGGCAGCAAGTGTGGTGAGTGATGTTGTAGGCGTGAAGGATTCGAAATTGCTGAATTTTCTGAATAAGGGCTTGGGATTCGCACCCGGAGAGACCCTGGCTCAGGTTTCTGTTCTCCTGGACCTTCTGTGAGCTGCCAGGGTTTGGTTCGTCTTTTTATCCCTCGCAGAACCTGACGTACCTTCCTGTTCTTGGGGCACCTCGTCGTTCCAACAGGCGCCGTCAGAGACGCGTGGTAAAGTATTGAATCTCTGTGATTTTTCCACAAGACTCCACAGCTTGGCCTGCTTTCTATACTTGTCCGATTCGGCATAACCGGATTTGTTGATGCTGGAGTTCCTGTCACTGTCGATGTCGCCGTCATAGTCTTCCGCGCCCGCTCTGAGAGGAAAGGCAGCTGAATTCTCATAGGTCACTTCTAATTTCGTCTGAAAGGGATTTATTGCAACATCTCTGGCAACATTCTCCTCTGTCATAACGGAGTTTCCTCTCTTCTCTTGAGCCATGTCTTGAACTTCTGGAGGTGTGCCACTTATGCAGTCATGGAAAATGTCTTGTGTTGTCGGTAAGAAGCCCAGGCACAAGAAAAAGGGGCTTTCGTACCTTCTTTCTCCATGCTTGTCTGCTGTATAAGGAGCCAGGTAGAGCAAAGAGGGCAGAATATTATCACATCAAAAGACAGCTCATCATGTTCGAAGCCTGCAATGAGATGGTGCGATGAATGCTTTTAGTGAATGAGCCGACCGTGTTGTTTTGAGATACTAGCCGGATCGGGTAACGCTATCCCGGACAATCAGGCACATAAACCACGAACATAGCTATTAAAGCCCACTCGTTGCATCAATTGTATCTCCAGCTCTAGATAATTCATTCTCTATTGCCAGCGAAATATTCCGCTAAATCAGTGCATTCACAGGTCGCGTCGTCATACACCCTCCACATCTCACACTTCACGCATGTAGAATTTAAGGTACGCTTCACTACCCACCATCTATCACCTACCACCTCACAGATTCCTTATTTCAACCAGCATCCACCGAGCACGTTCCGAGAATGAACAGCACGCTTGAAATCCTCTGCATCATGATGATCATGACAGCTGCCGCTTACGATTCTGCTCTCGTGAATTTGTTTTTGTATATCTGTATTGAGGTCCTTCCTTCCATCTTCAAATCCTATGCGTTTTACCAAGAAGGTATTCGGATTGCGAGGCATGGGAGTGGTGCGGGAATGTGATGGGTAGTGTCGTGAATAGATCTGTGGTGCGAGGGGACAAGGAGGTCAGAATGCACTGATAGAAAGGTAGGGGATTTAGAGGAGCACGGATAAGGTGGGGACAATCCAATTATCACGGTGAGATTACCTTAGATCATTTTTCCGATTCGACTCACAAGGATGAATCGTTTCAGGTCGCACCATAAAAGGAAAAGATGCTTCATTACCTATGGCCTGCACAAGCTCCTCGTCAATTGAGCAATGACTCCCTTTAGACTTTGAGCTGCTTGTGCAACCTTGCAAGTCATACAGTACACCCATCGATCATTGCCTCTCATTAAGTCATCATTCATATCACTAGCAAAGCGCCGATTCATTATAGGTCGCCACGTCAAATGAGAAGATGCTTAACATCTAAAGCCTGCACAACCTTCTCATAGAAATCCATCGAAAAATTCTCTGCCGCAGACGTCGAGCTGCTCGTACCACCCTGCAAGCAATAGAGCACAGCATCAAGATATGCAGGGCCCATATGGTGCTGCACCCGTCTTTTGGCCACATCAATAAAGATATTACGGATGCCGCGCGGACTGGGGTAGACGCCTTTCTTCATCTGCCCAGATGCTTCTTTGTAGATGCTCATTGCCGTCTGCCAGACTCCTATTTCAAGAAGAACGACACCGAGGGAGTACAGATCATGGCTTCTGCGGAAAGAAGAGCGAGGAGGTCCTTGCCGGTCGGGATGCCGGTAGAGGTCTTTTCCTAGATCGCTGTCGTATTGTACCATCAACGTCGCGGCATCCTCGGGGCGTGAGTATTCAAAGTCCACCAGGTAAGGATTCTGATAGCTCGGTTGGCCGACGGGATTGTCTCGATCACGAAAGAAGACGATGCTTTGACTTTGTATGCTTTTGTGCACCCAGCCGTCGGCGTGGAAGGCACTGATCGTTTTGGCAATCATTTGAGCTACTTTGAAGCGGGTGGGCAGGGAGAATTTCTCGATTGAGCTAGCATGCTCGACGATGTCGTTCAATGATTTAGGGTCGGAATGGTCTGATTCGGAGGGGAAAGAGAAGATGAAGGCGTAGCGGTTTTGGTGCTTTTCTTGGACGTATCCGCGGAACAGTAGGGTACGGAGGTCGTCGGTACCAGATGAGGAGAGAAGGCTGGCCAATTGTCGGACTTGCTCTTCATCCTTTTCGGCCGTTTGGCTTAGGGTGAGGGCGGAGGTCGACGAGGATATAGGGGAGAGGGAGTTGGAAGTTGTGGATGAGGAAAGAGAGGCGCTTGATTGATCTGGGGCGAAGAGCTGTGGAGCGGCTTGATACTTATATTCGATCAGGACTTGCTCCTCTTGCTGGGTGCTATCTTGAGGTGTCTTGAAGAATAGTGTGCCGATACTCAACGCTGAGGAACCTAGTCGTGTGTCCAGGGAGACGCCTTCTAGCCTCAACGTCCGCGTTTCGAATGAGGGATCAACTATTCGCTGACGTAGCTGGGCATGGGTCCCAAATCCAATAATGCTGGCATCTTGGTTGCTGATCACAACAGCCAGAGATTCTGGTGACAACTCCCGGAAACGAGGGTTCACTCCTAGGGCAAGCGGTACCAGTTCCTTCAACTTCTGATTCCATTTTTGAAATTTACGCAGGACTTCTTGCAACTTCTTCCGACCTCGGAGAGCCCATCTCCAAGAGTTGGCGGTTTGAGTGGACCAGATTTTGAATGAAGGCGTCGAGCGTCTCGATGCAATCGAGAGAGGCTTGAGGTTTGACAAATCAGGACCGTCGTTAGCTATATCGAACTCGATGACGCCGGAGTTTGCGGTCGATTGATTCAAATATGGAGAATACTTCCTGTAATCTTCGTCTTGCTCTTCTGCAAGCTTTGCGTAGTCTGCACAGACTAATCTGAGCTTCTCAAAGATCTCATAAAGGCAGAGCAGCCATTCCTGTAGGAAGTGTCAACATGCAACTTCTTATAGACAGCGTCAAGGACTCGAATTACCTGGTTCAGACCACTATCATTGACCACGCCATTGTTTTGTAAGAAGAATAGCCCGGTACTTCGCATGTAAAGGAATTCGAAATGGAACTCGACTTCTAGGCTGGCATGCTCGGCCTCAGAGTTCTTGGCTGACTTCACAAGCTTGCCGATGAATTGTGAAAGCAAGTAGACCTCCTTGAAGGTGCTGAATACAGCGAGAGTAAGACCGATGGGTTCCATGGCATGTTGTCGCTGAATTACAGTCGGGCCAAAATCCTCGACGTCCACTCTTCCGTCTGACTTATCTGTATATCAAAAATCACTTCAAAATATTTGAGACCGGTAATGAAGAGCTTACAGGAATCGCTACAAGATTGAAAAGAAGCGAGATGAAAGGTTTTTTACTCCGCCGCACGGCGCGGCTTACCTCCAATCGGCGAGGCTGAAGGATTCTGCCCTGGCGGGGGGCAGTACGGTGATCTGCTGGCGACAACAGGGCGCAGGTTATGCGCTGTTTCAAGATTTCCCCATTAAAAACTGATTGGTTTGCTTCAAGCCTTCCTGGATGCTCCTATTGATCTTGGTATGGCTTGCTTTGGAGCACGGCGAGTGGGTTTGCAAGGATACATTCAAAGCGCGCCGTTGTCATTATTATCTTGAACACTGCAAGATTTGTCATGTCTCTGTCGCGCAGATTTCAGCATGAGTACCAGCACGGAAACATTGGGTTCAAGCGTGCCCACGTCTTCTTTGAGCAACCTCCGAGGCGGCAGCTGGGTATCTATAGCGAGTCACTTTCGAAGACATGCTCAGCGCAGTACCTCCTACTCTGAGGTAGAGCGCGTCGTTGCTGGGGATCCATTGATTGTTCTCAGCTCGTTAATGGACACTTTGAAAAAGAACCAAATACCTGGGCCACGGCTGTTGCGCCTGCAGCATGAGTTCACCGAAATCCTGGGTACTGGAGCCCAATTCGATGTACTTGGCGCTCCCCTGTCCCTGCCCGAAGATCTGTGCAACGGTGTCACATTTCCGGAGGGTTGCCACGGTCCGTTATCGCCAACTGTCACCAAGAAGGACGCGGATGAGTATTTCAAATGTGTCGCCATCAAACGCTCGAAAGCCCCGTACAGGCCAACATCGGTGCCGAAGGATGTAGCATTGCAGGATCTAACTCAGCAGCTTCGCTTTGCACAGAGCGAGATCTATACTCTCAGTCATGCGCCGTTCCGAGACCATGACCATATTGTGAAACTATTGGCATGGGGACTATGCTTGGACACGCTAGAAGACCGAAATCTGACAGCTTTGCGCATACCTCTACTCGTACTTGAGCGTGCAGTCTGCAATCTTTTCGAATCTCTCCAAGCTAATCTTGAGGATGAAAATCATCTGGATCAATCTGCGAGACTCCAGGTCTGTTTCGATGTAGGTAGCGGCCTCAGCGCCTTACACGCAGAGTCCGTCACCCATGGCGATCTCAAACCGCAGAATGTATTGATGTTTCGTAAGGAAGGAAGCTGGGTAGCGAAGCTGTGTGACTTTGGGCTTTCAGCCGAGGACCGTCATGACGAAGGAACGACCGTAAGATATGGCGGCACCATGGGGTGGCGACCAATAGAGGCCATGTTCCAGAATGATTGTCCTCTAACCTCAGGGTCCTGCCAATCGTGCGACGTCTTTGCCTATGGTCTCCTCGTCTGGAGTATTTTCCTTCTTAGGGGTCATTGTCCCCTTACTGAAACCCAAGAGAGAGACGGGGTGGCCAACAGATTGGCTGCTGTGGATATTGATGAGACTGAGTGGCTCTCGTCGGCTCATAAGTCTCGTCTTGCCTTCGTGTGCCAATCTTGCCTATCTCCAGACCCAAAGGCGCGCGACAGACATCCCTGGAAATATCTCAAGATGAATATAGGTCTTGCAAGACCTGTACGGCTTTTCGAAAAAATCAATGGCCGTGGTATTTCAGTCCGAAGCTATGTGAACGTGGACCTCTCACCGTTTAGTAGGCTCATCAAGACCGTGGTTCCGGGAACTCAGCTGTCAACAACAAGTCCCTCTAGCCTGCCACAAGATCGACAGTGGAAGTTCAAAGCAACGTTTAGCTACGAAAGATTCATCGAACGCATCCCAATGCGAAGGAAAGCGTATCTTCAGTTCGCAGAGCTTTTCCCAAATCCATCAAGGACAACGGCAAATAACACTTGCTCAGTGGACCAAGCGGCGACAGTGATGGTGGAGCACCTATACTCACGGTTACTCGGAGCTCTGTCGTGCCATCAACACCCACAAAGCCCAAAGCTTTCTCAGGAGTCTTCGCTAACGATATATGCCTTGTCTTGTCTAAGGTCCACGATAGACCTTGCGACCTGGAAACGTACTCGGGAGTTGCACGATTTACCGAACATGGTTGAGACAGTCTTTACAAATGCGACGTTGGTCACAAGTCTCACTATTGAAATGCTTGCTTGGCTATGCAAAGGTGACATTGGGAAGCAAGAGATAACGGAAGCAATCGAGAATGGCACAGACCTTTGGCATGGCTGTTTGACGTTCCTCGGCTTTGGGAATTCTAAAGCAGAAGAAGTGTTTTTGCTCCTTCTCGCGTATGGATGTAACCCCGGAGACCTCGTTGCATCCAACGAGACTCAAGCATTGGGAGAATTTACCGGGCGTCCATCAGTGTTTCGCTGTTTTCTCAACAAGATCCTCCAGTGCCCGATTGCAGAGTTTCGCTCTCACAGTGAGTCTCTGATTGTGGAAGTATGCAATCGATTCCATCGCATGGCAACGGACGAATCGCTCTCACCTCGAACCCGATATTTCATGACGGGTCATCTACCTTCTACTATGCAGGCGGATACCCCGACTACAGCACTCCACGACTGTGCGTTCAGCTTCTCCTATGCGGGAGTCGAACAACTTATTCGCAATGGTTTTCTAGTGGATTGTTTGAATGCAAAAGGATTCGCTGCTATTCAAATCGTTGAGCAGAAAATAAGTTATCTAGCAACACTTGGACCGACGAAGCCTCCCTCGGACGCCTACCGAATCCTAGCGTTGCTAAGACAACACGGATCGAGTACACTGCACGAAACCATACTACCCGACTGGTACTTTCTGGGCTACGGCGACGGACTTGGACTAGGTTGGCAGAGAACCTCTGTTGCTCGCTCGCATCCGGTTTTCCGGGAATCTTGGAGCGGTTCCATCACCTTCAGAAGACCGACGTTTAGTCTCTTCGAGGATCGGCAGCTTGCCTTAGGCCAACGTAGAATGATTGGAGGAGGAGAAGGTCAAGTCTATTACCTTGATCTCATCCGATTCATTTCGCAAGAGCCAATAGTGGTTGGAATGGTGCAGCGCAGAAACGATCTATTCCCTCTGTTCGATGACGCTTGGTATGAGGAAGAGCCTAAGCAACCTGATCCTATCACCCCACGTTCCTATAACTTGATAAACATTAGTAAGTGGCCATTCTCCCACATGAGTGGTATGTGTGGACTGATCTGTATTGCTCAGGTGCTTCCTATTCAGACATAAGAGCTGAAAAGCTGAAGATGACCATCAGACACTTCCTAATAATCAATCATCGTCGAGCCAGGCTTTCGAAAAATCTCCGATGAGAAGCCACATTCCATGATCGCATAGTATGAGTGAGGAATCTAGCTCGAGACACCCAAATTCTTAGCCAGCGTAAGATCCAAGCGCAGTTTTCACGACCGACCCAGTCTCGAGAACATCCAAACCATCTCGGACTCTCATCAGCTAATGACGAGCCAACATTACACAGAACTCTACAGGCATACGATCGAGCGAAAGGCCGAGTCGTCATTCTACCATATGTTGTGTAGACGATCAAGAGACCAGGTCAGAACGCAGAGCAATGAGGGCCTAAACCCTCCTCGTTTCACTCTGGCCTCCTATGGGAACAGCACCAAACTAATGGCTTCCCCCAACTTTGGCGAGTGAAGAGAGTAGAAAGACGGGGGTGTGGGGTTGAGAGCTGTTCTCGTTCTCCAGCGTATAAAGGATTCTTCCATACTGTGGAACAGAATGCAATTTCTAGGGGCGTGTGACTGCCAAACTCCAATCGCACAGGAGCGGGCTCGGCTGTTGTGGGGTGTTCCAGATTGCTAGTGGAAATTGCTATTTCAAGTTTCACCTGCTGAAGAAGCCAACGAGAGCCGGTTTCAGCCCCAAAGGTTCTGTACTACCAACATACATGTAAGCTCACAAATTTTGGGTCAGGTACTCGCGGGCGGACTTTTTGGAACGCATGGTCCTGTAAGTAGCTGTGGTTTGTGGCCTTTTTCCCAAGGCATGTATTGATCGACATGTCGGTTCGAGGAACTACGGTAAACATGATGATTTCGCAGACGGGCGCATGGATCCAGGACGCATATCCTCAGGTGAGGGAATAGAAGGTCAGACATGGCTACTGACCATTCAAAATTTTAGAGGGTATGGTGAAGTAAGGTCCTTATTTGGCTATTGGAATTAGCAGGTCCCACTGTTCATGCGCTCAAGGTCGGTCTAACAAATGCAGTATCAATGGTATATGCAAGCCCGTACCGATGGTCTCCACTAGACAACTTGCATCCTTAAAAGCCATTGCATGCCCACATCCCACTCAAATCTTCCCACCAGCCT
>JAABUK010007941.1_pt1 | contig 15103 bp, 18 predicted proteins | sample 5559141 | NCBI WGS metagenome assembly JAABUK01 (sample SAMN10711869, study PRJNA513367) | rock metagenome | isolation source: Antarctica rocks | place: Antarctica: Victoria Land, Pudding Butte nord | collected 2016-01-03
CATTCATCAGTTGCCAGCTTGTGACAGCGGCATGCAAGCAGTGACGCTACAGCATCTGCAAACTCTTTGACACAACTATGCAAGGTGTGCAGCGGACACTTACCGCCTTTGTTCTTCGTGGATGTGATGTGGAGACCTGGTCATTCACCTGCACAAGGCAAATGCTTGTTTCACTTTGCCTGTGCAAGTGTTGTCGACTGGTGCAGGACACTTTCCACGTTTGCGAACCTGGTGTGTATGTTCTGCAGGTTGATCCCTCAGTACAATGCCTGTACAAGCTGTGGGAGGGAATTGCAAAGGAGCAGCAGCATCAACAGTTGCATCTGCCACTGACTCCTCTACTAGCGCATAGTCCATCAGGTCAAAGGTGAACCTGTCAGTGAGGGCCAGTTGGGCACCGGTGTTATTTTGGCCTCTGCTGTACATCTCCAACTGCACTCTCTCTCTTTCGGCCTTGTCCACAATTTGCACGCTAGATAAACGGTGAGACAGTACCAGGCCAGGACCTCCTGATCGCTGTCGTTGTAACACAAAGTCCTGTCCGTGGTATACATCGTGCTGATAGACGTTGTGCTGCCGGTCATGCCACCAAAGAACCCCGTGCGGCAGCTCTACTGCTCCTAGGGCAGCTGCTGACCTGCTCTGCGCACCGTTGCCTGGCTCAGTGTGTGCACTTTCAACGCGAGTACCAAACTTGCGTTGGTGAAGCTTAGGGACAGACTGCTGCCCTGCCTTTCCATGATGAAGGCTTGTAGTTCTGTACGCTTTCAACATCCTTGCCGAGCCGGAGTGCCGGCAAGCACGAGCAAACAAAGGGACTCTTAATAGTGTTCTGCCTGAGGCTCTATTACAAAGTCAGCACATTACGAAAATACAACACGTCCTGAAAATCTCAACAATCACAACAGCAGCAGACTACGGCAAGATGGCAAGGTCACAAGCAGTCATGTTGCAGAACACAACTTTTCAGCAGAAATGCATGTGTGGGTATGCTGGTAAAGGACGCCAGTGTCATAGCATACAATAAGCGTTAAGATTGGAAGACCAAGTCAAACTGCTATGCTGTTGATACACTCAGTATGCACGGACCTGTCTGCTTGATTGTCACGACGCTGAGCTTATGGAAATGAAATCCTAGGGTATGCCATACCAAAATGTATATGACAACGTGTGTTGCTAGCATTTACTGAAAGAGAAACATCTGTCAAATGAACATCAAATGCTGCACAGTTCATGTCTTCACAACTGCCGGTCAAAACATGCCCAGAGTCAGCATATCACATGGCATATACACAGCAAGCTGAATCAGTGTCCAGTAGTTGCCTGGATGGTTTTATGCCTCATGCATTGTCAATGTCATCAGGGACAGAGATTGGTGTCTTCCAGTACTGTGAGCTGCTGAAAGCTGTTTCATCTTCTGTTCTATCCTGTTGATCCTCTGTGTCATTCAGGTCTTCTGCTGCTTCTGCCAAGCGGCTTTGCAGGCCTGACTGCACTGACATACTGTTTTCGCCAAAGTCATGCATTCTACTGCTGCTGTCCTCATCCACTGTGTTGCACTTGGTCATCATGCCCCACATGGAGCCATCAGAGAAAGCTAGCCTGTTGCTGCCCCTCTTTCTGGAAGGGCTGTTGCCCTTTGACGGGCTCTGGCGTTTGCCTTCTATGCTGTAACCCCTATTGACACGGCTGCTGTCATCTAAGCCATGTCGGCTGCCTGTGGCAGTCTGGGGCCGCTGGTTCTCATCAGAGTGATGCTCTGCACGAGTGGCATGTGTGATGTGAGGCTGAGCAAGGCGCAATGCTTCCAAGGCATCCACCATGACAGCATCACTGTCTTCTTCCTCGGGCTCATTCTCGTCTTCCACAACCACTGTGTCATCATCAATGCCACCAATTGCGTCATGGTCATCTGCAAACTCACAGCCTGAAAATTAGCACCCAGATTCATGGACAGCTTATGTTGGACATCAAGGACCTTGTGCGTGTGTGTATAGATACATTTATGTACTGTCCCTCATTGCACCCACTCCTCACATGCATCAGGCAATGTCATCATGTCAAATGGCAAATGCTCAAGGTATTGCCATGGTCAGACGCATAAGCGGATGACGCCAGCAGTCACTGCATTGCTTGTGTCGAAAAGTTGCATGCTGCATGGGACTTCTTATATGTATTTGGAGAGACAGCTGCACCATAGCAGACTTCAGCTACAGCAACAGCCAGGCTGCTGCATGGGAAACCTGACACACTCTACACCAGATGCCAATGCCAGGACACAGTACCTGTGTGCGGCTGCATCATGTCAGGGTCATGATCGTCATCATCACTCCAGCCAGAATGCTCTTGGGTTTCCCAATGATTCTGGTACAGCTGGCTGCTGAGACGACCCCACCCCTCTGCTGCCTGAGTCACAATGAGCCACAATGAGGGAAATGGGTCGCAGCTGGGGTGCAGTCCCAGGGATTTAGAAGCCGTTGGTATTGCAAGTGCACATGAGCAGAAGGAACTGATCTGGGGTTTGCATTCTCATTGTAGGAGGATCACAATCATGAGAATGATTTGCAAGCAGCTGGCAACATTGCCCACATATCTGACTTTGCTCACAGCTCAAGCTGAGTCTACAATAGGTTTTTGCAGATATCAAATGCAAAGTACATTGACTGTGCACTCTGCACATTTGCTAGTCTGTCAAGCCATGAAGGTCATTGGAGTTGATGCAGATGACTTGCATCCAAATGCATCAGCCATTGTGGATGTCCTTGTCATGTGTATCACATTGTTGCTGTGAGCAACATATCTGCCAGTGATGTCAGCACAAGGTTGGCGGATGAGAACTAACTCTCACCTCTTGTGAGACAGGAGCATCACTATCATCCCATGTGTCTTCCCAGCTATCCACTGGGAAGGATGACAGGCCCCCATTGCTGTCACTTATGCCTGCTATGTTCTCATCTTCCTCATCAGAGTCTGAGAACTCTACACTGCCTGCACAACCAAAACAACCAATCAGCCAGATATATGCCTTGTCTGTGGGAGTCATTTGCATTATGGATAGACAAAGGCCCAAAATGCATTCTACAGTGGGCAATGCAATGTTCACAAAATGTGACAAATGAAGCAAGGGCAATGCTTTCGAACCCAGCAAGCATCCCGAGTCTGTATGCAATATCAGAGCAAGACTTCAGCCTAACATCTGGGCATTGACAAGTCTGTTTGCCAATGACCAGGCATAGCTGTTTGGTTGCGTTGATTTTGAAAACAGATGTCTGCACAGGTGTCAAGGTGCATGTTGAATGACACCTGAAGCTGGAAGTTACAGCCCTGGTACTACAGCCATCTGTTTTCAAAGTCAGTCAAGCAAAGCATCTGCTGAATGTGGTTCAATGACAGGTTCCCTCTGTAGAGCAGTGTGCACAAGGAGTTGCCAGGTTTGGAGGATGCTTTGCGGATGGCCTTACACTCACCCACGCCTTGATTCTGCTGGAACAGGATGTGGTCCTCTTCATTGTAGTCATCACTGTCAAAGGCACCATACCTGCAGTTACCATGCAGCTGTCATAGCGCACATCTCTTTGGTGACAGGCTTTGAAAGGATTGCAGCAAAGGCAATGCACAGACAAGGACACAGACATGTCACCAACTGGGTCAGAGAAAAAGAAAAGAAAAGACTGCGCCTTTCGGCGTCAATTTAATGAGAAGCCCAGTATTATACCAGGCTGCCCAGGACCAACCGGGACATCACTTGTTTTGCGCTCACTTATCTTGATGAGCGCATCTGACATTTGCGAGGGGGAGCAGCGCAATTTTGTTTCATTTCAGCCTGACAAAGGCTGTGCAGCTCCAGGCTGTGTCATAGCCTTTGATGATCTGGTGTGCATTGAAAAAGTCTATCTTGTAGAGTGTAAACTCACCCTTGGACAAACAGACCACAACTATGCTGCATCCACGGTGATGCGCTGCACGTCTTGCAAATTTGTGAGCTTGTGCCACGTGTCTCATACCTTGACAAGCCAGCCAATGCATGTGGACAGAAACACACCTATCGTGACTGCCATTGCTGCCCTGTATAGCCAGGCCGTTGTCCAAGCCCTCCAATGGAATGTCCTCTGATCCTCCCTCATCATGACCTTTGCTTGCTTTGGGGTCTGGACGCCCAAATGACCACTTGTGCACATCTTGTAGCTGCACAAGTCCACAGTCAAGCTGTTCAATGCATGCTCAGCTCTTGCAAAATACTTCCAAACAATAGCTAACAAACAGGATAGCCCAAGGCAAACACCCCTGGCTCACTTGTGAGCCAGCACAGCAGCTAACTGGCAACCACAAGGCATGCAGATGAGCATCATGCTTACTCAAGTAAACGTGAATGAGGCAAGTCTTTGACAGAAGGTATAGAGACCAGAAAGCCGACCTCATTCCATGGTTCTAGATGAGTAGTGAAATAGTCCTGCCATTGGTGGCTGTCTTGCACATGCTCAGCCACCTCTTGACGCGTCTCCACTGCAATGTGCAGCTTATTGGCAATCTGGGTCATGTGTCCCATGTACCCTGCCCTCAAAGGGGGTCTCTCCTGCCTGTCACAAGGCAAACAGGGCTCAAACAAAGCTCCATTCGTCTCCTGCTTGAGGTAGCCTTTGTGACGAAGCCAGATATGCAGATCCGGATTTTCACATGATCTCAGTGGGGAAAGCTTTTGCAGCACAAACCTACAGCTTCAGGCAGTTCAGGTGCTGATGCCAGCAATGGAATTGAGCCAGAGTTGTGTACAAGACGCATGACAAACAATGAACACGTCACAATATTGCATCATTGTCTCTCGGATGCTGAATGAATGCAAGGTGCATTCTACAGAAGGTAAATCAGCCCGATAACAATACAGGTCAGCAAGTGCCAGGTGTGGCGCTCACTTGTGTTCATCATCAGGACGAGGTGTGGGGGTGACAGCGACTGGGATGGTGAGCAGCCAATGCAGCAAATTGCAATGCTGGAACAGGTGGCTCAGAAGGGACGGTGGCCCTGACTCCAGAGCTGTGCATATGATGTCTGTCACTAGATGGTGCAGGATGCTGTTGAAAGGGTATTGTACCACCAGCTGTAAACACCTGGGCAGTGCATCTGCACAGCATGCACATTGCTGTCATGACAGACCTCATTTGAGACAAGTTTTGCAGAACGCCAAGCAAGCCCAATACAGATCCAGCAGGAGCAAAGCTGTACTGCGTTGTTTGCCAAGTGTAAACGGAACTTGTTGAGGGGGCAAGCAGCACCAGAATACGATCAGCCTGCAGTCCTGATGCGTCCCTGTGTGCAGAGAGGTAAGGATTTGTGCTGGCGTCAACATAATCTGACTGAGATGCACAACCCAGAGCGATGACCAATCTGTCCCATAATGGATAGCCTGCTGATGTGACCAGATACAAGAGCTGATTGCCCCTCATGGGGTAGGGCCTTGGTCTCAGCAGGATTGTGATTTATGCCGGCAACCATTGGGTTATACCTTGTACATTAGGCCTATCATGACCATAAACGAAAAAGGGAAGGGGAAAAACAAGGGTGACCAGATCTGGTCTGCAGTGAAGACCATCTTTGCCATATTGTGGACATGGGCAGCGCAAGTCGACAAGTATCATTCTGCAGCAGGTTGACAATGGTGGCATGAGTGAGGTATAAGAGCGACCTGAGTTGACAACAGCCTGCTCTGCCACTGGGCTACCAGTGCTGAGAAGGGAGCCCAGCAGTGCTATGACAGCCAGACGTGCACTTCCAAGGGGTGGCGCCAGCGTGCCGTATGAAGTATCCTGTGTGCCAGACAATCAATCAATCAATATGTTTGTTGTCCTGGAAGGCAACTGGGACCCAACAGACAACAGACAACAGACAGCAACATGTCTGCTTGAGTTCATCTCCTTCCTTGTCAGTTTGGAGCCAAGTGCAGAACATGCAGGAGCTTTTAGTGTGGCACAGACACCCTTTGGGTCTATGCAACACAGTTACAAGAAAGAGGACACTTCTTTGCCTGGGCAAGGTCATTGTTGTTACAGATATGGGGTGGGAGGAGTCGCTGCGCAACCTGACCAGTACTCAACCAGAGCTGGGACCAGACATCATTCCTTCTCCCAGCAATACATGCAAGACTTGATAGGCAATTGTGACAACAAGGCTTGCAGTTGCCGTTGCGAGCAATCTCATGCAAGCTGCGCTCACCAGCTGCATGAGTCGAGGAGAGGTGTCCAGGAGGGCAGCCAGGCGTGCAGAGTGTTGGCAGATGCCCTCAAGAGTGTCTGCTTCCAGCTTGCTGTCCAGCTCTGCCGTGGCTGCTGCGCTGCGTTCCATGGACTGCCTTACGGCATCTGCCCTTCCCCCAGCCTGAGAAGGCTGCCGCCGCTCCAACAGTGCAATGCAGATATGCAGTGCCTGACGTAAACAAGTACCAGAGGTCAGACCGGTGAATGTGAGGTTCCAGCTTGCCAGAGTTTGCGTGACCTGACATGTGCCTGGTCAAGTTCTGCAACTGTCATGTTCAAGGCAAAAGAAAGAGTGTCACTCTGCTGTGCAAGGGGGCTAGTCATGTGCCTGCTTGCTACATGTCTCTTGTACCGCTTGTACAAACTGCAGGTTTGGCCCAAGTCATGGTCGCTGTCAGCTGTGGCTGGTGTGACAACAAGAGCAGAAGTGCAGCGTCACGCTCTGGTACGACACACCTCAAGCCAGACAGAAGTGCTATTGACATGTTTATTTCCAGCTGGAGCATCGATTAGGTGTGCTGGGAGTTATGCCAATGTACCTGCTTGAGCTGCGTGCCCTGCTGTGCTGCAAATGCCTTTTCCAGCATAGGTTGCAGATGCTGAGGAGATGGCAACAAGCTGGTCAAGGGTGAAATTCGTGATCGTCCAATGTGTGTGAGCAGCTTGCCAGCATTCTCCCTTGCACCACTCTCGTTCTCAGCATTCAACCTGCAGCATAGAAATATAGGAGCGCAGCTGGTAGATGTTGACAGTTTGTGCTGTAAGCCTGTGCCTCAAGAAGCAAGCAGAAGGTGTGATGCATCCCAGAGCTGTATGCAAAAGAGCAAACTTACTAAGGCCTGCAGCATATCAGTTGACATCAAACAGGCATTGCAAGAACCAGGATGCTGATGGGTCACAAAGCAGCAGCACTTGGCCAGTGCCAGGCACAAAAGAAGGCACTGTGGACAAGGCAGGGCATAAGCACATTTCTTGCTCAACAACATTTCGTCGGGGGCGAGCTTTCAAAAATGAAGTCTACATGGCTGCTGGTGATTATACAACGCTAGAACGCAAGCAAGACGTACTTGCTGGTGAGATGCTGCAATATGGTTGTGTGGGGAAGCCACTTCAGGTCACTGGCAGGCACATTGGCATTGCTCTGGTCAGCTGCCCCCACCATTCTCTGCAGGCTTTCCAGCATGGAGAAGGTTTCTATATGGTTCACAGCCTTCCGCAGAACCCAGGGCTGCCCTGCACATCCAGTGCAGCCATTGATCAAGGCGTAAGATGTCTTGGACAGAAAAGTCAGTTTTGTAAAGTGATCAATGCTGCCAACAAGCGGTCAGTAGCAACAGCTGTGTTGGTCGTGTTGCATAGCTAACCAGGGTCCATCTCTGCCAAAGCTGGCAGAGCTCGCATGTATGCTGTTATTCAACAACAGCCTAGCAGCAGTCAGGGCAGGCCGCTTGATGTTGATTTTTAGTGTGCTTTGTCTTGGTGCGTGTCTGCAGGCTGTGCACAGTTACTCAATACCTCATGCTGGCTTACTACTGAGTGGTTACCTTGGACAAATTGCATGACAGGGCTGCTACACTTGGTGAGTAGGCTGGCCAGCACACGGGCAAAGTAGCCTGCCCGGCTGCTGTTCAATGGCCTGGCTTGCTCCAAAATAGAGAAGAGATACGCCAGCAGGTCACTGTTACTGACCAGGGCATCAAAGATGCCATCAATTTCACAGCAGAAGACCTACATCAGCAAGACCTGTAGGCTAAGCCTTTCATCTGAGGTACAGTCGTACCTCAAGGTTCCTCACCAAAGCAGCCAGATGTTGCGACGCAACATTGCAGCCCATGCATTGCAATGTTGGTACTACATACAATGACCTTGCAAACATGGCAAAGCTCAATGTAACATTTGTACAATGTGCTGGCTGTACCTCACAAGCAATGAAGGGGAAGCGTTGCTGCTGCCTTTCACTAGCCCAGCTCTTGGGTGGCTCTATGACAAAGGAGATCAGCTTCTTTACAGTCTCCTTCTCCCTCAAGAATGCTATCAAACGAGCGTTCAAGGCCTTGCACTCCTGCAAATGATGGCAGCAACACTCTGCAAGCCCTCTGGACGCACGCGCCACAGATCAGATGCAGTTGGACACCCATGCACCATCAGCCACTTGGCCATATTTGCATCAGCCATTCACATGCAGTACAAATGGCATGCTGGTGCAGTGTACAAATGCTGTCATTGGGACAGCTACCTGATTTGAGCATGTCAGGGACAACAATGTGCACGCATGTAAGCACAGGTATCTGAACCCATGACAAACATTGTGAGGATGCAGAGAGTTTTGCAGCTACCTGCACCATTTCATCCTCTTCCAGCAGTTCTTCCAGGGTTACTTGCTGCTTGTCAAGAATGCCCTCAATGGCACTGCCACTGGAAAACGAGCTGACTTTCCAAAACATTGTGTGTTTGGGTGTCCAAATGATGGAGCAGAATCACTGCTACAACAGGACCTTGCAGGCTGTATTATAGGATTAGAAACAGCAGCTGCGCTGTTGGTGCCCCGGCTGCTGCTAAGTCAAGTTGCTCAGAACAAATCTGCCCACAAGCTCACAGGTGCACCAAAGGATGCTGACTGCCTGTTCAGCAACCTGTTGAGCACAGAGCCTGAACTGTCTTGCGCCCGCAAGAGCTCACAACATCATCCTTGGCACGAAACAGAGCTGCGCTTTCTCCAGGTCGAGTATGTCTGATACAGACAGCCGAAGTTGCAGATAGCAGGGCGACCACAGGTGGCCATGTCAAAGGAGACCTGCACTACTGTTGCGGTATTGACGACAGATCACAGTGAAGGCAGTCAACAGGTCTGCAACACTGAACAGGTCAGGTCAACAGCTGATTGAGCATCCAGGCTCGTGAGTACGAGATCGACGAGATCGTAACGAGCGAGCTGACCAACTTGGGTGATGAATTTGCAGATCTGACTCACAGAGACGTCGCACAAGCCACACTGCCCGTGTGTTGCCGGAACAAGCACGCCGAGGCAAGTTTTCAAGTCAAAGCCAAAGCCGAACGCGAGTCGTCAACTTTGCGCGGAGCGATTTGATTGTCCGTGCATCCACTTGTCGGTTTGAATTGTTCAGCAAGACTGGACACGTCAAAGACACCAACGGAGAGGCGACTACAGCTACATGCAGTTGGCAAGATCGCCACAGACGGTGCTTGGCAACCCTCAGTGCTTTAAACAACTGCCCACGCACGCTTCAGTGCACTCTGTCAACAGCCGTGATACTCTTCCAAGGTGTGTTGTGCACACCCAGTCCTGAACAGAGGTTTGCGAAGGAGGCATCTTGCCCGCACAACAGATCCCACAAGAACAAATCTCCTTGCAGAGGTCTTGAACATGAGTTGACTGTGACTGCTGTACTTACAAAGACTCAACCGGTGGATGTTGGGAAAATATCTGGAACAGACCGTACTTCGTTAGTCCTCAATGTAACTCACTAAGACCAGTACTCATATAAAGTATCTTGCTGACTACTGACTCTGATCAGATGCAAGGTCCCAAGCAGGACTACAGAGACTGCTTCAGTGCTCTCTGAATAGTGGCACGCAAGTGCCTTGCAACCTCTTGCCGACTCTCATCACATAGCAGGCTCTGTGTGTGCGACGTGCCTAGCTTGATATGCTGCATGGTGCTGCAACACAGCGCCTTCGTGATTTGATCAAAGTGCTTCCCAATGTCATCAGCTGACTGCATGAGAGTCACAGGTGACCTGACCATAGCCTGGCACTCAGCAGCAGACCCCCTCGTGAGTCTAGCAACAGTTGCTGCTCTGCCTAGCACATGATGTACTGCCATGTCCCACGATGCCTGTGGCAGCTTGTCCAGAGCTGGCTGGAACTGATTCAGCACTTCAAGCTGAGCTTCAGGTGAGGTGGCTGAAGTCACCTGGTCCACCAGCTCATTCATAGAGCATTGCAGTGTTCCAATCTCCCGCAGGAAGTAGAAGAGCGCGTACCAAGTAGGCTCATGCAGACGAATTGCAGGTAGAGCCGCGGGTCCATCCACTAAAATCAGCACAGCTTCTTCACCCAACCTGCAGCCAAATGTCTTCATTAGCATCCAGAGCAGCACATGTCATGGAGGAAAAGCAAAACTTCAGCACACCTGTCCAGCTCTGCAATGTAGTCAGTCTAGAGCAGCATACAAGACAGCTGCAAGACTTGCAAGCCTAATATCAAGCTGGAGGCTATGCATATGAGGTCGGCTCATTTGTCATTTTGTCAGCTGTCAAGCAGGTCTTCATGCACATTGCTCACATCAACCAAAGCGCTTGACAAGGGTTACCAGCTAGGCTCTCACAGAATGCAGGCTTCATTGTGTTCAGTGCCAGACAGCACCAAGCAAGTACATTGTGCTTCCTCACCTTTCCAGCTGAGACACCATAGAAGTTGCAACCAGGCTTCCAAACACAGAGCACCCCACAATCAGATAGGGTCCCACACCCTGAATAGCCTTTGCAGCCTTCACATAGGCAGTTGCCAAATCAGGCACAGAACGAAGCTGGTCAGCATCTTGTGGCAGAGCTAGGCCATAGCAGGGCTGAGACAGCTGGTGTGCTAGCTGCCTTTGTGACTCATCTGGTGTTCCTGTCTCATTGTGCACCAGCCAGACAGGCAGCCGCAGCTGAAGTGGTCTGAGATCACTTGCTGCTGGACTGTCTACCACCTCTGAGTCAGTAGACCTGTAGCATGTGCATTTTTTTTTTTCACAAACACAGAACACCTGTATGACTGTGACACAGAGTGTAACAGGTGTGACGCAACAGAATGTGACAGAGGTACTTGATCACGGACAAGGTAGCAGCCAGACAATGCAGCTGATATCACTATCAACATTAGGAAATCATAACAAATTGCAGCAAAGGTTGAGAATAAATGCAAAGTGTGGCAGAAGGTGGTACCTGTTTTCAGCACACAAGCTGTTGAGAGGGACCACAACACCACTGGTTTCAGCTGTGCTACTACAGGCGCTATGCGACTCTGGTTTGCCACTTGTTGCACCAACTTTGCCCGCCTCATTGAGGGCTGCACCAATAGCGTCTGCCAATACTGAGCCGCCACTGCTCAAGCCAGCTGTGAAGGCCACGTTGCATGCAGTGATGGGCAGCAAGGCCGCAGCAATCTGGCTCCAGCTGTAATCAGCAACTCTGCTGAGTAGGTCGGTGACCCTGACATGCCCCTGCTGCATCTGCATCTGCTGATGCTCTTGACCATGCACCAACAGCGCAGGACAGCATAGCATCTCTCTCGGCTGGTAGCCATGCAGCAGCTGCAGCAGGTGCAACACTCTAGACAGAGTCTCATGCACCTTCTTGTCCCACGCCTGCGCTGTCATGTCTGCTGGACAGAAAGTGCTGACAAAGTCCAACTGATCCTCATAGCTTTGAAGGCTGTAAAGATGCCGAATCATGGCAACCAGCTCTGGCACATGTGGCTGCTGCTGCTGCTGCTGCTGCTGCAGTTGACTATACCTTGACTCCACCATGAGCTGGTACAGGGCACACCAGACTTGCATCAGCTCTCCTGTCACTGTTATATCAAAAGCTGGCAGTGCCAATCTTGCTTGCGAGATAGGGAAAGACTCAAAAGCTATGAGTAGCTGAGTTTGATGGCCAAGCTGCTGCAGCTGATTGCTGAGCTCATATGCTACCATAGTGCCCAGGCCAACTCCGCCAATGATGCAAGGGCTGTTGTTGGGCAAGTGCTGTCTCAGGGCTGCGCCATACAGCCCTGCAAGCTGGGGCAAGTCTGTGGGTTGCTGCATGACATCTTCCTGCAGATCAGAAACACACTCATACCAATGTAACAATGTAACAACATAACAGCGTAACAACATTGAGCAAGGGGTGGTTGGAAACAGTTGCAGGCACAGACTGCAACTGGGCGGTCTTTGTGCACCCTGCAATGATGCAGCTTGTACTTAAGCAGGTGCATATCTGAACAAACAAACCACATACAAAGCACTCCATGCATCAACAAAGCGTCGTGAGCATCCCATCCAGACACCAAAAAGGCAGCATGACTATTCAGCCTGTTGCCAAGGCAACAGAATGTCCATCATACCTGAAGCAGCTGCAGCCCAAAGCAAGGCTGCTGTATGCCCTCAAAGACATCTGCAAGGTCTCCACTGCCGCGCCATGCATCATCCAGCACCACAAAGCATGGGGTTGCTGTGATGCCTGCCGTTGAAGACAGGCCAGGTGTGACAGCAGCAGTCCTGGCTGATGCATTGAGAGGCAGAATGTCAACACTGGCCGAAGCTGCAGGCTGCACTTGCAAGACATCGGTTCCTGACACTTGTGGCTCCACTCTCCTGTGTCACAGACCATGCAACTTCTCAATATCTGTGTTTCTCTGGTGCTACTCACAGCTGCTTGACCCATCCCTTTGCAGACCACAATTAGCATTCAATTAGCAGTCCCTGGGGTGTCAACTTCAATCATATGGGAGAATAGCTGTTGCTGTGTACAGGCCCAGTGCACAAGGCCGATCATCACAATATAACTGCCAAGCTCAATGAGCAGTCAATGGGACGATGATCAAGAAGCAAGCACCATGATGGAACAATGCCCTGAGAGTATTGCATGCTTGTCTGCAATGTATGCATAAAACATGGAACCAAGCGACGTACCTTCTTGCGCTTTGGTCTTGCACCCCCATCTTCTGAAGATACTCGTCCATCTCCTGGATGTCAGCCTGCATCATGAGTCTTGCTGTTCAATGCACTTGAACAACACCTCACTGCGCTGGGGCACAGTAACATGGGTGTGACATGCATGATGTTATGCCTGATTCAGCAGACACCTAATTTTGGACCACAATTGACCATCTGTTTAAGAAAGAACTGTCTTCATTTGTGTCCTGCCAATGGCATACAGCAACTCGTCAAAACTGGATTTGAATGAAGATCTCATCAACCAAAAAACTTACATCATTCATCTTGTTGTATATTTTCTGGTCTCGCTTGATGGTGGTATGCCAGCCGAAGGCCGACAGCACCATCTGCAGAGTATCCACAATGATACTCATGTCCTTCTCATCCTGTCGCAGCAAGGAGAAATGGTCCCCCGGCACATCCACAACCTGCAAGTCATTGCAGTAGGGCGCCCAGCACAGCCCATGTGCTAATGGCCCTTTGCGGCTGTCATCAAAGTAGGTGCAAGCGCCCCTTTGCCTAGCCCTAAAGTACACCACCTTCCCACTCTGCATGCAACACCAGCCTTCTGTCAGACCACATGCCAGATAGCCTTTCTGTGCTAAAAGCTGTGCAGGCAGATCTTTTTGCAGAGTGAAATTTCTTCCTTCACCATTGTTGACTTGGCTTGAAGCTGTCAACCTTGATCAAGGTTGGGCAAAGTCACGCATGTACAGAGCTGGGTCTAGTGCTATTATGCATCACGTTTTGTTGTGTCAATACTGTATGGGTGGTGTGGAAGACACAATCTTACCTTGAGGGCGGTTGCTGAGAAGGTGTGGTGCCTGAGGTCACTGATCTCGCTGCCTTGCTTCACAGCCAGGGCTACATGCTCTACTTGCTCAGTCACCTGCAGATCAACATGGGCAGCATGCTTCAAGACTGTCCAAATGCTGGCATAGAGTAATATCAGATTCCCTTGCTTGCAACTAAAGAGTAGAACATGCCACTGTTGTGTGTCTGTGACCTCTTTTCAATTGACAGGTGTAGCCTGATCAAACTGACTGACAGGTATGGCCACGGAAGCATGTGCAGTAGCAGCAGCAGCAGCAGCAGCAGCAGCAAAAGCAAAAGCAGATGAGCAGTATTCTGACACACGATGTATCTTGCTGAGCAGTACTTGCCTCAGCCTGCACTTCTTCAAGGCAACATGCATTTCAGCCTGAGTGAAACCTGTCTGATGCATGGCAAAGCACCATAAGATATGGAAGCTCACCTGTTCAACAGTCATGTTCTCATCCCTCATGATCCTCCAGATGGGCGCAAAGAACTCCAGCTTCTGATGCGGCGTCATGCTCTTCCACTCCTCAGACTCACGTGGGTGGGCGATGCTGCTGCCCAGCCCTAGGGCATCTCTGCCAAGGGCCCCTAGGATCATTTCAACCAGCTCCATGACATCAGCTTCTGTGGCTCGGCCTGCTTCCTGCTGAATGGGCCGAATCTGGCCGGGTAAGGGCGTGTCCATGATCTGCACACATGCACGGACATGAGTCAAGGTCTGGAGCAACCGCATGAAAGCTTGTTGTGAATTGGCCGCTGATGTCTTTGGGCAGGCTGGTTGAACAGGTTGTGTCAGCATTGAAATATTGGCTGAAAGCAAAGTTTGCTGCAGCAGGTCATCTGCCACCTGGTGTTCAGTCTGAGCCAACACCTGCTGCATCAGGTCAGCAGCCATCTTGGTGATCAGTCATCACAATCATCTCGCTTATGAACAGATAAACAAAGCTTGCTGCCTGCAAGCGCATTCTGAACGTGGTGCTGCAGACTGCACTTTTACAGTCGCAATCACATCAAACGAACAATCATCAGTATGCAAGCAAGCCCACATGCATGCTTGTATGAATGCATGACAGTCTCACCAGGACAGCGCCGATCTCATGACCCCAGCTTTCCAGCACCATAGCCACTTCCATAGCCACTGCCCCCCCATAGCTGTGCCCCCCCAACAGGTAGGGCCCCTCAGGCTGCACCTTGACAATGTCTGACGCATTCTGGCGTGCCAGCTGTGCAATGTTGAGGTCATTGTCCTTGTCCAAGACATAGATGGGCTGATCGCTCCACTGCAGGAACTGACTGAAGCTGAAGTAGGCAGACTGAGCGTTGGCCACGCCTG
>JAABUK010007942.1_pt1 | contig 15103 bp, 16 predicted proteins | sample 5559141 | NCBI WGS metagenome assembly JAABUK01 (sample SAMN10711869, study PRJNA513367) | rock metagenome | isolation source: Antarctica rocks | place: Antarctica: Victoria Land, Pudding Butte nord | collected 2016-01-03
CAATGGTTTGTATTCGCACGCATCACCAAGTTGAGTCAGGGCCACTTGCACTGTGTTCACTCTGCCAGTCAAGCCACATGTATAGCATCTGTAGGTTGCATTTACTGGTGACAGAAAACGGGATTCAAGGGCACCCCAGCCTGCCTATCAAACTGCATTTTGCGAGAAAAGTTGCAGGTTCATTTTGACAGACAGTGCGTCTGTCAATCTTGGCCCACATGGCAGCAAGCAAAGCACTATGCACTGCTGTGAACAGCTGCCATTGCTGTCATATGTGCTTATAGCAGCCGATAAGAAAAGCTTTGCAGGGATGCATTTGCGTTCTTAGGACACCGTACAAAGGTCTTTCTGCTGCTTTTTACTTGTGGATTTCTTGTCACGGGGTGAAAAAGAAACTGTGAAAGAACTACCAAGAACTCTACAACAAAAAACCTAGGACAAACGAAACGGCAGTCTTCTCACCTTGTTGCACAGGTCTGTGAAAGCAGTCTTGTCATCTAGGCGGCCAGTCAGGTAAGGCGGCAATGTCCAGCAGATACAATCCTTGGGCAGCACGTCCTGGGTCAGGGAGTCATAGATTGCTGTAGTTGGTGCCGAGACAGGGATGTACAGCTTTGCTCTCTCCCTAGCAGCAATGCTTGCTATGGCCTTGAAGTAGCCTGACAAGCACAAACAGCTGTCAGGACACACAGCAGCAGTCAGAAGATACTGCCGTACCTTGCAAGCACACTTTTCTTGCTCAGCATGCTCAGCACAAGCACTGCACTGCACTGCACAAGCCCATCTTTGAAGACGTGCTGGTTCTCATAGCACTAATGCAGCTTCACTGACATTCTGCGTACAGTCCTTGAGATGCGCAACAGGAATGCGATGCACCGCCTCTGCAAGAGCATACAAGTTTGATGATGAACAGCAAAGTGTATCCACAGCATCACAATGGCCAGATCTCCATTGGAAAATGTCTCAGCTGTTAACTGTCAACCTGCAGGAGAAAAGTTGTGCCACCTCACCGACAGGATCTTGCTCTGGATCAGGCACAGTGAAGAATGCCGCACAGCATGCAGACAGGCGACTGCCTTGCATCCACCATCTGTCATAATCCACCAGTACAACCCTCCAGCCAGCCTTATACAGATGGCGGCAAATGTGCAACCCCTTTGTCATGCGAGCACCTGTGCAGATGCACCAATACAGCTTATCAGCAATTGCGGTGAGTGCAGCAGAGCTGGTGTCTGCCAGCAAAGCTTTGTGCATGGCTTGTGCAAATATCATGAGAAGTGGCAAATATACATCACGCGCTCTTGATGCTCTCAGAGGTGAAGCATGCTCGCATCCTGTGAGGAGAACGACACGTTGAGCGTGTCAAACAGACACACATTTGCAGGTCAAGAGATGGCAAGAGCCCAGATGTTCCAAAGTCTGCTGATAACCAGTGGATGACTGCCCAGCACATCAACTGAGTTGTACGTTGGCAATAGATTGGGTAAGGAGCAAAACAGCATGCAGTGCATAAAGCAGCTGCTTGCTGGAACATTTGGAGCAAAACCCTTCTGCGGTCCTTGGCATGCTTGGTGCACAACATGCAAAAAATGGTTGATCAAATTGTGTCAAAGTTAACGGGGTGCAACAAGCAGTGCTGCATTGACTGCCTAGCAGATGGATATGGCAATGCACACCTGTGACAATGGCAGTGGGTTGGTACCCCTTGCGTGTATTGCTGGTAGGGTGTGGGCTCAGCGCTAACAAGCGACCCCCCCTCAAGATGTGGAGCACAACAAGAGCGACACAGCCCAGAATAGAGATGGGCAGGGTCAACGCTACAATGTAGAGAGTGGCCACGCTCCTGAGCCTGGGCCACATTCTTTGCAGAAGAGAAGTCTTTGAAAATTCAATTGCAGCATTGTCCTTGCCCATCCTGTTCTGAGCTAAGGTCTGCAAAACCTCCTGTGCATGCAATTAGGTTTCAGTCAACCGACCTCTGAGACGTACTCCGCCTGCTGACATTTACCGACATACATGCGGTGCATACAAGGCTAAGGTGCGCGCAGCATCAGTGGCATTGAGCTTGCCGAATGGTTGGCTGAAGGTATCAGCTCAAACAGCCTTTGTGTCACCCCGGGCGGCGCTTTTGCCACGCCATTCTCGGGTTTGCTTCTGTGCAAAAAGTCTTTGCCCTGCGCATGCATGCGTGCATGTCAGCATCAGTGCTCCTTGCCGGACAATGTTAGCATGCGTCAAAACGGCATGTTCACCTCCATAGCGCTCTTTTTTGTCGTCACATCTGAGCCAGCTGATTGCAGTATGTCTGTGGCAGAGTCACGATCGAATGCAAAGAAGGGCGGATCGTTGACGGCGTCTCGCTTCGACATACCGCACTTTTTGTTAAGGATCTTCCCACGTCGCTCTATTGACATGCAAACTTCACGTGAAACATAAATCAAACAATAAATAGTAAGACGGTTGTCTGTCATTATTTATCTACAACTTTGGGGGGATTTGCGTGTCGATCAGGCTTGACTTAAGTGGCCCTCATATTCCGTGCCTATTGTTTGTCACCATACCGCAGGGGTCTTCCTTGTGATGGAGAGCAACATCTACACTGCTTGACAACTACAATGTACCATTCTGGCCAAGGTCCTGCAGCGCTCATCAAGGCCAGTATCAATCTGCTCTTTGAGCATGTAGCATCAAAGCTTTGTGCATAGGCTTGCAGCAAGCACTTATGTTCAGACACGCATGTGCACCAAAAGCATCATGCAAATTGCGCTCGGTACATATATGGCTGTGTGCACTCACATCAGCGCTGCTAGCAGACTCAGGTTCCACCAATGAACACACCCTCCAGCAAACCTGTGATCAACAGTTGCACCTGCTCCCCGCATTCAAACTTGTTCCAAGCATGCATATCTACGCACACGCCCTAGACTGCTCACAATATTGACATTAATGTCGCATTGACATTAATGTCGCAGCATAGTTGCACCGGTGCGGCACTTTTCAATTCTCGGTGCGGCGGTGCGCGCACCCAAGGCTCGGTGCGTGTTGTAGACATTAGTAAACCGTAACAACAACGTAACTGGCCTGTATAAATGCATAAGCCGTAAGAAGTACCGTAACTGCGGTCGACACTAGGCGGCAAGTAGCAGATCTGTGTGCAATTTGACAGCGTACCCAACATGCCGACGGCACTCTGGGACTCATTCATTACTGTATAATGCTGTGGGCAATGTGTTATGGACTCTGCAGCTATGCAATACCCCTAAAGCACTTTTTCGCTTTTTGAGCCGCACCCGGCCATCAACCGGTGCGGCGGTGCGCGCACCCGCACCCGCACGAGTGCAACTATGGAAATCTCTACCAGAATAGCTGTGATGGAATAGATAATCTACACATTGCTGTGTAGTATATTGTACATCCCCAGACCCAAAGCAAGCCCATCTTCTCTGTCATGTACAGATTCATCAGCAGCAATGCGCCAATGCAGAATAGCAAGTGATACAATGAACTAGTCACAGGTAACTGTGGCAATTTTCCAAGGCTCTGCAGATTACCGACCTTGACTTGTGTAGTCAAACTTACCAAGAAATTATTACGATGCGGACTACCCACTTACGACATGCATGCATGCAAGCTCCTGTGCCGGCAGTGTGCAACTCTACATCGGCAGTCATACCTCAACCGCTCGTTCGATTGTTGCAAAAATCCGTTGCCGATCAAAAGACACTGCTCGCCACTATGGCCCCGTCTAACAAGATTGTCAAGCTCGATGAGTTCAGCATGAAGGACGACCTGAGTCACGTCCAGGTAGTTGAAGCCCCAGTACCTGAGCCCAAGCAGGGCGAGGTGCTGGTCAATGCCTACCTGAGACCAGTGAACCCAACAGACGTCATTCTCATCAAGACTGGCTGGGGCGGTCTTGTCCCTCTGCCATCCACCCCTGGTTCAGAGGGTGTCGGCAAGGTTGTGAAGAACGGCCCAGGCGCATCCAAGTTCAAGGAGGGGCAGCGAGTCGCAGCTGCCCCTTGGCCTCAGTTTCAGGGCCGGGGCTCCTGGGCTCAGTATGTTGCCATCCCAGAGAAGGATCTGGTGAGCAACAGGAGCATTCTTCAACTATGAGCTTGTGGCACCAGCATGCTGGTGGTCATCACACACCACTTTTTTAACATTTTGCTGCAGATCCTTGTCCCAGAAAGCTTGAGTGACCAAACTGCTGCTCAGATCTTTGTAAGTCTTTCCTCTTTGCTGCTTACAACCGCATGTCATGTCTTGCAGCTTGAAACATCATTGTTCAATGACAGGCATGCGCAATGCTGTTGTGCCGTGTCTGCGCTGCACTCAAATGGATGTGCTATGCATGACAGCTTTGCTGTGTTGCTTGCCTTGCGCCTGTCACGACGACGTGTCATTTTACATCCTCCCAGGTCATTCCAGCTGGGTCACTGCCAAACAGTGCTCTGTCTCATGCCCAACATACTCTGCAACACTTGTCACACACTCTGAGTGCTAGTGCCTGTACACAGATCAACCCCATGACTGTCTCATGCCCAACATACTTCGCAACACTTGTCACACACTTTGAGTGCTATTGTCTGTATGCAGATCAACCCCATGACTGTCTATGGCATGCTGCGTGAGCAAAACATCCCCAAAGGAGAGTTCTTGCTGCAAACTGCTGCCACCTCAGTGCTGGGACGCCAAATGATTTCCTTGGCCAAGCACTATGGCGTGCAAACCATCAATGTAGTACGCCGCAAGGAGGCTGTTGATGAGCTCAAGTCCATTGGGTAAGCCTACAGAAAAAGTAGAGATGCATTACACATTGGACCATGAGAAGTGTGCATGTGCTTGGCCTGCTTTCTATAGTGCTCCACTAGAACCTGCTGGGTTCTGCACAAGGTTGTGTCTTCTGCTTGACAGCGCTGGGCAGATGACATTTCTGTTATTGAAACAGACATTAAAAATTTGTTGCACTTTGTAAACTGTGATTTGGTTGCTTTAGGGCCGAGCATGTCATCAACAGTGAAACTGAGGACATTCAGAAGAGAGTCAAGGAGATCACTGGTACAATTCTTGATGCTTACTTGCTATGTTTGCTGTCTGTCGATTGTGCTCCTGCAATACAGCCAGACACAAACTGGTGTTGACTAACCCCAATGTCAATTGTGCACAATGTGATATACCCAGTTGAACTGTGTCATGGTTCCAACTTTGCTGCCGCTGCTTTCATACAAAAGTGAAATGAAAGTATCAAGCTCAGCTCAGCCTGGCTCTTCTTTGCTCTGACAGCCACTGTTTGCGAACAGTGTCAAATACGCTGTGAGTAGAAAAGCTCACTTGTGCATGCCTGCATAATGAGCACCCTGCACAGGAGAAAGCACCTTGCCTTGACTGAAAAAACAAACTTTGACATAGATTCCTGCTTTGCAGGTGGCAAGATGGCATACGGTGCCATTGATGCCATTGGTGGTAAAATGTCCCCCAAGGTGGTTGCTTCCATCCGTAAGTCTGGCACATACATGCTATATGGAGCCTTAGACCCCTCCTCTGTCTCTGCTTCAAACAGCGATCTGCTGGCAAACACCAAGGTACTGCCTGTTGGCTGCATCACACCTGGTATAGTCAGGTTGCAAAACCCTTTGGCACTGCAAGATCTTTTCTTATGCAGCGTATCAAGTGCTTCATTATTGATAATTAGTCTTTGTTCTGTGAACAGACGAGCATGTTTGCTTGATCACACAAAGCTGCCTGCGATTGCAATGCAAAACACCTTCCATTCAGGTCTGGCAGGGATCAAGCTTTGCAAGTAATCAATGTTGCCTTTAGAAGGGATGACAGTGTGGGAGACATGTTGTTGCACCCCTGCAGGTGTTGACTGGGTTCTTGATCTATGACTGGATTGAGAAGCCTCACAAGCAGGAAGTGATCAAGGAGGTCCTCAGCTTGCTGGAGCAGAAGATTCTTGAGCCCAACTCAGGTGCGGCACATCTCGCACCCCCTCTTTTTCTCTACAGGGTTTCTTTTTCAAAGACCTTTGTCACAGGGTTTGCGCCATATTTTTCACACCTTTTGTTTTCTCACACACCATATTTTCTGATCACACAAGTGTCTCAGAAGTTTGTGCACTTCTGCGTGAGCAAGGTCATCTTGAGTCAGTATTGCATGGCTTCTGGGTAATGTTTGTGGTGTATCTCGAGTTGTTGGTTGTGACCCTACGTGACCTACGTGACCCTACCTGTGCAATCAGACTAGCAAAGCTGCCTGTGTGCATGTACAACCCCGCAGCAAGCAGCGTAGTTGGTTCAGATCATGACAAAGGTTTTATTTGATCAGGTCCTGTGCTGAACAGATTGTTTGGGTCACCAGCAACGTGTGTGTCATCAAAAACTTGGGAGCATTTTGTTTGTTGTCAGACACATTTGTTGATGATCAGCGTCTTCCCAGCGCTTTAGCTGATCATGTGTCACTGTGAAAATAAAGTCATTGTTTCTCAGTTGTCACCTCCTGTGCCACACAAGCTGCAAACATGAAATGGTCCCAACCGTTTGCATGTGCAGGACGGTCTTACAAGTTTGAAGAAGTCAAGGAGGCAATCAACGAATGCAACAGGGCTGGCAGGGGCGCCAAGGTGTTCCTGGAGGGCTGATGATTGAGCAATGCTCCTGAGCGTCGCAACCGAAACTTTTCAATGAATGAGAGTGATGAGCCTTGCTGCATCTTGCATGACTGCAATGTGCTGCAGTCATGATCAGTTCAGTAACAAAGTAGGTCAGTATAAAGCATTTGGTTTATTTGATGTAAGACAATGTGTGTACAAGTATGATCGCACAGCTTGATTACTTCAGCTCCTTGTCATTGGTGAGGACCATAGTCTTGTGGCATTGGCTACTGTGTCCACAGCACTGCTCACGCTTGCTGCAATTGGTATCACTGAGTCATTCCATTGTCTCCATGACAACGTGGAATGGCATGTCTTAGTGACCTTTTGGCAAATTGCATGCTGCGCCAAGCTACATACAGCGCGGCGGCATATCACGACATGCAACATGGGTGATGGGCTTGCCTTTTCACCCCTGCAGTGGAGAGCACAGGGCTGAGGCTGTGGGTCAACGTTTTTGGGTTTGACCATATGTGTGCATCGATGTGTTCCTGCAAGGTTCGCCCGTTGTCGTAGGTCTTTGAGTCTGTTGCTTGAGGATAAGCAAGTCAACTAAGTAACGCTGCTCTTCGCCGCACGGTGAGAGTGAGCTCACAGGTCGGCTCAGGTGGCAGATCAGTCAGCGCTTGATAAGCCGTTCTTATCTGAACCGGCAACCTCCTTGACCGCGAGCCTGCTGCACGCGATGTACTTGGTGCAGTGCCGTGCAGATGTGCATGTTGCACGTAGCATCATCTCAAGGGCACCCTCACACGGCCAAGCACTTGTGCATGCCATATCACTGCATCAAGCTAGAGGAAGAGGCAGGACGAGTAAAGCCAAGGTTAGAACTGCTGGCTAGCTCTTGAAGGGAATGCCGGTTTCTGTTGTGCACAACAGCGCCAACTGATCATTCCAGGTCTGCAGGGCTAGTAACCTCCCCCTGCAACTGCCAGTAGCCATCCAGCCTGTGGTTTCCAGTAAAATTGTGCAAGGTACTTATGCCCCAAGAAAGCAAATACCATTTCAGCTGCCAGTCCAAATGTTGCACACGCTTTCATGCTTGCTGGGGTTACATAAACCTTCACGCACACTTGTGCAATCTTGCTGCAGGTTCCATCCTGCTTGTAGTCCTTGCAGGTGTTGATGCAGCGTTCTCTGGAGACTGGTCTCGCATAGGAGCAATCTCAAAGGACACAGAGCTCTGGCTGCAATCAGCTTTAGGTCTGCTTGGCATTTGGCATCTACTAATGAGCGCAGCAGCATACAGCATTGCTGAACAAAACGGCCGTCCCAAGCTTCTTGTGACAATCAAGGTGACAAAACTGAGTTACCGCATGTGGATGGCTTGCAAGAATGGCCTGAACCCTTTGTCCACGTTGGACTGAAGCCCCACGCTAGATCATTCATGCAGTCTGCATGCCTATAGGCGACCTTGCTTGTGCGCATCTGCCTAAATGGGGCATCAGATTTGACTGCTGACAAAAGCATAAGGGTAGTTCTGCTTGCACATGCAGGCCCTGGCAGTGGGAACCATTCCAGTGCTGGAACTGATGCTTGACATCCAAACAGCGCGTGATTAGTGCTGTGCATCTCGGCCATGCCCCCGCTGACACTGCAACCTCTTTACAAGCCTTTGCTGAAGCAGCTGAGTGGCTCCAGCAGGACTGCATGCATGTCAATTTCAACCATTGCTGCTGAACTTGCATTGAGCATACAAGCACAACTATGGGATCAGATCGGCCTTGACCTTCGCTAGCAAGACGCCCTAGACACATATGACAATTGACCACAGATCATACAATCTGACAACAATGCAGATAGTCAACAACAACAACAGACATGTGATGATATCACATGACCACTTATGCATACTGTCTGGCCATGACTCTGCTGATATAGGTATACCCACTAATACAACCTCCGATTCAGCTCTACATGCGTTGTGCTTGCGCTCGTGGCCGGCCGTCAGACTGTCAGCCTCGACCTCACAGTCAGCAGCAGACGCTACAGTTGATTTCTCAGCACATTTCGACGTCAGCAGCTCTACTCTACTGTAACAATGACCTCCGAGATGCATTCCAATGCATTTCAATGCATAGCGCAGCCTAACACAGCCTTTGCTTGACTGCATACTGTATCTGACACAACATTTCTATGGTCCAGGCACTTTACCAAGCTCTGCAAATTAGTGTATCCTTGGGAAAGTGTATCTGAGATCCAATCTATCAAGGAAACGCATACGGTACACCTGTGGCAGCAATCTATCAATCAATCAATGTATTTAATGTCCTGGGGGGGAACTGGGACCCAACAAACAAGAAGTTCAGTTCAGTGAGTTCATAGAGACAAAATTTGCTTGCTACATGCAAAGCATTCCCTAAAAACCCACCACATGCATTTGCTTCACGCAAAATCATAAAGTCCGCAATGGTACAACAGTGCTGCAGGAGGTCTAAATGCTGTAACCTGATATGCTGTACGCTGGGCAATCAAACACAAAGTGCTGCTCGTCCTTCGCACAATCCAATGACTTGCACACTAAACATAGCCTGTCTGTCCTATCTAGGTGAACATCGTCTGCCCAGCGGCCTGTGTATGGTTAGACCTAAACGTGGTCATTTTTGGCAAAGTCCCATTCTGATGAAACCATGGGGTAATGAGTTTGCAAAGAATTACATCTGCACACTTGCTTGCTAGCACAATACGGGCAACCTGCTCTTTCGACTGCCTCCGCAGGCATCAGACATGTCACCAACAACTGTTTCAACACAGCTTCTGCAGGCGTGTACCATGACGCGCATGGTATCCATGACACATGTGCCCCTTTGTTATCGATGCGCCTCTCTGTACAATATACAAAGCTGCACACGCATGACAGAAGTCTCTATGCAGCCTTAGATCTCAAACAGCAACAATATGGCATTGACCACATAAACAGTATCCAATTTGGCCACAGACACAGCAACAGCAGTGAGCAACACCAAAACCCACAGCTCAAGCTGCAGCCATTGGTCACAAACGTAGCTGCAGCAGCCACTGCCCACTTGTAGTCAACCAACAGCTCAAGCTGCAGCTATTGGTCACAAACATAGCTGCAGCAGCCACTACCCTCTTGTAGTCATGAGAGACAGCAGCACTTGTCACAAACGGGCCCTCACTCCGGCTCTTCTTCATTACCCATCTGCTCAGTGAGCCACAAGCTAAAGTCTGACATACCATTCCCCAAAACCTGCCAGGCTTCAGGATTTCTAGGGGTCTGCAGAACAATCAGAGATGCTTGATATGGTACAATGAGTAAATGTGGCGAAAGCCACAAACATAGCAGCACTCAACACGCAGCAGAGACACTGCAAAAGCAGTACAGTCAAGCAGTAGCCAGTGATGCGTTTTTCAATCAGTAGGCACTGATGCATTTGTCAAGCAAGAAGCATCTCTGATGACTGAGGCGGTGCTGTTTTGCTAGAAGTGCAATGTTTGCCATCCCTGTGCCAGTGGCAATGGCTGATGTAACAATATCAGCTTGTAATAGTCTTGCTTGCAGTGTCGCCTGAAGGCACTAGAAACAGGGCGGTGCCTGTACACTCATAATAATTATAAAAATCATCAACACGTGTACTTAGCCAGCAGGCATCAGGTACATGCGACGCAAGTCAGTTCCCTCCAGACAGGCTTGTTCAGAGCATCATGGGTGTACACTGCTTGATTGAATCATATCATGAGGAGAGCAACTTGACTGGAAGCAGACTGGTTCAAAGCCCTTAAGTGTCCCGTCAGTGCCCCAAGTAGTTGGGTGGTCAAAATGCTGTGCAACAGCAGCTTGGCAGATGAAGTTGCAGATGGCAACTTTTGACATGGGACCCCACCTTCATTTGGGATTGCGTCGTGGGTCTGTCCTTTCTTTGATCTTTTGCACCCAGCTGCCTCGCACAGCATTCTTCCACCAAACAAGCTGGTCAGACCCATACGTAACTTGAGCTGGTGTCAGGTCATTTCTGGCAAAGTCCCATTCTGATGAAAGCTTGGGGTAATGCGTTTGCAAAGAATTGCAATCGCATGCTCTCATGCCGGCACAATGTGGGCACCCCGAACCTTGTTTGTGGGTACGACGATTGGGGGTCATTTGGTAAAGGTGCAGCTGTCCTTTAGGGCACTTGTGGCAGACCCAATGCACCAGCTTTCTGCTGCCAAGGGTGATGTCATAAGGGTAAATGCCTTTTTTTGGGTTGCGCTCATAGTCCCATTCGAGCAGCAAAGGGTGTTGCACTGCTTCAAATGTTGGCTGCTTGTTTTTGTTTCCAACACAAGATGTTCTGCTGCATCGAGGACATCCACTGTCATTCTGCACACGTTTGCCAACTACAGCTTGCCACTCATGGCTGCAGATTGGACACTTCCACTCAGCTCTGAGGCGACTGCCAGCCAGCGTCTGTTCAGGTGTCTGGGCATTCTTGTCAAGGTCCCAGTACTTTGTTTGTCTTGGTGCCTTGGTAGCAACAGAGTTGTGCTGACAGACTCTTTTCCCTTGGCAGTATGGGCATTTGGTGCCTCTTGTGCGGTCACTCACACGTGTCTCCCAGATATGAGGGCATCCTGCTGGACAGTTGGGGCACGACCACATGACTTTCAGGTTGCAGTTTGGCTTGACCTTGATGCCGCCAAGTAGATTATTGTTGTCAGGGTGCCACTCTTGCTGCAGCTGGGGGCTGAGCTCACTGATGTCTGGCAAGTCCGGATTCAAGCATTTGCCTTGCGGCGTCTGTGGTTGTGCTGCTGTGGCATCACAATATACTCCAGGGACTGCAGCATCAATGTACCACCTGAGACCAATACTTGCTCAGAGTTGAAAGTCAAATTGCACAACCAGCGTTACCTTTCTGCAGCTGACTGAACTTCGAATTATTGGTGCTGGAATTGCTGCTTCTTCGACAAGCCCTTAGCCCGACATGCCGTTGCCTACAGATCCAACAAAGGCACACTCATAAAGGCATACCGCTTGTAATCTGAAGCTGACGAAGACCGCTCTTTCACCTATAAGGTTGTTCTTTTACACATAGCGACTGGTGACGAGCTACGAGGCAGGACATTCCAAACTCAAGATCGGTGAATATAGGAGCAACGGCACCAGGGATCTGCACTGCACACGCAGACGTTCCCCAGCTCTAGCACAAAGATTGACAGAAGATTGACAGTCACTGCTTCGCTTCACAGGCCTGTTCACAATAAGGAGACGAATCGTCTGCGCTATCCAGTGAATTAGACATGTCACACACCTACCAGTCTGGTAGTACCAAACAGTGCATGGCAGCACATGCTATCTCACACGCAAGCGATTGTAATACGTCATCAATGATGCCAAGCTATCTTGTCAGGCAGAACAGCAGCCATGAGAAATGTCATCAAAACTTCATTGTACAAGCCTGTGTTAACAGTTAACACATATATATAACATATATTTGCCCCAGAGTCACAGATGCGCCCCTCTGTACAGGATGCAATGCTGAATACGCATGACAGAAGCCTCTATGCAGTCTCAGATCTCTGACAATGACTTACTTTGCTCGGTGCAATGCTGAATACGCATGACAGAAGCCTCTATGCAGTCTCAGATCTCTGACAATGACTTACTTTGCTTGGGGATCCAAACGAGCCAAGAGCATGACAGTCTGCTATTCCCACATGTAAATTGTACATGAAATATTCTAATATAGCATTGATCACATACACAGTATTGGCCACAGACATCGTATTGGCCACAGACACCGCAACAGCTTTTATCAGCATCAATTCCCACAGCATCGGCTTCATTTGTTGATCACAAAAGCAGCTGCAGCAAGCACTTGTAACCTCAAGGTAATTATAGAGCTTGTCACCACAGGCCCTCACTCCAGCTCTTCTTCATTCCCCATCTGCTCAGTGAGCCACAAGCTAGAATCTGACACACCATTCCTCAAAAGCTTCCAGGGTTCAGGCTTTTTCAAAGGGGTCTGCAGAACAAGCAAAAATGCTTGGAAGGGTGCAATGAGCAAGCGTGGCAAAAGCCAGTACCATAGCAGCACTCAACACGCAGCAGAGACACTGCACAAGCAGTACAGTCATGCAGTAGCCAGTGATGAATTTTCAAAGCAGTAGCCACTGATGCATTTTTCAAGCAAGAGGCATCTTTGATGACTGAGGCGGTGCTGTGTTGCTAAATCTGCAATGTTTGCCGTCCCTGTGCCAACGGCAATGGCTGATGTAACAATATCAGCAGGTTCCAATCTCACCTGAAGGCACTAAGAACAGGGCAGTGCTTGTATACTGCTGGATAAGGTCTGTCATGAGAAGCGCAAGTTGATTCATTCATAGCGCAAACTCATTCAAAGCGCCTAATTTTCCTCTCAGTGCCCCTGCCACTCACATGAGGGATGTCTTGCAATGCCACCTGTTGCAGGGTAAAGGCACTGTCAGCAAAAGCAATGAAAGTTTGAATGCTCAGAAGGTCGCATGAGCAGTTCGGTCAATATAGTATAGGCATGCAATGTGCACAGAGCAATGTAGCAGGATTGATCTTAGCAACAATGATTCACAGTTGTACAGATGTGATGCATGTTCAGAGGGTAAAAGCCTCAAGCCAAAATCCGACATTCCATGCCAGCAAAAGACAGCTGCATCATGTGGCCCAATGAACGTCATTGCAAGCAACATGGCATCAACAAAGGCTGCAATCTTGCTCTAGCATCTTCACCTGCTAACTATGAGTGCACGCAAGCCCAACAGCATCAAGCAGTCACCTAAAACCTGCCTTGCAATGTCATGGCAATTCACCACAAGTTGGTTCTCAAAATGCTGTGCAACAGCAGCTTGGTAGACAAAGCTGCAAATAGGCAACTTTGACCTGGGATGGCACCTTCATTTGGGACTGCGTCGTGGATCTGTGCGGTGATTGATCCTTTGCACCCAGCTGCCTCGTACAGCATTCTCCCACCAAACAAGCTTGTCAGACCTTGACGTAACTTGAGCTGGTGTTAGGTCATTTCTGGCAAAGTCCCATTCTGATGACACCTCGGGGTAATGCGTTTGCAAAGAATTGCAATCACACGCTCTTGTGCCAGCACAATATGGGCACCCTGAACTCTGTTTTTGGGTGCGTTTGTTGGGCGTTTTTTGGTACAGATGCAACTGTCCCTGAGGACAGTTGTGGCAGACCCAGTGCACCAGCTTTCTGCTGCCAAGGGTGGTGTCATGGGGATGAATGCCATCTGCAGAATTGCGCTCATAGTCCCATTCGAGCAGCAAAGGGTGTTGCACTGCTTCAAATGTTGGCTGCTTGTTTTTGTTTCCAACACAAGATGTTCTGCTGCATCGAGGACATCCACTGTCATTCTGCACACGTTTGCCAACTACAGCTTGCCACTCATGGCTGCAGATTGGACACTTCCACTCAGCTCTGAGGCGACTGCCAGCCAGCGTCTGTTCAGGTGTCTGGGCATTCTTGTCAAGGTCCCAGTACTTTGTTTGTCTTGGTGCCTTGGTAGCAACAGAGTTGTGCTGACAGACTCTTTTCCCTTGGCAGTATGGGCATTTGGTGCCTCTTGTGCGGTCACTCACACGTGTCTCCCAGATATGAGGGCATCCTGCTGGACAGTTGGGGCATGACCACGTAACTCTTCTGCTGCTGTGTGGCTTCACCTTAATGCCGCCAAGCAGAGCGTTGTTGTCAGGGTGCCACTCTTGTTGCAGCTGGGGGCTGAGCTCACTGATGTCTGGCAAGCCCGGACTCAGGCGTTTGCCTTGCGTCTTCTGTGATTGTGCTGCTGTGGCATCACAATGCACTCCAGGGACTGCAGCATCAATGTACCACCTGAGACCAATACTGCTCAGAGAGTCAAAGTGCACAACAAGCCTTGCCTTTCTGCAGCTGACTGAACTTCAAACTGTTGGTGCTGGAATTTCCTGTAGCATTGCTTCTTCGACAAGCCCGTAGCCCGACGTGCCGTTGCCTGCAGACCCCACAAAGGCACACTTATGAATGCATACCGCTTGTGTTTAGAAGCTGACGAAAAACGCTCTTTTACCTGTAAGGTTGCTCGTTTCCACGTAGCGACTGGTGACAAGCTACGAGGCAGGACATTTCCAGGTTCACTTGGAACTTTCGGCACCCTCGCAAGAGTTAAAGGTTGCACACTGAACAGCCGATCCGACCTATGTGCAACCGAGATCGGTGAATATAGGAGCAACGGCACCAACGAGCTGCACGGCACACGCAGACGATCCCAAGCTCTAGCACGTTCACTGCTTCACAAGCTCACAGATAAGGAGACAAATCGTCTGCTCTATCCACGTCACAAACGCATAGGTACTCTTCTGATATAGGTATAACCACTAATACAACCTCCGATTCAGCTCTACATGCGTTGTGCTTGCGCTCGTGGCCGGCCGTCAGACTGTCAGCCTCGACCTCACAGTCAGCAGCAGACGCTACAGTTG
>JAABUK010007943.1_pt1 | contig 15102 bp, 16 predicted proteins | sample 5559141 | NCBI WGS metagenome assembly JAABUK01 (sample SAMN10711869, study PRJNA513367) | rock metagenome | isolation source: Antarctica rocks | place: Antarctica: Victoria Land, Pudding Butte nord | collected 2016-01-03
GCGGCACCATTGATGATCAGCACAAGCCCGCCTGCTCTCCTTTCTGAATCTCCATCCCTCTCCACCGGCAGCGGGCCTCATACGGCCTGAAGACACCACGTCAACGGCATGGAGGCCGCCTGCACAACACTGAGATTCGTCGGCTTCTTAGCCACGGCCCCTCGAGTCCACAAGTTCGAATTTCGCGTCGCTTCCCGTGGCGGACGGACGGACGGACGGCACTGCCGGGAGGAGAAGACGTCGTCTCCCCGGGATGGAAGTTACTGACTTCAGATCCAACCTCTTGGATCGTGTGCCGGCACCGTCAAAAAGCCGCTTATCTGATATGGAAACGCGGAAGTCGCTCGAGGTGGTCCGGGTAATCGTCATATGTGCCAGCTCGGACTTTGGTGTCGACGGGATTGACGGAGCAGGCTTGTACCCTGGGGTTGAGAACGACTTCCTCTAGAGTGGGACTTTGGGTAGGATCATGAATTTGCTAGTACCTGACGAGAATGTCTTTGCCTCGTGGCTTTTTCTGGGTTTGGGACACGCTTAGCGATCCATTTATTGCTATCACCGTACTCCTCCCACGACAGTTGCTTTCATTTCCGGCATGGTGGAGAAGAGAGTTGTTTTACAAGGTTGCTGACACCATTGAAACAAGAAAACAGATATGAGGAGAAAGGATATGCACGTAGTCGCTGTGCGTCGTATCGAATGTATTCGGGTAAGACAATGACTTCACGATGATGACTCCGTCGAGATGGCAATGGATGATGCTGCTGAACATCGCGCCGCTCCATGTTCGCACACCCGCAGATCAGAGAGCAATGATTCGCCTGTCGAAGACAGAACTGGGTCAGCGCCAGAATGAAAGAGGGCCTGTGGTATAAGGTCAGTCTCTTCACCTGATTACCTATACACAATTCCGCTGGTGGCATCAACGCACACTCTCCGACTTGGAGACCATGGACACCCTGCCAGTGGTAGCAATCGCCGGCGCCACTGGCCAAGTCGGCAATGCGATCGTCAAAGCTTTTACTCTGCCCAATTCAGTTCGCGATTCTCGAAGATCATACTACTGTCGCGCCGTGCGGACCTCGATGTCCGTGGCACAACCACCGCCATAATCAGTGAAAACGATCTCGCTAGTCTAGAGGTAGCTCTCGAGGGAGTAACGGTGGTCGTGAACGCCATCGGCTCCGGAGGCCACAAGCCAAAAGACCAACTTGTCCAAGCTATCGCCGACACGCCGAGCATCACCTCCCTTCTGAATTCGGGGTGGATCATGCTTTGAATGGTGGTAAGGATCCAGACTTTAATCGTCCGAAATGGAACAAGAAGAAGGCGCATACTGCTCTTGCGCAGCGCTTTTCTGCGGAAGGAGATAGGAATGATATCAGGATGTGCCATGTGTTTGTGGCTCTGATCACAGAGCTCTTATTCGGACCGTGGTTTGGACTCGATGCTGGGAAGAAGAGTATTTGAGGCTGTCGGGAAGGCAGATCAGAAGGCAACGTGGACGAGCTGGTTTGATACTGGTAAGGCGGTGACGAGTATGGCTAGCATGGCTCCTGAGAGTGTACCAGAATTTGTGAGGATTTTGAGGGATGCAAAGAGTGTGAGGGAGTGTGCCGGTATCATGGATGCAGCGAAAAGAGACGGTGATAAGATCGAGGTGGAGGAGATCCCGCTGCGAAAGTAACAAAGGGAAGCCTTGGAAAGCAGTACCGATGAGACTCCGGCAGAATATCTCAGGTATTTGGTGGGAGTAGGCAAATTGGACTTTGCTTCACAAAAAGAAGGAGGATTGGGGAATCACAACGACCTCGTCAATCCCGATGAGGAGAATTGGAAACGGAAGACTGTTGCAGAGTGTGCGAGAGAGACTGGTGGAAAACCATGGACTTGAGTCCCGGCAAGCCTAACTTTTGGCGTTCAAAAGGACTTGTCAAATGTAAAGAAATGTGAATCCCAACCTTGTTCACGAGAACGGGATATGAAGAGGTCAGCTGCAAGATGGTTCTGCCCCATGAAGTGCGATCTTTCATGCAAAAATGGTGCATTGTCACAACCACAATGTTACTGCAGCAGCTAGTGGGTGGACGTCCTCAACTTTAGCACATCGTGGCAGTAATGCTCACTGCTTAGTCCAGAGTATCATGGCGCATCAGTCATGCAGTTCCTTCGAGATCGTATAGCTCCTCCAAAGAATACCTTGATGAGCTCGTTTTGTATGTGCTCAGGCAGGCGAAAGATGTCGACGTACTGCGCCTTTCCTCCATGGTGCTTGAATGCAAATGTACTTCAGGTTCCGCTCCGACGCCTTGCGAATCCATGTCAGTCTTTCTTCAGGTTATCGATGTTGAGTAGTCGATGTTCCAGCTTGTTCCACGACCGGACCATTGGCAACTGCTTGCTGTGAGAACTCTTCGATACCATCGAGCAGCCCATTACCATTAGCTGCAGGTGGTTCACGCCCTATCTTTCCACACATGATGACATCTTCTTGTCCCATAGGTTGCCACTTGACCTCTTTCAGCCTCGTGGCAATTGGTTGGCCTTGTGTGTCAAATCGAGGATCAGGAGAAACTTGAACACCCCCTTTGCCCAAAAACGTTGGCGCGATCGTAACAACAACTGAATCCACTAAACGGCTGTGCTGGTCCTTCAATAGCTCACTAAGAACACATCCACCCCCTTCTACCATCACGCTCTTTATGCCTTCATTGTGCAGAATGCCAAAGATACCGGCCCAGTCGAATCCTGCAGGCTCACCTGAATGGTAGCCATAGTGGACTTTGATGTATTCACCGTAGTAGGCCTTCAAGGTGCGAACAGCCACTGGGTGCGGTGCGGTATTTGACGCGACGATGATCCAAGGAGCTCTTGCTTTGCCCTGTTTCACCATCTGCAGCATTTTCATTTCTGGATGAACGACGAGCCGAGCATGAGGGTCTACGATGATGGGTCGTGGTTGGTTCACCCAACCCTTGCCACCGTAACCACCTGCACCCTCCAGACGGCAATTCAAGGCTGGATTGTCGGCTATAGCGGTACGGACACCGATTAGAATGGCATCGTGGCGGTACCGCAGGTAGTGCGTCATAGCTTTCGCTTCTGGACCCGACAAAACAGTACGAAGACCTGGCGCGAGCGAGATTCTGGAGTCAAGACTAGAGGCATAGGTTAGGGTCACATGAGGCGTGGTTTTAGATGTGGCATCCGCCTGAAGAGGAGGAAGATATGGTTCCAGGAAGTCTCGAGCATGCGCCGGATATTGGAGAGTATCCTGAGGAGGTATCGATGCGAGGGCCACCGCTTTGGTTGGCGTCGCTAACTGATAGGCACCAGCATGAGCGATTGTGGCAGGCGTGATCGTGTTTCGAGGTTTCGGCCCTGTTGACACTCTCGAAGCGAAGCCATCATGAACCTTCAACACAACGGACGGGTTCTCATTCCGCCAGTTCATAGTGACATTCCTGCAGTCCGATATTTTCAAGAACTTTCCTCCTGCCTCAAGCATCCTTTCAGGCTCGGCCCACATACGATGAAATGTTGACGACGGTTGATAGCCCTTCACGCCTTCTCTCCGTGCTGCGTCCATGATTCCAGAATTGCGCTTGACCCCGTCTACATAGTCTAGATCGTGACTATGTTTGGCTTCTTTAGCACTACTGCGCATAATCCTGTAGCTTGGTGTGGCTCCTTCTACTCGGATAACTTTCAGAGTCATCTCACAAGACACATTTTCTCTCACCCTTTTCTTGCGCCCAACCTTGCCCTCAGGAGTGGGTCTCGGCACATAAGGTGCTCTATCGCCCGCTTTCCGCAATCTGCATTGATACCACTCGGTTACGGAATGGGTGTCCTTGAATGTCGAGGCAGAACGGTTTCGGATCCAAACATTGTCGATGAAAGGCCAGTATCTTTCGAAATCCGGTGACGAAAACTCAATAGCGTCCTCGATATCGAATAGACGTTGTCTAGTTAGGCCAAGAGACGGCGGATGTGAGAATATGCTTTGACCAGGAGGAATGGTCACCGGAGTGGAGGGTGGTTGAGTGCCTGGTCCTGCGGTCGTGAAGCGATGGTCCCCGGCCGTGGAGTCGATGTTTGTGTCCAGGTGTGAATCATCATCATTTTCATCCTCGTGTGAGCCAGCGGCATTGTCAGCGTTAATTGTCGCATCGTTGTGGAGGTCTTGCTCATCGTCCATAGTCGGGACTCTGCCTGCGTTAGTGAGAGGCACGGCAAGACTAGCGGGGAGTACTCTTAGCTGTTTGGTTTGGCAGCTGAGAGGGGTGCGCAGTCAATACCGTGCGGCAAAGGGCTTCTGCACAACGATATATTGAGCACAGCTGGGCCCAACCTGTAGACGTATCGGACCAAAACCCCCTTTTTCTTTGCATCGGAGGTTGAACTGCTTTCGTGTGAAGTTAGGTAGTTACGCGATGCTCGTGAGCTAGAAGGCGCTAGATCGTAGCGTTGTTACGAGGCCCGGCGCAGCAGCCGCAATACCTCCCTAAATCTTGGGTACTCGGTAGAGTTGATACCTAAGTGTGCCTATACAGAGTCTATATAGCAAGTCTGCTCTAATATAAGCAAGTTCATGGCCTCTGGTGAATGTAAATCTCCAACGACTCTAGACTTTGCCGACAGAGACTTGGTGGTGGAAAAAGGCTTATTGTTGGAACGAGCGCGAACACCCTGATTTGCTCTAATTAAACAGGAGCGCATGGAGAACAGGGCGGTTGCGGTTTATTTCGATTCTTGTCTTCCTTCCCTCGCTAATGGTGCTCTCGGAGCCGAAGTCTGCTGGTCGCGATTGCGAGCGCTCACGAGCTACTGGTACACTGGTGGTCGCCTGCTCCCTAGAACCACATATCACCTGCGCCCATACCTGGCTCGACTTCTCGAGGGGCTTCTCGTCCTGCTTCTGCTCCGGCTGTAGCTACTATAAGAACTGTAACTTGGACTTCTCCTTCTCCTTCGTGGCGGGCTCCTCACTGGCGGTCCTCGTCGGCGGGGCGGCGTCGGTGAAGGAGACCTTGAGTAACTGTACGATCGCTGCCGTCTCCTTGGTGGTGGTGACCGTGATCGGGAATAATCATGGCGCCGAACGTAGACATCGTCTTCTCTTCCCCCACCACCGCCATACCCACCTCTTCTAGGCGGCGGTGATCGATATCTATTGCTTGGTGGACCGCGCGGGGGCAACCCCCCTCGAGTCGATGGAGGTGGTGGACGGCCTGACTTGGCAGGTGGAGGAGAACGCGAGAATGCGCGACGCGGGAGAACGATGCTGACAGATATTACCGCACCGTCGATCTGACCCTCATGCATGTGGGCGATGGCTGATTCCGAGGCAGACGGATGAGCATAGAGAATATAGGCTGTGCCGCGGTTGGTCATGACTGCGCACATTTAGCAGCTATCTCCATACCGAAAGGATGCGTCGGAATGCTCACACTGTCTGTTCACGGGAAGGTCTAATCTGTCAATCTCTCCATACGAGCCAAATATCTCTCGCAGATGCGCCTCCGTAACATTCTTTGTAAGCTTCTCAACCACAACCTTTGAGCTTTGCTTGGGTTCTCTTTCTCTGCTCATGGAACGACTGTAGCTTCTTTCACGATACCGTCTGTCTCCGACGCCCGCGCTTGGACTTCTGCTTCGTGTTCGACTCCTGGAGCCGCTTCTTCTACCATTTCTGTACCCGTTTCGTGGCGGCGGTGTTCGAATCGGTGTCTTCGGGCGAGAGCGCGATCGCGGTGATGTCGTAGGACGAGGGGAGCGTGAGGGCGAAGGGGTATGTGATCTAGATGGGGATGCGTCTCGAATTGCGGCAGGAGGGGTTCCACTTCGAGTGCGCGAACGCCCACGAGAAGGCGACCGAGGAGAGGAGGCCATCGCGAGCGCAGAATATTCTTAGTTGACGGCAAGATTGTTCGAAATGAGTGCTGTCACTGAGATCCGTAGGGCAGTGTGATCTTCGTGCGGCTCTGCCTTCGGCTCTAAACAATGCACGCACAAAGTTAGCGCCAATTCCTACCCTACCTTGGCTGCGAAAGGGTCCAATCCGAATGGATGCTGGCAGACTCCTCGAATGATCATTACCTGCCTTTGACAGTTCTACGTTGCAAAATGTACGAGCCAACAGGAGCGGAAGCAGAACCAACAGATGGAGCTCTGGAGCTGGTGTGCCTGTTTAACGCCATCTCTACTCCTGACGCTGCACTATCACGCATCAATTCTCGCTTTACCCACCGTTCTTGCTTCCTTTCCCCATGGTAACCTCATCTACCATCGTCCTGAACTCCCTCTGCCGTTCACATTGTTCCATGAAGACCGTGTACTTCACTTTCAACAGCTCATCCACACCCTTGACTTCTGTCGGCTGCACCATCCGTCCAGGCTTGCTCATTCTGTCCATGATGCTCCAGAGCTCCTCCGTTTTGCCGTCCTTCCCAGCACTGGCAGCCTTTGCGCCAAGCATGGCCGCACCATGCACAACTGCAGCATGAACATATCGAGGAATCAGAACCGGCATTTCACACGCTGTTGCCATCAAAGACATCAGAATGTCGTTTTGGCATTGCGAGCCGGACATAAAAATCGAGCTGATTCTATGGCCGGACTCATTCATGACGCTGATGATCTGCTTCGTCTGCAGAGCAATAAACTCCATGGTGCCATAGTAGTACAGAGCCATGCCGTCTAGGCTCTTGTCACTCGAGAGACCAATGACAGAACCCTTCATGGTTGGATCCGCAATAGGGGAGCGGTTGCCGAACAGATCACCGTAGAAGAAGAAGTGTCTGCCGAGATAGGGGATGCTGGGAGCGTTCACTTTCGTCTGCATATCTCGTAAGTGTTCGTTTAAAAAGTCATAGATGTTCGTATTGTAGGATTCGGCCATGGATGTTGCTTGGTTGAATGCAGGATGGGTGTCGAGCACGTGCTTGAGCAGTTCACCGGTGGCGGACTGGCCACCTTCCGCCATCCAATAATTTGGTATGATTGAATCACGGTATGGTCCCCAGACACCCTTGACAAAGACCGGGTCGCGCGACATCACGAGATGACAGGTCGAAGTGCCAGCAACAGCCGCTAGTCGAGAGAATGCCTGTGACTGGTCGTTTTTGGGTAGATTCGCAGTCAGCTCATGGCCGCTCAGAGGCACCTTGGCACCAACGGTACCGATCCAGCCTGCGTATGCATCAATCACGCCGCTACCAACAGCGATCCCGGCATGCAGTCCAAGTTCCTCTGCAGCCTTCGTTGACAGTGTACCCGCAAGCTCTCCAGCCGAGAGGTATTCGCCGTTCTGGCAATGTTAGCAGAGGAACGGACATGATTGGATTTCAGGCTCACCACCCCATTGACCCCCCCAAGACGCTTGAAATTATCCTGCGTCAAGTCTTCCAGCCCAATCTCTTTCAAGAAATCGTCTTGCCATCCTTTGACACTCCCATCTACCCCCACCGGAACATATCCTTGTTTGCAGACGGCGCTGCAGAAGCTTCTCGTTTCATTTCCGGTTGCCAAATGAGTCAAGGCATCTGCGAGATCGTAGAATTTGCATCGGTCGAAAAGCTCTTTTGGCATGTGGTTCTTCAGCCACAAAACTTTTGGGATCTCCATCTCTATTGACATTGTACCTCCCACGTACCTCAGCAGGTTGTGCTTTGTGGCATTTATTTTTGCAGTTTCCTCGATGGGTCGATGGTCGAGCCAGAGAACGACATTGTGGTCATTCCCGCTGTGATCGAAGTCTGGCCCCGTGACTGATACAGGCTCATCGGTATCATGGGTGAAGACGGCAAGGGAGCATGTGGCATCGAACCCGATCCCTCGTACGGTGGAAGAATCGATATTGGCTTGGCTCAGAGCTCGATGAACCGAGTGACAAATGCACTTCCAAATGTCGGTCGTTGACTGCTCGTAGTAGCTCTGCTGTGGCTGCCAGAGCCCGATGTTCTCTGACGCAAGACCCACAATGTCACCGTCCTTATTGATGATACACGCACGAGCGCTTCCTGTGCCAACGTCGATACCAATGTAGTGATCTTGTTCTGGCCTCAAATCGTTGTGAGGATCAGGCGAGGCTAGCCTGGAAGATTGGCGGTGCGCTTGTCGGAAGGGTATGGTCGCTGCCATACTATAATTGCAGATATTGGAACGAGCGCAGGTGCTCTTGTGGGTTTGGATTTGGACAAGAGCGAGCTAGGCGCACTTTCCCAGCAATAAAATCTTGGATCTGCGGCTTGAAGATGCAGGCGAATTGCGGCGGGGACCCTCAAAGAATCGAAAGGACCTCCGCAAAAACGTTGAGTGGGTGAGGGTTTTGCTTTCTAGCAAGGCCAATTGACCGTCTTGGAGTAGATCAGCGTCAGAGAAGTAGTCAGTAGGTACTTTTATGACGCTCTCATGCATTGACCAACGTGCTTTTCCACTCCGCATCCTCCACCTGGGCCATTTGGTTGACAGTGGGGGAGCTCGGAGCTCAACTCCAGACAATTGCCCCTCATCAGAGTCTTGGCAGCTCGGAACCTTCCACGAAGATACCCAACAATATGCATTGAGGGGCCGCCAATTGGTGGCTCGACAGAAAGGATTCAGGAGGACACCCAATCACAGTCCATCCGTGCCAATTGGGCTACAGATGGGGGGGAGCATCCCGTTGCTGACATAGGTGCACAGAGCCCAGTGGCCTCAACCCATCTGCATACCACTGGCATGGTCGGATTCCCCCAGAGGATGCGTTCGACTGATGTGGTCCTTGAGGATAGAAGAAAGTAAGTATGCTAATCGGTGGCAGCATATGTGTTTGGTACTGCTCGTCCAATCGACTTGAAAGCTGTCCCTTTGAGGTCGAAAGTGGGCATAATCATTACTGATGCAGCTCGTATGGTAGCATGCTGGAGGGCAAACATGCAGCCTCCTGCGTATGATGGCTTCTCATGCTTCCGCAGCGCCCTCGGAATGGCTGTTCGCGCCCGCATCTGGCCGTTCAGCTGCCAGTACCGTGGCCACAACATAATCTCCGTCGTGTGAGATTGAAAGCTTCGCCTCATATTCAATGTCCTGGTTGTCGGCATTTCGCCTAGCATAGATGATACGTGGCTGTCCCGAACCTCCTCTGACCTCGACACGAATATCTTTCCATCCCAATGTTGTTGCTCCCATGGCTTTGCGCGCCGCTTCTTTCGCTGCGAACCTCCCACCTAGCCATCGTATGAGAGAATCAGAGCCTACACAAGTGCCTTGAGGATGCTCCTGCCACTGAGGATGTCGGTGCGACAAATCACGAAGCTCGAGAGGGTGAAGTATTCGTTTCGCGAAAGGAATGAGGTTGCGACCCTGTCGATTGTTGATGAGTCGACGGATTCGAGGAAGATGGACGATGTCGGTTCCGATGCTCAAGCTATATGGAAAGGGGATTCTGTGCATCTGGAGATTGAGTAATTCGTGTAGGCAACGCCGAAGGGGAAAGCTGAGGAAGACCCAAACGGGAAGCTTCCGTCCTGGTGCCGGGCTTGGCATTTTCCCTCGCTTCACATGCTAAGTGTAGTATTTCCGTACCCAGTCACTGCGAACACTACAACTAATGCGCTCGATTCCATGCGTGACGGAGCATCCGGTGCTTTTCTCCTTTACTTTGTGGATTGCTACTATTCATTTTTCCATTGAGCTTTCTCCTTCTTGGCAAAGGCATTCATTCCTGTACGCATCGGTCAGTCGGGGTTTGGTGGTTTTGATGCAAGTTGATGAATATGCTTACCAATTTTCTGATCTTTGCTTCCAAAGAGACCATGGAAGATTCTCCTCTCGAACTCGACTCCCTCCCTTAAGGACAAGTCTTGGCTCTTATTGACAACCTCCTTGGCAGCTGTGACTGCTACACTTGAAAAGCCCGCGATCTTGCTGGCGGTCTCCAAAGCTCCGTTCAAACAATCGTCATGGCTACCCTCGAATACTTGCGCTGCGATACCCCAATCACCTGCTTCTTTCCCACTGAAATTTTTGCCCGTCAATATCAGCTCCATAGCCTTGCTCTTGCCAACCGCTGCAGTAAGACGCTGGCTACCGCCTGCGCCCGGGATGATACCCAGTTTGATCTCCGGTTGGCCGAACGTCGCCGAAGAGGTGCAGTAGATGATGTCGCACATCAGTGCAAGCTCACAACCACCACCAAGGGCATAACCTGACACAGCCGCGATGACAGGCGTCCGTATTGTGGTTAAGTGAGACCAAGGTGCGATTAAATTGCTGGTATAAGCCTCCGAGAAGGTCAATGGGGCCATCTCCTTGATGTCGGCTCCAGCTGTAGATAATTAGACTGCATCAGATAGTGGAGACCTATCAGGACCAACACACCTGCAAAAGCCTTCTCACTTCCAGTGATAACAATCGCACCGGTGCGCCTGTCTTCGTCAAACTTGCTGAGAGCGTCATTCAGCTCCTCGAAGAGTGGACTTGATAATGCATTGAGAGCCTGGGGCCTATTAAGCTTTACTGAAGAGACAGTCAGCGCTCTTATCCATGAAGGGGCACAATGCAGCTGAAACAACAGCAAAGATCATGCGATCGACATACCTAAGCCCACGCCAGGCTTTGGACTAGAAACGATGATATGCTCATATGACGAAAGACGAGAAGCAGAAGCAGAATATCCTCTGGATAACCTCGCAAGAGATAAAGAAACGAGATTAGAATATTTCGTTGTTAGCATTCTCGCACATCGTACCGACCTCATCTTGCATTGACAAGGTCCCAAACCAATACAAAGCTGGTCAGCAAAGTCCAAAGAGTAAGGTTGAGGCTCTGACATAAATAATGGGCTGACCTCGGCGGAAGCCAGCCCTGCAAGGACCCTTTTTCTTGGCAAGCCAACAAAAACCTAATTCCTTCTTGGCGTGACTGGGGACTTTTTTGGTGCTTGAAGACACGATGGTGAATCGTGGCTTGTTCGACACCTCCGTCTTGACGATTGCGATCCTCGAACAGCGACCGATTCCTTTTTCTCGCGATTCGGAGATCGCTCATTGTATTCTCCGCACTTTTAACTTCTATCACTACTCGCCCTTGGTGACTTGAATAATCCCAGCTGCCTTTTCTCGCCCTCTCCTCGCCAACCTGTTCCCAACATGGACGCTCCCGAACCCGACACCACAGCCTTCGACGCCGTGAGCTTTCAAACCAACCGTGTGATGCGCGTATGCAGCCCTCTTCCCACTCCCTATCCCTCAGGTCACTCCAAACTAAATACCTCCCCAACCGCAGAAATACCAAGCCTACCTCGACGCCTCAACCCCCTACGTCCCCCACCGCTGGGCCTTCACAATCACGCTCCTCCTCCTCTTCTTCCTCCGCATCGTCTTCGCCCAGGGCTGGTACATAGTCGCCTACTGCTTGGGCATCTACCTCCTGAACCTCTTCCTCGCGTTCCTGCAGCCGAAGTTTGACCCGTCGCTGACGCAAGACGAGGGGCTCGAAGACGGCGGTGGAGCCGATGGCGAAGGAAGGAGCTCGCTGCCGACGAAGCAGAACGAGGAGTTCAGGCCTTTCATCAGGAGATTGCCGGAGTTCAAGTTCTGGTATAGTGCGACGAGGATGATTGTATGTTGCTTCGTGGCCAGTTGGTTTGAGATATTTAATTTACCGGTGTTTTGGCCGGTGTTGGTGGTTTATTGGGTGATACTGTTTAGTCTGACAAGTGAGTTGACCTTTTTGTGGTTCCTTCCCGCAATTTTGGATTGGAGATGCTGACTGGCATTGTTTGAACAGTGCGACGGCAGATACAGCACATGATAAAATACCGCTACGTTCCATTTTCGATGGGCAAAGCGAAATACGGTACCCGAAGTTCCTGAGCGAAGAGCGAGGCAGGGGTTGAAGTGATGAAACTACGACTACTGGTATGAGAAAAGAGGCTGGGACAGGAGGACGAGATGCTGCTCATGGACGCCAGCCCGGAATGCGTATCGGTTGTCGTTAGTGGGTGAGCCTATTCACCCCTCAGGTATTGTAATATTTTTGTGCGATAAAAGACCATAGACTTTCGTCCAACCGATTGCTTCACAGGGTTCTTCAGGCGCCCTCCGTTTGCATTTGTCAACAATACTGCATTTAATTTGGAATCTCAAGTTCCCTCCAAACACGTTTGCTCCGCGTTGCCTGATCCTTCACTGCCTCAGACATTCCTTATTCGATCCTCCTGTCCTGGAGGCCGCTAGGATTTCCTGCTTGCTTGCCAAAGAGTGACGTCGCCTAAGCTCCTCTGCTTGCGTTGCCGGACCTGGATGCTTACTGACAGATGAACGACGTCGTCCATGTGGAACCAGTCTTGAGATTCCTGTCGAGTGTGATAGCTCTAGGTGGTCGATTATCTTGTGGAGCTTCCCCGCCGTGGGTGTGGAGATCCATCCGTGGCTTAGCTTCCGGCCATGACTGGCAGCGCTGGGAGTCTTTTTCTCAGGAGACACATTGGCCTTACTGGGACAATCTTCGAATGGGAAACGAACAGGTGCCTTGTCCGGGGATCTTGCTCCAGTCATCGTTGGCTTGACCGGATGATGTGACCGGGATGTTTGGATCCATTTGGTCTTCAGAGCATCTGGTGCAGAATGAGCGCCCATGTCGAGAATGGACATGTGCACCCCGAGACGCATACCGCGACGGGAGAAGCTTCTGCGAGGAGTGGTGTTGGCTACGGCAGAAGGGGTTCTAGGAGCTGCTGGGAGAACATCTAGGATTTGAGGGACTTTAGTACTTGAACTAGGTATATCTCGGTGCTGATGGTCGTTGCCGACTGTCTTACGGCCGGCTTCCGGAGGCTGCTCTAGACCGTGGAGATCGATGATTGCGTTTCGGTTTCTGGCAAGGACTGTGTCAAGAATTGCACGATCTTCGTGCATTGTATGAGACTGAGACTCGACAAGGGTTGAAGAACTGTGATTATTGTCAGACATCAAATCCTCCAGTGGGGTCACTTGCAGAGACGAGACTTACAGTTGGGTTCCATACTCTTTGCCATGATGCAAGACAGTTCTCATCACCACTAACGTTGTCTTCAGAGCCTCCAGGTGCTTCTGCAGATGATGAACTTTTGACTTCTTGAACAGCCAGCTAATGGCATTGCCAGATGTTGGATCTGCCTTTTGCAACTCTTCACAGCACTCAGAGATTTCCTCGAACACAATCTTCAGCTCTAGCGCGATCTCGGCGAGATCCTGGTTGAAGGACTCAGTGTATCGCTTGGGGTCGTCCATCATAGCTTCATTAAGGCGCCAGAGGGTTGCGGCAAGCATTGCGATCTCATTAGCTACGATTTGGACATCAGTACTTATATGGCCACAGCGTTGTTGGACGGCAGACAGCTCTGACGAGAGGTCAGCTGCACGACCGGCAAGGCCAATAGTGGTACGCGCGAATGGAAGGTCGGCCATAGCGTGAAATGTCATCGATGTGCCTCAAAGAAGGCGTAGGAGTCAAGACAGACATGAAAGTTTGGTTCTCTTGCAGGCGGTAGTCAATATCGGCTTCGATCGCTGAATTGGAGGAAAGAGCGCGTCTCGTGTGGGAAGGAGGAGCAGGGTGGCTCAACAACTTCTGTCGATGCCTCGCTATCAAGCCTGAAGTCTGATGATTGGGCTTTTGACGATGCAAATTCGAGCTGGCTATTTATTTTTCTATTGCAAAGCCGAAGTTGAGATCGCCTTGTCCAGTTGATACTGGCCTACCATCGCTGTCGTATAAAGTTCGCTCGAAGAATCGAATTTTGCCAGAGTGATCAACGAGGACGACGGTCTGCTTCTGCGTTCCATACAGCCCACTGATGCCCAAGATTTGATCGTCATGCGTAATGACGGTCACCTTGTCTTTCTTGGTCGCTGCCCCAATCTCATCCGCATGCAGCTCTGCTTGCCGTCCGATTGCTGGTACATAAATGGTGTTCCTCAATTGATTAATGTACGTTGCCAGGTCCCCATCTTCCTCGATGCGATTCAGTGTATCTGTGCTCAACAGCTGGATGAGTCTCTGGATAAAGTCATCCTCACTTTCGCCGCTGTCTACACTGTTTCTGATGGCATTTGCCAACATCTTCTCCCCATCCGCAACCTTTTTCCAGCCATGGTCTCCAAAAGCGGCATTGCTCAGACCCACCGTCTGGGCGGTCTCTGGATGAATCCATGGGATTTCGGCTTCAGAAGCTGCTCTATTGGAAATAACGGCCAAAGGCTTCCCGACGTCCCCACAGATGAGGCTGAATCCGCCAGCATCTCGGCTGACGCCAGAAGCAACCACTTCCCTCACAAATGCCTCGGTGCTCGAATGGAAATCAGTCAGAAAAGCGCGAATGATAGCGCCTCTGCTCACTACCCCTTGTGGCGGTGGGCCGTCCTCTTTGAAGTTGGTCAAGACAGCTATCCGGCCTTGCTTTGTGATTCCAAGCCATGTTCCATGCACTGGTCGGAGCAGATCTCGGCCGCCCAGAATATGTGAATGTGGTCCAGGCCACCATGATGCTGGAGCTGTAGGACGATTCAAGTACTCGTCACGGTTGTCAATGAGTATGAGGCTGTACGATGGGTGAGCGGTCGACAACAGTGCAATACACATGTTCAAGAAGTGGACCAGGAGACCAGTGCTTGTGAACGTTAGGAGACTGCGAGGTCAATCTTAAAGCTCCTTGTAGACATTTATTCTGTGCGGTTCGTGGCGTGTGATGAGAAGAGAAGAGGAACTAGCACGTGCAAGCCCTTGGCCCAATCCAGCTAGCGGATGCCCTCTATCGATCAGTAACAAAGTTGCAATACTCTAGGCTTCCACCTTCACGCACTTCCTGGGATTAACAAGCTAGATCTGTCCTCTTCAGTGTATGAATATAAAGAATGGAGGTCTCTGCCTGAGTGGACGTGTCTCCAATACATCATTTCCTGCAATTCCACTTCTGTCAAGCCCTCAATCCCGGTCACCATGTTCGGCATCATCGCAGACTTCTTCGCGTAAGAGATCAAACCGATCGTTCACAATGATGAGTACTAGACTAAACATATCTATGCAGCTCAATCATAACCATCCTACTTCCTGTCTTCGCATCCTATAAAGCTC
>JAABUK010007944.1_pt1 | contig 15102 bp, 7 predicted proteins | sample 5559141 | NCBI WGS metagenome assembly JAABUK01 (sample SAMN10711869, study PRJNA513367) | rock metagenome | isolation source: Antarctica rocks | place: Antarctica: Victoria Land, Pudding Butte nord | collected 2016-01-03
CACGTAATCCTGTAATGGTGTTGATTGGCGACGGCGAGAAGCACACCAACCCAATCCACGAAGATGATTTAGCCATTGTTTGCGGTGATGCTATTGAAGGCGAGCAGACCGAGTACGCAGTTGGAGGTCAAGAAATTTACACGAGAAAACAAATAAACGAGCTGGCGTTCGCCGCACTAGGCAAGAAATCTCGCATGATCAAGGTGCCGCCGTCGCTCGTTAAAGCGGGACTGCGAATCGTGCAGCCATTCAATCAAAGATTATATGAGTTATTGGCGTTTCTGGTGTCTGTGACGCAAGTTGAATGCGTTGCTCCACCGACAGGAACACGCAGTTTGGAGAGCTATTACGCTGAAGTGGCAAAACGCTATCAGGGGTAGGCTTTGGTAAAGGTAACGATTATTCGGTTTCCCGCCGCCGAACAAGTCGCTGAACCTGACTTTCTAATCGCTTCGCTCTTAAAAAGCAGGTTAGCTCCAGCGTTCGGCCGCTTCGCTTACTGACGAAGAAGTGTAAGAATTTGCTAAAATTACTTTCAGATGAATATACGCAAACGCATCGTCCTAACCACACATGGCACGCTTGGCGACCTTCATCCTTTTATCGCCATCGCTCTTGAGTTGCGAAAGCGCGGGCATCATCCGGTCATTGCGACGAGCGAATATCACCGCCGGAAGATTGAAGCGGAAGGCATCGAGTTTCACGCCGTCAGACCTGATATATTTTTCCATGATAAAGAGCATCATCGCCGTTTGACGGAACCGAGACGCGGGATTGAGCGCGTTATTCGTGAGTTTATGCTGCCGGTTCTTCGTCAAACTTATGACGACCTTTTAGCTGCCGTGCAAACGGGCGGCGGCGCAGATTTGCTCATCTCGCAAATTCTCATCTTCGCCGCGCCTCTCGTTGCAGAGAAAACAGGCATCCGTTGGGTATCAACCGAATTGCAGCCGGGCGCGTTTATGTCGGTTTACGACCCGCCAGTGATGGCACCGACTCCGTTTTTGGCAAAGTTGCGACCTTTAGGACGGGCGTTTCATCGTGCGCTTTTCGCCGTTGCCAAATTGCCCGCGCGCTTGTGGATTAAACCGATAAAGCAGCTTCGGCAGGAGCTTGGGCTTTCACTTGATAATGACCCGCTTTTTGAAGGAAGAAATTCTCCGCATCTTGTCCTTGCTTTATTCTCCCGAATTCTCGCAGAGCCGCAGCCCGATTGGGCTTCAAACACGTTTGTCACGGGATTCCCCTTCTATGACGAAAACGGCTCGGGTCTTGCCCCCGAACTCGCGCAGTTTTTAGATGAAGGAGAGCCGCCGATTATTTTCACGCTCGGCTCGTCGGCGGTCTGGGACGCGGGCAGTTTTTATGTTGAAAGCGTCGCCGCCGCACAGAAACTCGGAAGGCGTGCGGTGCTGCTCGTCGGCAACGACCCACGTAATCAGCCGTTTCAGCCGTTGCCCCAAAATGTCATCGCCGCGCCTTACGCGCCCTACTCTCAAATCTTTCCTCGCGCTTCGGTTATCGTGCATCAAGGCGGTGTTGGAACGACCGGACAGGCGTTGCGCGCAGCACGTCCGATGCTGGTGATGCCATTTGGCGGCGACCAATATGATAATGGAGCGCGTATTGAGCGGCTAGGCGCGGGACTTACAATTATGCGAAAGCAATATACGGCTGCTCGTGTAGCCGCCCGATTAAAGCAACTATTTGATAATCCTAGTTACAGGGAAAGAGCAGCAGAGTTAGGACGGCGCGTGCAAGCCGAAAACGGTGTGCGTGTCGCGTGCGATGCGATTGATGAGCAGTTGAGCCAAGTAACTTAGAAAAGTTATGAGCGGTGTCTAATTTCTATGAATGGGCGGCACAACAAGTCATTCGACCGGACGCGGAATTAGCTTGCTTCTCATCGAAAACTTGCGTTGCTTCGGCGTTGTGCGCCGCGCCGTTCAATTCGAGCGGTGTGCGGCAAGATTTAGAGCGGAAGACGAAGCTGCGCGACGCAGCCGTGATTTGTTTGTCTGTTTTCCAGTGTAAGAGTGCCACCATGCGCTTCTGCAATCTGGCGACATAGCACCAGACCGATGCCCGCGCCGCCGGGTTTGGTGGTAAAAAAAGGAACGAACAGATTAGCAGTGCTTGAAAGGCCGTAACCCTCATCCTCGACCAGTAAGCGTAGATAAGATGCGTTCTTCGTCCACGTCACGCTCACGCCGCCGCCGGTTTCCAGTGCCGCGTCCACCGCATTACGAAGCAGATTGATAAGCAATTGATCCAACTGATCTCCGTCGGCCTGAATCGTCAGCGGCGCGCCGGAGCGCACTGCGATGGGAAGCCGCATCTCAAGGCGCACGACCCGCCGCACCCACTCATCGACATCGAGCGGCGCGTACTGCGGTCTGGGCAGTCGCGCGAGGCGCGCATAAGCTCCCATGAAGCGATTTAAGGCGGCGGAGCGTGATCCGATGACCGTCAATCCGCGCTGCATGTCTTCGCGCCAGTCCGCAGGTCTCGGTTCGCGCGCCAGCAAAGTCTCGAGGCTTCCGGCGATGGAACTAATGGGCGCGAGCGAGTTATTCAATTCATGTCCGAGCACACGCATCAGACGCTGCCACGCTTCGCGCTCTTCTTCGCGCAGGACGCGGCTTAAATTCGCAAGCACTAACAATTGATGAGGCTGGCCGCGCTCGCGGAATGTGCCGCGCCTTACTTCCCAGCGTCCCGCTCCGCCCGGAAAAGCCTTTTGCAAGGTACGCGCGCGCGTGTCTTCGTGCAGGCAATCGGAGAGGCCGAGTTCGTCTGCGGTGTGCCCCAGCAGTCGCTCGGTTGGTTGCCCTAACAAACGCTCTCCCGCGCGATTGACGAGTTGCAAACAATTCGACGCATCGAAGGCGAAGATGGCAACGTCAATCTCCGCCATCACGGTGCGAAGCAAAGCCGTTGCCTCCATCGCGCCGAGCCTCTGCTCGCGCAAGGTTTCGCCGAGCGCATTGACCTCCAGCATCACTTCGCCGAGCGCGTCGTCACGCCCTGCGCCGCGCGCGCGAATCGAATAATCGCCTTCTCTAAGTGCCGCGAGTAAGTTCGAGAGAGTTTGCAGATGCCGCACGACACGTTCGCGCAAAACAAAAGCGAAGCCGCACCACACGCCGAGAATAAAAACGGAGAGCGTCCACTGCACCTTCGCCGTGTAAGCATTGCTCCACAACATCAGCAGCGAGACCGAGACGCCCGGCAAACCGGACATCAAGGCCAACAGCAGGATGCGCTTTTCGTAACTCGTGCGGCGCGTTCCCTGCTTTCTTCTTTCGTTCATAATCCGTAGCGTTGAATGCGGCGATAAAGCGCGCTGCGGCTCAAGCCGAGCGCTTCGGCAGCCTTGTTTACGTTACCATCGAAGCGCAGGAGCGTTTTGCGAATGAGGAAACTTTCAACCTCTTCGATGCTCATTTCTTCGAGCCGCCCCGAATGCTCATACCCTGATCGTAAACCTAGATCAGGCGCTTCGACAACATCGCCGTGCGCCATCAGCACCGCACGCTCGATGACATGGCCGAGTTCACGAACGTTGCCCGGCCATGCGTAATCCCGTAGCGCCTTCGTCGTCGCTCCATCGAAATTCTCGAGCGGCTTCCGGTAACGCCGCCCATAGTGACGCAGGAAATGCTTCGCCAGAAGCAACACATCTTCTTTGCGCTCGCGCAACGGCGGCAGATTTATTTCGACTGTGTTAAGACGAAAGAGCAAGTCCTGACGAAAATGGCTCTGTTTCACTTCCTCGTTCAAGTCCGCGTTTGTCGCCGAAAGAATCCGCGCATCCACTCGATGAGTCTTCGATGATCCGACGCGCTCGAACTCGCCCGTCTCGATCACGCGCAACAGTTTCGCTTGCTGGCTGAGTTGAATGTTCGCAATCTCATCGAGAAAGATCGTCGAGTTATGGGCTAATTCAAAACGCCCGACGCGATCCGTTTTGGCGTCTGTGAACGCGCCCTTAACATGCCCGAATAGTTCGCTGTCAAATGTTCCTTCCGAGAGTCCGCCGATGTTGACCGTGACCATCGGTTTGGCGGCGCGTTGCGAGATCAAGTGAAGCGTTTGCGCGACGACTTCCTTGCCCGTGCCATGTTCGCCCGTAATCAACACGTTGGCGTCCGACGGCCCGACATGCTCTATGAGTTGCAGGACGGGCTGCATCGCCTTCGATTCGGCGATCAATACCGGACGCTTGACGTTATCCACGTCACGCAACAATTTGTTTTCGGCTTCGAGATACTGCCCTCTGCGAAGCGCGCGGCCTAGTTCGATTTGAGTTCGCAGCACGGTCAGCAGTCGCGCGTTCTCCCAAGGCTTTTGAATAAAATCGCGCGCGCCGCGCCGCATCGCTTCAACCGCCGTCTCGACGCTGCTCCACGCCGTCATGACGACGACAGGCAGCGTGCTGTCTATGCTTTGAATGCGAGAAAGGAGATCGAGTCCTTCCTGCCCTGAAGTAGTATCGCGCGTGTAGTTGAGATCAATCAGCAGGACATCGAAATCTTGCGCGGCAAGCGCTTCAATCACTTTCGCGGGCGATGTTACAGACTCGATCCGACAGCCTTCTCCCTTGAGCAACAAACGCAAGGCTTCCAGCACGTCGGGCTGATCGTCCGCGACAAGCACGCGCGGAGTCGGTGAAGCAGCACTCTTCATGAAGCAATTCTCATTCTCGAGTCAACCATATTTATTCGTGCCGGAGCGCGACCATCGGATTGACCTTCGTCGCCCTGCGCGCCGGAATGTAACATGCCAGCAGCGCCACAACTGCAAGCAGCGCGGAGATGGCAGCAAACGTCACGGGATCGGTAGGGCTTACCGAAAAAAGCAAACTCGCCATCACGCGTGTTAAAGCAAATGCACCGACGAGGCCGAGACCGATGCCGATGAGCGTGAGCATCATGCCCTGCCCGACAACCAAACGCAGCACGTCGCGCGGGCGTGCGCCGAGCGCCATGCGAATGCCGATCTCGCGCGTGCGCTCGGTGACCGAGTAAGCGATCACGCCGTAGATGCCGATTGATGCGAGCAGTAGCGCAAGGGCGGCGAAGAGGCCGAGCAGCCACACAGCCAAACGATTCGACGCAATCGACTTCGCGAGCAGCGAGTCCATCGTCTTGATGTCGTAAACGGGTTGATCTTTATCAACGGCCTGCACTTCACGGCGCACAGCCGGAGCGATGCTTAAAGGATCAGCGGCGGTGCGTATCACGAGCGCCATCGCCGCCTGCGATTGTTGCATGTACGGGTAATAGATTTCCGGCCTCAGTCTCTCCGCAAGCCCGTAGCGCCGCACGTCTCCCGCGATGCCGATGATCGTTAACCAAGGTTTGTTGTCTTCCGAATCTCCCCTGCGAATATGTTTACCGAGAGGGTCTTCGTTGCCGAAGAAGCGATGCGCCATTGTTTCGCTGATGATGGCGACGGGCAGAGCGCCCTTTTTGTCTTGTTCGGTAAAGGCGCGGCCTTTCACAATGGAGATACCCGTTGCGCGGAAATAGTCTGGACTCACCGAATCATAGCTCGCAATCAAAGCATCCTTCGGAGTCTTCGCTTCAGGCCGCCCTTCGATTGTGAGATCAGATTGCGAATCGCCGATGAACGGAAGATTCGTCGTCGCTCCGGCGGACACCACACCGGGCAACGCACCGATGCGTTCGAGCACTGCTCCAAAGAAATTCGCCTGCTTATAATCTTCCGCGTACCTTGCGGGCGGCAGATTAATTTGCATCGTCACGACATTGTGCGAATCAACGCCCGGCTTAACTTCGCGCAAGCGATAAAAGCTTTTCAGCATCAAGCCAGCGCCGATTAAAAGCAGCAGCGACAAAGCGACTTCACCGATGACCAGTAGGCTGCGCACGCCGCTACGACGCCCGACGCCCATCAGAGGCTTGCCGCCCTCCTTTAAGCCTTCCGTCAAATCCGGCTTAGTTCCCTGCCATGCCGGAGCGAGGCCGAGCAGTATGCCCGTCAAAAGTGAGATGAGCAGCGTGAAGCCGAGCGCCGAAGCGTCAAGGCCGATCTCGCCCGCGCGCGGTACGCCTTCAGGCAACGCGGCGACAAGCGCATCGATGCCCCACAGCGCGAACAACAACGCCACCGCGCCGCCCATCAGCGATAGCAACACGCTCTCCGTCAACAACTGCCGCATGAGCCGCGCGCGGCTTGCGCCGAGCGCCAGCCGTATCGCAATCTCTTTTTGTCTTGCCGCCGCCCGCGCCAACTGAAGATTGGCGACGTTGGCACACGCGATTAACAATACAAAACCGACTGCGCCGAATAACACGAGCAACGCCGGTTCGATGTCTTCCGTTAAGAGCGATTGCAAGCCTGAAACTTTCACGTCCCAATCAGCGTTTGATCCCGGATACTGCACGGCCAATCTTTGCGAAATTCCATTCATCTCCGTCTGCGCCTGCGTCAAGGAAACGCCTTTCTTCAAACGCCCGACGACGATCAGATTGCGATGCCCGCGCTTGCCCGTCTCGCCCGCAGTAACATCGAGAGGAACCCACACGTTCGTCTCCGTATCGCCTTCCGGGAAATGAAACGTCGGCGGCATCACACCGATAACCGTGTAAGCTTCACCGCTCAACATAATCGTTTGTCCGATCAAAGCAGGATTAGCATTGAAGCGTCGCCGCCACAAACCGTCGTTAAGCACCGCGACCTTATTGCGCCCCGCTCCTTCCTCTTCTTCGCCGAACGTGCGTCCCAAACTCGCGTTCACACCGAGCAGCGGAAAAAGCTCTGCGCTCGCCGTTGCGCTCGACACGCGCTCCGGCTCGCCGCCCGCGATTGTCAAATTAAAGCTCGCTTCCTCCAGCGCCGCGAGTTGCCCGAAGACGTGATTCTGACTGCGCCAGTCAACGAAGTCCGGCCCCGATACCGGAAACACATCTATATCCAACTTCGGCGCGGTGCCTAAAATCGTCACCAGCCGCTCCGGGTCTTTGTAAGGCAACGGGCGCAGTATCACCGCATTGACCACGCTGAAGATCGCCATGTTCGCGCCGATGCCAAGCGCCAGCGCGAGCACCGCAATGATCGTAAAGCCCGGACGCTTTGCGAGCATCCGAATCCCGTACCGCACGTCCTGCCAGAGCGTCGTCATCGTGTTCTCCTATTCGTGTCTGAGTGCAATCATCGGATCGACTCTTGTGGCGCGCTGCGCAGGGACGTAGCAGGCGAGCGCGGCCACACCTGCGAGTAGCGCAGAAATTCCGGCGAACGTCCACACGTCCGTCGCGCTTACATTGTAAAGAATGCTTGCCATCAAGCGCGTCACCGCGAAGGCCGCGACGAGACCTGCGCCGATGCCGATTAAAATCAACTTCATGCCGTGCCCGATGACGAGGCGAAAGATGTCACCACGTTGCGCACCGAGAGCCATGCGAATGCCGATCTCGTGCGTGCGCTGCGCCACCGAATACGCGATGACGGCGTAGATGCCGACTGCCGCGAGAAGCAGCGCGACGAGCGCGAAGGCGGCGAACATGAACGAAGACAAACGCTGCGGAGCCATTGACTCGCGGAAGACCTGATCTATCGTCCGCACGTTGTAAAGGGGCTGATCCTTATCAATCGCCTGCAATTCACTTCGCACGGCGGCAGTCAACGACGCCGGATCATTTTTCGCGCGCACGATGAATGTCATCTCGCGCCAGGGGTTTTGCGCGTAGGGCTGATAAACGGCGAGTTCTTGTTCATCTACTTTTTCGCTAAACGCTTCGTGGCGCACATCGCCGACCACGCCGACGATTTCAAACGGCTTGTCTATACTACTCAATCGCAAACGCTTGCCGAGCGGGTCTTCATTCTTGAAATGCTTTTGCGCGAGCGCGCGGCTGATGATGAGAACGGGCGTTGCACCTGCCGTATCGCGCGTGTCGAAGAGGCGTCCTTCGAGCAACGGAATTTCCATTGTTTTGAAGTAATTCAAACTGCCGACCTGTTGATAAGCGAGCGGCGTTTGTCCGGGCGCGGGCGTCGGTTCTCCGTCGCGACAGAAGCCTGTGTCGGAGTTATTGAAACCGAGCGGAATATTATTGATTGCCGCAACGTTCGTTAAGCCCGGCAGCGTCTCAAGGCGTTCAAGGAATCGCTTTTGAAAGTTCACGCGGTCTTCATCCTTCGGATATTTCGCGCGCGGCAAGGCTACGCCGAACGTGAGCGCACCGCGTGCGTTGAAGCCCGGATCAACATTTATCAGCTTAACGAAACTACGCATCATCAAGCCCGCGCCGACGAGCAGCACGAGGCTCAGGGCAACTTCCGTGACGACGAGCAAACTGCGCGTGCGATTGCGCCCGCGCCCACTTTGCGCGCCGCTGCGCCCGCCTTCCTTCAGCGCTTCATTGAGATTCGTCTTCGATGCTTGCAGCGCTGGAACGAGGCCGAAGACCACGCCGGTCACAAGCGACAACAGCATCGTAAATCCGAACACGCTCCAATCAATGCCGAGATTCGACCAACCGCTAACGAACTTCGCAAAGTTGGCGGGCATTCCGGCGGCGAGCGCGGCAACGCTCCACACGCTTAAAAGCAATCCGAGCGCTCCGCCCGCGATTGCCAGCAACACGCTTTCCGTCAATAGTTGTCGCACAATGCGCAAGCGGCTTGCGCCAAGCGTGAGGCGAATGGCGATTTCGTGACGGCGTTCGGCGGCGCGCAAGAGCAACAAATTGGCGACGTTCGCGCACGCGATAAGGAGCACAAACCCGACCGCGCCGAGCATGATGATTAAGTACGGGCGCGGCCCACGCGTCTCGGATTCGAGAAAGTTCATCGCGCGCAGGCCTCGTCCTTCGTTCGTCTGCGGATACTGCGCGGCAAGCCTTTGCGCGAGTCCGTTCAATTCACTTGTCGCCTGTTCGACGGACGCGCCCTGTTTGAGACGCCCGACGACACGCATGTAATGCGATTCACGGTCAGCCGTGTCTTCCTTATCGAAAATAAACGGCGTCCACATCTCAATATTGCCGCGCGGATAATTCGCTTCGGGCGGCGCGATGCCGACGACGGTAAAGTTGCGCTCGTTGATTTTAACGATGCGCCCGATGATATTCGGTTCGGCATTAAAGCGCCGTCGCCATAAAACATCGCTCAGGACAACGGAGGGTTCGCGTCCCGGTTGTTCTTCTTCTGTAGCGAAGGAGCGTCCCATCTTCATCTCGATGCCGAGCACCTCGAAAAAGCCCGGCGTCACCGCCGCACCCGTGATGCGTTCGGGTCTCTCATTCTCTGTCAGATTCGCCGACCAGCCGCCTGTCGCCGCGATTGATTCAAACGCCGTGTTCTGGCTTCTAATGTCGAGAAAATTGGCGGGCGCAACGCCGCCGCTTCGCTCGCCGAGCGCAGGCATCGTCTCAAACACAGTCACGATGCGCGGCATATCACGAAACGCAAATGGCTTGAGCAACAGCGCATTGATCGCGCTGAAGATCGTCGTGTTCGCGGCGATACCGAGCGCCAGCGTGAAGATCGCAACCACCGTAAAGCCCGGATTCTTCCACAACATGCGCACCGCAAACCGCACGTCCTGCCATAAAGTATTCATCCATACACCTCAACGTTTTCTTTCTCGCACACAAACTTATTCATGCCGCAGCGCGATCATCGGATCAACCTTTGTCGCCCGCCGCGCCGGAACAAGGCAGGCGACGAGCGCGACTCCCGCAAGCAACAACGACACGCCGACGAAGGTTACAGGATCAGTCGCAGTCACGCCGTACAGCAAACTCGCCATCACGCGCGTCACCGCGAAAGCGCCAACCAGACCGATCACGATGCCGATCAGAGCCAGCACCATGCCTTGCTTGACGACGAGGCGAAGCACGTCGCTTGCTTGCGCGCCCAAAGCGAGGCGGATGCCGATTTCATGCGTGCGCTGTGTCACGGAATAAGATATGACGCCGTAGATGCCGACGCTCGCCAACAGAAGCGCAATGCACGCGAAGAGTCCGAGCAGCAGCGTGCGAAAGCGCGGTGGCGCGGTGGATTCGGAAATGCGTTGCTCCATCGTCTTGATGTTATAAACCGGTAAATCCTTGTCGAGCGCTTGCACTTCGCGTCTGATCGCGGCGGTGAGCTTCGACGGATCACCGGCGGCGGCGCGCACAACGAGATTCGTCATCGGGTCGGGCGCTTGCGCATTGTTCACATACATTTCAGTGAAAGGCTCCTGCGCTAAATCGCTGTGATGAATGTTTCCGACGACTCCTGCAATCTCACCCGTCCATGGCTGGCCGAAATCAATCGTCAAGCGTTTTCCAATCGGGTCTTCGTTGGGAAGAAAGCGCCGCGCAAAGCTATCGCTGACGATAATTGTGTTGGGAGCGTTAATTGAATCGCGGTCGGTGAAGGATCGCCCTTTAAGGAGCGGAATGCCGATGGCGCGGAAATAGTTCGGGCTAATGATGCGTATACTGGCATCGTTCTCAAGACTTCCGAACGCGACGGGCGGCTTGCCCTCGATGGTGAAGAACGTATCGTTGTCCTGACCGCTAAATGGAAGTTCCGTCACTGTTCCGGCAGCCTGCACGCCGGGCAAGGCTTCAATCCGCGAAACGAGTTCCTGAAAGAAAGCAGCGCCCTGTTGCGGTTCGGGATACTTCGCACGGGTCAGCGAAAGCTGCATCGTCAACACGTTCGTCGCCGTAAAGCCCGGATCGACGTGTGTCAATCGCAGGAAACTTTTAATCAATAGTCCCGCGCCGACGAGCAGCATTAAAGATAAAGCCACTTCGGAGACGACGAGCAACGCGCGCAAACGCTGTCCCTTCGCTCCCATCGTGCCGCGACTTCCTTCCTTGAGCGTCTCCGTCAAATTCGACTTCGAAGTGGAAAGGGCGGGGAAGAGTCCGAAGATGATGCCCGTTAGCAGTGTGACGAACAGCGTGAACAGCAGCACTCGCCAATCAATCGTTACCTCTTTGATGCGCGGAAGATTTTCGGGACTAAACGCGACGATCAGATCGACGCTCCACACGGCTAGCAACAATCCTAAGCCTCCGCCGACGAGTGCCAGCAACACGCTCTCCGTCAAAAGCTGTCGCACGACGCGCAAGCGGCTCGCGCCCAAGGCCGAACGAATCGCAATTTCTCTGTGCCTAGACACGCCGCGCGCCAAGGATAAGTTGGCAACGTTCGCACACGCGATCAAGAGCACAAGCCCAACTGCGCCCAACAGCACAAGCAACGTCAACCGCAGTTGCCCGACGAGTCGTTCCGGTAGCAGCGTTAATCCCAAGCCGAAATGCGTGTTCGATTCGGGATACTGCTTTTCGAGTCCGTGCGCGATGTTATTAACTTCAGCCTGCGCTTGATCGAGCGTCACACCGTTTTTCAATCGCCCGACGGCTCTAAGAAAATGTGACCGGCGCTGCGACATCTGCGGAGTTTTGAAAGCTATCGGCGTCCACAGTTGGGCTTCGCGCGGAAACTGAAAATCGGGCGGCATGATGCCGATAATCGTCGCGTTCTGCCCGTTGAGTGCGAGTGTCTTTCCGACAAGCTTCGGATCACCGCCGAAGCGACTTTGCCAGAGGCTGTGACTTATGACGACGACACCATTGCGTCCCGCCTCTTCTTCGTCCGCGAGAAACGTTCGCCCTCCCGCCACAGGCTGAACACCGAGCGTCTCAAAGAATCCTGCGGAGACACGCGCGCTCGTCACACGCTCCGGCTCGCCCTCGCCCGTCAGTGTAAACGATAAAGGCTGAAACGCGGCGAAGCGCTCGAAGGTGTGCGTCTGCTCGCGGTAATCCAAAAAGTCCGGCGGCGAAATCGAGCCGCCCTTCGTGTTATCTCGAAAATCTAGTCCTTCGGCGTACACAAGGCGGTCAGCCTCTGCAAACGGCAAGGGTCGAAGCAGCACCGCATTGACGACGCTGAAGATCGCGCTGTTGACGCCGATTCCCAAGGCCAGCGTAAGCACCGTGATCGCCGCGAAGCCGGGCTTTTTCAGCAGCGTCCGAAAACCGTAACGTATGTCTTGCCACAGAGTCGCCATGATTTCTCCTATTCGTATCGAAGCGCGATCATCGGATCAACCTTCGTCGCCCGACGCGCCGGAATAAAATTCGCTACGAGCGCGATGGCCGCAAGAAACACGGCGATGCCGATGAAGGTCGAAGGGTCTGTCACGCTGACGCCGTAGAGAAAGCTTGCGAGCAGTCGCGTCAACGCGAACGCTCCCGCCAGACCGAACAGAATGCCGACGCCGACGAGCGTCATGCCTTCGTACAACACAAGCCGCAGTACGTCGCCGCGCTGCGCGCCGAGCGCCATCCGAATGCCGATCTCGCGCGTGCGCCGCGCCACCGAGTAAGCCATCACGCCGTATAAACCGATGGCGGCAAGGAGCAACGCCAGCAAGCCGAAAACGCCGAGCAAGACCGCGCCCATCCGCGCCGCGTACAGAGAATTGCCGAGCAGTTCCGTCATCGGCCTGAGATTCGTAATCGGCAAGTTCTTTTCAATCGCCTGCACTTCTCTGCGTACCGGCGCAAGGAAGTTTGCCGGATCGGTTTTCGCACGCACGATCAAGCTTATGCCGCTCTCATAGCGTTGCGCTATTGGTTGATAGACGAACGGCGCGGGCGCTTCGCCGAGCGTCAGATATTTGCTGTCGCGCGCAAGGCCGACGACTTCCAGCCATGGGTCTTTTGCTCCGCTTAGTCTGATGCGTTTGCCAATCGGGTCTTGCCCGGCAAGGTAACGCTTCACGAAAGTTTCGTTGACGACGGCGACGCCCGGCGCGCCCTCACGATCCTGCATCGTGAACTCACGCCCACGCAGCAAAGGAATCTGCAGCGTCTCGAAATATCGCAACCCGATTGAAGAGGTAAGCGTCGTGTTGCGGCGCGACTCCGCAATCGCACCCGCGCCTGCGCTGCTGGTGGCGCTGCTGCTGCTGTCGCCGCTCTCCTGTCCTTCGACAACCACACTGGTTTGATGGCGCGAGCCGTTCAAGGGCGCAGCGCTCGTGAGCGTTGCGGACTGCACGCCCGGCAAGGCTTCAATGCGCTCGATTACCTGTCTGTAAAATTCTTGTCCCTGCGGTTTCGTGTAGCGCAGCAAATTTGTGTTGAGCCGCATCACCAAAGCATTTTCCGCGTCGAAGCCGGGATCAATTTGTTGCGCGTGCTGAAAGCTGCGTAGAAACAGCCCCGCGCCGATCAAGAGCACGAGCGACAACGCCACCTGCGCGACGACGAGCAAATTACGTAAACTGAAGTGCCGCCGCGAGCCTTTACCGGGCAACATCATCGCTTCATCTTTGAGCGCGTTAACGAGGTCTGGATTTGAAGCTTGCAGCGCCGGAGCGATGCCGAAGACGAGACCTGTCAAGACAGACAGCAGCAGCGTGAACAACAGCACGCGCGCGTCCAAATTGAAATCAAAGACGAACGGGAAGAAGTTGTCCGGCGTGTAAGTTCTGAGCACATCGATTATCCACACGGCGAGCAGCAGCCCGACTGCGCCGCCCAATGCCGACAGCAACATGCTCTCCGTCAAGAGTTGGCGAATCAACCGCCCGCGACTCGCGCCGAGCGCCAGACGAATGCCGATTTCGCGGCGTCTCGTGGAAGCCCGTGCCAGCAGCAGATTCGCTACGTTCGCGCACGCAATCAAGAGCACGAGGCCGACGACAGACATCAACAATCCGGCAACCGAGAGAAGTGTGCCGCGCTGTTTGGGATCGCCTTTGCTGACAGGATAAAGCGTCGCTGTTTTATCTCGATTCGTTTGCGGGTAAGCTTGCTCTAATTGCTTTGCGAGCGTTTGTATTCCGGCCTGCGCCTGCTCGATTGTGACGCCGGGTTTGAGGCGGCCTATCACATTGAGCCATCCATGGCTGCGCTTCGATAGCGGATCAGGATTCATCTCGCCGGAATAATCGCTACGCGGCGGAAGCACGGCTGCCTGCATCATCATCGGCAGATAAATATCTTTTGGCTGCCCCGCCTCCGTGCCGTTAAAATTCGCCGGAGCAACGCCCACAACCGTAAAGGATTGTCCGTTCAAAAGCAGTTGCTTGCCGACGACGTTTCGATCCGCCGCAAAGCGTCTTTGCCACAAACCATAACCGATAATTGCAACCGGATGCGTACCCGGCGTTTTGTCTTCCTCCGGCAAAAACGTGCGTCCCACAGCGGCGCGCACACCGAGCACATCAAAGTAGTTGCCCGTCACGATCAAACCGGGAAGCGCTTCGGTCTGCTCGTCGCTGTTCAAGCTGACAGCGGCAAAGGAGAAGGCCGTTATCCCGCTAAAGACTTCGTTCTCATCACGGTAATCAACGTAGTCCGGGTACGAAGAAACATCGTAGGGATTAGCGCGGCGGCTACTGAACACGGAGACGAGTCGCTCCGGCTCGACAACCGGCAACGGCCTGAGCAGCACGGCGTTGACGAAACTAAAGATCGAAGTATTCGCCCCGATGCCGAGTGCCAAAGAAACAACTGCAATGCCCGTAAAGCCCGGACTCTTCAACAGCATCCGCGCCGCATAGCGCAAGTCTTGCCAAAAGCTTTTCATCAACACCTCCACCGCAAATGAAACCGGGAACGTCGCGGGATTAATTGACCAACGAAAGCTTTATCATGTGTCCATCCATCGTTCCGCATACATTACTAATTAGTCGCCGTCACTCGTATCGAAGTGCGATCATCGGATCGACCTTCGTCGCGCGCCGCGCCGGAATGAAACATGCGAGAAGCGCAACCGCCGTGAGCAACAACGCAATACCGGCGAAGATCAAAGGGTCTAGCGCGCTCACATTGTAGAGAAGGCTCGCCATCACGCGCGTCAACGCAATTGCTCCGAGCAAACCGATGCCGACCCCGACGAGCGCGAGCGTCATGCCCTGCCCGACTATGAGACGAAACACATCCTTCGCTTGCGCGCCCAAAGCGAGGCGAATGCCTATTTCGTGCGTGCGTTGCGTGACCGTAAAATTCATCACGCCGTAGATGCCGATGCTTGCCAAAAGAAGTGCGAGAGTAGCGAAGATGCCGAGCAGCAGCATCTGGAAACGGCGCGGCGCGACAGACTTCGCCA
>JAABUK010007945.1_pt1 | contig 15101 bp, 24 predicted proteins | sample 5559141 | NCBI WGS metagenome assembly JAABUK01 (sample SAMN10711869, study PRJNA513367) | rock metagenome | isolation source: Antarctica rocks | place: Antarctica: Victoria Land, Pudding Butte nord | collected 2016-01-03
TGCAGCCAAGCTGAAGACAGCTTTTTCTGTCCCTGCAGTTACACCTATGAGGTTTTGCACTCCATACAGCTCTGCTGTAACTCAAAACTAGTGCAAAGCAAGACTGCTCATTGTCTTGTGCATGCATTAGTGTTCTGGAGGACTGCTTGACAGAAGAGCTTTGCTATGTCAAGAACCCATTCACAGCATGGACAGATATCAACCCTCACTGGTTGGATCGCATTGCCCATGTCCAGAATGTGCTGAAGCATGACAGCTCACTTGGTGTCCAGGGCAACAGCCTCAACACCTCTGGGCAGGATGTTCACAACAGAGCCAGGTATGTTTGTTAGCATGACCCAGCAGTGGCTTGAGACTTTGCTGCTCATGTCAGAAAGAAGGGGGAAAATTAACACTCGAACTGTTGCAAGATTTCTGATGACGAACAGCTCTTGATTCAGTACCAGGGATCGCCTTGTTGGGACATGAAGGCCTGGGAAGACAAACGTGCCACCTTGAACAGTTTGAAAGTGGTCCGGGGCATGTCAGCTCAGTCTCTGGCACAGTTTGTGCATTCCAAAGCAAATGCTGCAAAAAGGTTCACATGGCCTATCTATTGGAAGGCTCTCAAGCAGGGATATGCTCAGTCATCAGTTTTTCACGTGCAAGTGCCTTCCTTTTACTGATGTACGCTGGCATCAAACGGAGGAGGGCCGCATGCCCGGACGTGATACCTCCAGCATAATTGTGAAAGATATCTTGGTTGATTTTCCTGCATCTGGCTTAGCTTGCTGGTTGTCTTAGAATTGACAGGTTTCATTGAAATCTGCCCCAGTTGAAGTGTTTGTGCATGCTCAACAGAGTGTGAACTCAATGCTACACAAACAGAGCAATGTCAATGCTAGTCAAAACATCAAAATGCCTCAGTTGCATGGCATACAAAGCCTGGTCAAGTGAAATCTAAGTGAGTACATTCACTTCAAAGTCTGATCATGCTGCCACTTGCTGGTCGTGTCTGTCAGCTGTAGGCCACCTTGTGCTGGGCATGATGATTCCTTTACGAGCTCACATGTCCACAATGGAACAAGCTAGGACAATACATACAATGCAATACAGGTTGCAACACAAAGACTCTTGACAGGCAGATTCATTGATGCTTTGACAATGTCTGGTCTTGCTAGCAGAGCACATGACCAAAGTCAGCTGAAGCCAAGGAATCTTCAGCGTCATGCCTGGCACAGGTTGTGTCAATCATCATTCAGAAAGGAGTCTCTGAGATGCTATTCTCCCAGAGATATGTGCTGCTTTCTGGCTCTGCATCCTCACCCTCCTCTTCCAGTGCTAATCTGATGTATTCTGTGTGAGCAAATCTGCCCCAATCCAACAGACTGGCATCTTCACGTTCCTGCATAACATCAACACAGTTGCCACGTCCATCAGCAAAGACATTGGACACCTGTGTATGGTTGTGTATCAGGGATGCTGGCAATGGGTGGTGAAAGCACTGAACAGGTAGTCACATGAAGCTTCACTAGCAATGTACACATGTCAAGCTGATCAGGATGTCAGCCCAGCCAAGACACACAACGAGTGCGCCTCACCTGTCGCGCCATGAATGGGTCTCACGTCTCAAAGGCTACAAACTTGTGCAGGTGGCATTGTCTCACCAGGAGCACTCCTCAGGACCACTCACCAGGAACACTCACCAAGAGCACTTGTTACAACAGGAGCAATGTTACCCTCCGCAAGACTTGGCCAGCACCAGCAGATTACATGGAATAATCCTGATTGATGTTGATCTGAACACATGATCATTGGGCCAGTGCTGGGTGCTGGGCTTGAGCAGCAGCCCCCGGGCCCGGACCTAGGGCCTAGAAGGCTTACATATGCCTAGTGCCACTTGTGCTCGACGCAGACAACACAGACACATGTATATGACAATACAGGCAACCAAAGTCACAGTGTGAAGGACGCTGCAGCAACCAACTGCGAAGCGCTTAGTTGCTGAGTAGGCTTTGCAATGCTTTCCTCCATCCAGAGGAATGCAGAGGGGTCAGCAGATCTGCTCTAGAGGAGCAAAGCATTGCATCTGGAGCAACTGGAAATGAGGGGTCATCTGCTTTATCAGTCTAGGTTTGTGAACTCGCATGAGTGTAAGCTTTCACAGCGGTTGCTGCTCATGAGATGTGATCACAACCTTTTATGTTTATACTGTTGGTCACACTTCAGCACATACCAGGGTAGTTGTCAGCAGAAGCACAATAGGCATCAATGCAGCCATGTACTGTTGTGCTTGTACCACCCAATTTGAAGTGGTGTCAGTCCTGCAACCAGGCAGATCTAAACTTCAGAGCCAGCTTGTCTTATGGTAACAGTCACTGCATTGCCACATGATGCAGAGCACAGTCTGAACAGAAGATGCTGTTTTCTGAGCAGGTTCTGCAGCCAGCAATGGGGAACATTCCCCAACAGCAGCAACACATTGATGTGCAACTTGAGCTGTGCAAGACATGCATATGTAGAATGCATGTGATGCATACAGATCTCACACTGCCTCTAGAAAAGATCTTAGACTAGACTAGAAAATTTTGCAAAGAGTAAGCGTTGCGCACACCCTCCTGTAGGCATGCATAGCCTGACTCATGACCAGCAAAAGGTACAGTCAATTGGCTTGCAAGCTCTTCTTTCCCTGCTTTCTGATAGAGGATAAGTCCGGGAGAGCTGAAAGGCGAGACTACAGTCTGCCGTGCTTTCACAACAGAGTTTGAGAAGGCGTGTACTGTTACAACAAGACATCCTAGTGACATACATAGCACTGATGGAGTGAATGCTGTTTTTTTTCATACACTACAGTCTGCTTATCAGACATTCTATTTCACCAGCACTTTGAGTCAACTCCGGAGCTCGGAGAGCTGAGTCGATTTATGTTTGTGTGTGTTTGTGCCGTTCCGCATTTCAACTGCCCTGATAGTTTTCGACTAACGCTGAGACGTTCTGGGCTTGTTGCGATTGCAAAGCGTCGGCTACTGAAGGTCGCATACATCAGAACACTAAACAATCCTCAGTCAAAGCCCACCCGTCAATAAGAAGATTCTGCGTGGATAAACATGAAGCTGTATGACCTTGCCGGCAGCGAGGATAACCGCCGTACGAGCCCGTATTGCTGGCGCATACGGTTGGCTCTCGCTCACAAAGCAGTGCCGTTCCATACGGAGCCCTGGAGAGGAGTCGAAAAAGACAAAATTGCCTTTACTGGTCAACGCCAGGCACGAGCTTGACTGCCCATTCTAACGTGCGGAACCCTCCACAGCCACGCTTCAAAAACACAATGTGTGTATAGGTACCTGTATTAGTTGACGGCGACACCACCATAGTAGACTCTTGGCGTATCGCCGAATACCTCGAGACCACATGCCCTGAGGCCCCTTCCTTTTTCTAAAGCCAAGAAGGCGAGTCAATTCAGTAGAGCGCAGCAAACCCAATATGAAAAGCTCTGGCACCACGTTGTACAGCAATCATTGAGACCTGAGAGCAATCCAACCCTGCGCAGGCAAGGGTGGGGTCAAGTTCATTGTTCACTGGCTTGACCACATCATCTACCCTATCCTCATGCAGATTGTCTGCGTTGATGCACTGAGAGTGTCTCATGACAAGGACAGAACCTTCTTCCGCAACAAGTGGGAGTATTTGCATGGCATGGTGATAGAGGAGGTAAGACGTCTGGGCTGTCATGATGCAGTCGCCGCGCTGTGACATGCTCAAGCGCAATTGCATGGAACATGTTATCCTGATGCACCAGTTGAGCGAGACTTCAGCATAACAAATTGCCTTCGGACCTTTCTCCAGCTGGTCACTACATGGGTGTTGCACCTGCTTTGCATGTGCAAGTCATGCTGTATGTACTTCCAAATCGCATCTCAGCTGTAGCATTCTCTGACTGTTATGACATTTTGCGCACCTTGTTGCATAAGAACGTTTGCTGCGTCTCAGAAAATGCTTCACAGCTGGCATAGCTTTTGTATAGACAAAGTGGTTGAACAGTGTCCTTCAACGATTTCATGCTGCCCTTTGCCTACGTCGCAGCTCATCACCACCCAACCTTCACGGCAGATCAAAATGCCATGTTCTCATATGTAATATGCAAGTTCATACCTTTTGCAGCCACCCTACCACCAACCAGTTTCTGAACTTGCAGTATGCTCATTGCCTTTGTGTGAGCAGGTCACATGTCCTGTGACTACTGATGAGAAGCGCATGCACACACACATTGAGGAGGCTTCATTTCCTTGATAGATTGGACACAGATATACTTTCCCAAGGATACACTAATTTGCAGAGCTTATCAAAGTGTCTGGATCATAGGGGTATTGCATCAGATACATATGCAGTCAAGCAAGGTTGTGTTAGGCTGCGCAAAGCATTGACACGCATCTAGGAGGCTTCATTTGGCCTTCAAATGACCAACTTGGTATCAATATGCAGTTTGCAGGTGGTAAACAGGTCCCTGAGCTCCAGAAGGCTTTGAAGCCAATGCAGATCATTCTGCAGGAGCAGCCTTTTCTAGGAGGCACAGAGCCAAACTTTGCAGATCTAGCTGTGGCAGGCAACTTTGCGGTATGATGCCAAGAGACCTATGCTCGCATAGTCAAACACAGATCACAGCATGCATGTTGGCTCAGCTCTGCACTACTGTCCCTACCCTGATTGCATGCCAGCATCATTGAGCATAGGTACAGATGAAATTGCATGCACAGCGACGCATGGCTGTATGCTGTGCAGTGGGCGAGAGCAGTGAGTCCCATACAACTGCTGGAAGAAGCAGATCCAGTGTATGCATGGAGAGAACGCATGTTCACCAGGTTTCATGCAGTCGTCCACCCAACCATTGGGTATCAGAAATCGCTGCTGCCAGCTCAGCAACAGGATATTGCTGCAACAGATAACGCCCAGGAGCAACATAAGAAGGGCCCACAGAGTGGCATTCATGTGACTGCATCCACTTAATTGGTGTATGTCTAGCTCTTACAAGTGCAAGGCCTTTCTTTGGCCTGAACCGTGTCTGTCCCAATGCAATCTAGGATTTCCACAAGCTTGCATAGCAGTCAGATTACTGGCTGTGCCTTGCTGTGTGGCCTAGTTGCAAGTTCTGCATATGTGCAATGGTTAAGTTCGGCAAACTGATGACCATTTAACTGGCCAGGCAAATTGAAAGCCTAAGGAAGATGCTGCAACTGTCAATGTGAAAGCAGGGAGTGGCAACACAACACGTGTCTTGCATTGGGGTTCTGGGTGTCACACTAGAATGGCACTGCACACGCATTCAGAGTGTTGGGTGCAGATAACACTCATATGTAAAGCAAAGTCTTCGAGGGGAGAATGGTAAGCACCAAATCAGCTGGATCCTAAGTCTGCCAATTGACCTAACTGAGATGCAAGCGTTACTCGAGCAGGAAGCGCACCGTAGTTTGTCCGTCTGACCTTTACATGGCAGGCCGTTTGGACATGCAACTGAAGTCGAGCTGGGTGGGTCTGCCTGTCACCGGCAGAAGGCTCTGCGCTTGCAAGTTGCCTTGCCGACGATCTTTGGGAGATGCGGTGCTTAAATTCCACCGTCACCTGAGGTCTGCTGTTAGCTCAAAGACTAGCGGCCAAACCACCAGGAAGCCCAGTGGCAGAGCAAAACCAGTGAAGCCTATCAGCAACCAGAAACCACCAAAACCCAAGTCAGGTACACAAACCTTGCATGCAATACAGCCTTTGTGGTTTGTGAAACTTTTGTCAAATGACTGAACAAAAATCTCTGTTGTGTTAGCAGACTTTGCTCAGGGAAGCAAGACTGGCCAGTTTGATGAAGCAGCAATCATAGTAAGGTACATGATAGCTTAACTTGACTGCTGCATCATCACATATGCAGTATCTGCTGTTTGGTATGCCTATCCCTGCTGTGCAGTTGGCAAATCTGCACAGTACGCCATTTTGTTCAAGGCTCTTAGACCTCAGCAAGCTGCATGATCAGCACCCTGTACCAAACTTGGTACCTCATCATCATCATCATCATCCATATTCAGTGGTCAAGAGGCAATGGACAGCAGCCTGCCTGCTGTTCATCATGGCTTGAGCAACCAGACAACGACCTCTGCTTTAACAGTTATTGTTTACACCACAATGAAGTCCTTCTTCAGGTCTGGTGCGGGTGGTAGGGGTGAGGTTTCAGACAAGGGAGGTGGCAAGATGGTAGACAACTTCAAGTACAAGCCCGGGGGCAACATGCCCAAGAAGATCTGGCTTGGAAACTCTGATCCTGGAGATGGATTTGAGGGCAGTAGCATTGTGTAAGTTGCAGCAGCGCTGCCTGCTCTCCAGTACAAGAGTGTTGATGTCTATCATGAGCCTCATCTGCATGAGTCAGGGCAACAAACCCTGATGATAGAATCTTACATAGTTGTTGATTACAGGCATACTCATGTGTGACCTGTCTTCTTTCACATGCCATTTGCAACAAAGTAGTGTCACTTGGCATCATCTCTCTGCTTTCTTTTCTACTGTGCTTGCTACATACAGAAGCTAGTTGCTCCAGATGCGTCTAGAGGCTGCCGTGCTCCTGACATGCGCAACACTCATTCAGTGCCACTCAGGCTTGGAGTGATACAGCACATCTTGTGTGTATGGTGCAGGCTGTATGTGGACTCTGCACTGGATTCCCTGCTGCATCTGCATGAGCGCAGCAAGTGGACAGCCCCCAATGGGGCTCAAGGCGACCCCACAAAGGGCAGTGACCGCCCCAAGTATGCATCTGTCAACTTGCCCCACTCAGAGCTGCCTGCTGATTCTCCAGTGTGCATGTAAAGCACTGTGAGAGTGAGATGGACCGACTCTTGCTGTGAGTTGTGCTGTTGCTGTACATTTGTATAAGGGTGGGGTGTGGCTGACTTGCATCTGCAGTATCTAGGGAGTTGCCTGTCAGCATTCACAACTCAGCATTGTCCAGCAGCCTTGACCTGCAGACCTGGGTGATTTTGAGGGTGTCATTGCCGTGTAGGAACCACAAAAATACACAAAGCACCATAGCATGCAGAGCAAACCAATTTTCGGGGCTTCTTATGATGAAATTGCTGTCGCGTCCTGTCTCTGCATATGTGGTCAGCCAACTGGTGTGTATAGCGCAGGACGCAAGCCAAGCGCAGCTGGACAACAGCCCCAACTCGCATTCCTGTCCCCCCTGGAACTGTAGTCAAGAGAAAGCGAGGAGGTGCCTTGATAGCAGATCTGACACATCCAGGTGACCAGAGGCCTCATGTCACTCTGATCAACAGCTGCAGTGCATACTGTATGTAAACTGTGTCAGTTCCCAAGCTGTGGATACAACAGTGCTACAACACCAAAAGTGTGTGATGCTGATCAAGTTTGTCTAGACATGTGTGGTCAAGCGTCCACTTCTAATTTCAAGTAGAGCATGGCATTGCATTTGCTGCCCCATTTGTCTACATCTTCTACACGAAGGCACAACAAAAGTGCCCAGAGCCCATATGTCAATGCAATACACAGCTACATATGCTGTGCAGTAGTGCATGCTTGACTTCACTCATGCCTATGCTGCAGGTGAGTCAGTGGTGGTAGCTAGGGGTGGCAAGGGGGGTATGGGAGTCACCCGCCCCACCAGGGAAGACAATGCCAGACTGCAGACCCGCAAGCGACGCTTTCTGGTGAGTCTTCTCTGCCAATACGGGATTATGACTGCTTGATTACAGGCTTAGTCTCTCTATTTGACACACTGTCCAACAATCTGTGGCAGGCTCTGTCTTTGCCACCATCAAAGCCAGTCACCCGTTTTTGCATGTCTGGCAGCTGACAGCTGTCATACTGCGGCCTACTAAGCTCGGGCTTGCTGTGACGTCTACATTTGCTGTTTAGCTTATCATGACATGCACCATAAGCTACGCATGTCAGCTTATCATGCTTAGCTTTGCACGATAAGCCAACACATTGTGTGTGAGTGTGATAGACAGAGGCAGACACAGCAGTGTCAGAGTACATTGTGGAGGACGATGACTGGAAGGCAGAAGCTGCTGGTGCACCTGGCGAGGAAGTGTCTCTTCACCTCATGCTCAGAGTAGTGGCTGATGTTGGCATCGTGGGCTTCCCCAATGCTGGCAAATCATCCCTGCTTGCAGCAATCACCAGGTTGGCCATCATCTTGCTTGATTACTTTACTGCTTGCGACAATGACCAGGTTGATCATCATCTTGCTTCATTTGTTCACAGCTTGCAGCAATCACCAGGTTGGTCATCATCTTGCTTTATTCATTCACTGCTTGTCGCTTGCCAAAACTTTCTACTTGTTGTGAACTGCCAGCTGTTGTGCACATTATGTTGTAAGCATTTTCGTTTCATCCTGGTTGGACCTGGGCAGCCCAGTGTGATATTTGGCTTCTCATTAAATTGATGCTGAAATGTGTTTTGCCCCCCCTCTGCCTGGTTGGCCATTGGCAACAAGGCATGTCAGCAAGGCAGTCCAGCAATCCTGAGCATTGCAAGACTCATTCCTGATAAGCGTTATCAGGCCCAATATGCTGAGTTCAGCATCAATGCATTTCATGTTGAAAGCAAACAGATCTATGCCAGCTGTGACAGCAAGAAACTCGCATGTCTGTATCTTCATCGTACTTCAGCTGGCCAGCACGCAGCAGCCAACTCTGATCAGGTTGGGCAAAGATGAGTCTGCACTCCTATTTTGCACCTGCAACACTTCAGAAAGGATGTTGACATGTGCAGAGCGTCTCCAGAAGTAGCACCTTACCCCTTCACAACTGTCACTCCCAATCTTGGTGTGACCCAAATAGGAAACAATGCAGAAGCAGGTCGGATGGTTCTGGCTGATCTGCCTGGCCTCATTGAGGGTGCCCATCAGGTACTGTGCCATCTACACTGCCCTGGTCCCCCCCTTCCCCCCCCGTCCCCCTCATCCATACACCCTGCTCATCAGGCCCCTCACCCTCTCAGCAACTATCATTGGTGCAAACTACTCTCTTGCACCTGACAATACAGCTGATTGTCTGCATGCATGCCATCATTGCTACTCATGATGCCACAACATGTTGGGAAGCATCAATGGCCCCTACTAGTGTTTACTAATGAAGTCAACACTTGCTTGGATCACAAATGTATGCCTGCAAGTAGGCAAGTCTGGGTCTGTCAGAGCTGGTTTGCAGTCAAAATTGACAGAGGGACTGTGGGTGGTTGCAGGGGCGGGGCCTGGGGCGCATGTTCTTGCGTCACCTGCGCCGTACTCGCATCATTCTCCATGTAGTTGATGCCGCAACAGGTAACACCTTGCCCGCCATGTTGAATCAGCAAAGTAAGCATGTCAAGTCATCACACTGGGACTGTCTTGAACTCATGTACAGCACAATGTACTGTCTGTAACTATTTTGCAAGTTTGCTGAACCCAAGTCAGGTCTGCATGCTCGTTATGCTGCCTTCCGCGACATGAGATCTGGTTGCATGCTAAGCAGGTGTATGTCTGTGTGTTACAGATGATCCAGCAACAGACTATTGGGCAGTGCGAGAGGAGCTACGCATGTACAATCCAGAGTATTGTGCTCGGCCTCATGTTGTTGCGCTCAACAAGATGGACCTTCAAGAGGCAGCTCACTTGCAGGCAGAGATTGCTGCGGAAGTGCTCACCATGGCACACAGAATACAGGTTGGTCATGTGCATTCCATCTGCAATGGCTGTGCCCACTATAATGAGTGGGCTGTTTGCTGATATTGTATTTGTTGACCCTGGATCAAAGTTTAACTGAATCTTTCCTGATCGAAATGCTGAATTCTGCGCAGCTATGTTAGCTACATGGCACATCTTCAACACCTTGCCATGCAGTACATGCTCATGCTTTACAGCCTGCAGCGGCGTTCCTTTCTGAATATTTACAAAGCAGTCTAGTACATCAAGGTTTCACACAGCTGTCCAGCATTAGCAAACATCCAGGCCTGAACAGGGAGGGTTGTTTTGACTGCAGAACAACAGTCCAGAGGGCAACCCTCAGCCCAGTCTGCCAGCTGCGGTGGTGTGTGTCAGTGCACAAGCTGGTACAGGTCTGGACGACCTGCATGCTGCACTGGAGCCTTTGCTTCCTGTGCCTAGCACAGCAGCTCAAGCCAGTGCAAGCAGCAGCACAGGGGATGGGTGGGGCTGACTGCACCACCTGCACTGCTTTTGCTTGTGTTGCTGCCACAAATTGAATGGATGGCAAGAAACGAACCAATCAAGATGAACAGAGATTATAAGGGTGTATAAATGAATCTGGGAGTCTTTTCGAAACAAGGTTTGCAACCTTCCATGGCCGCACCACAGCTCTGATTGTGCATTAACATTGACAACGAAGGTGGCATTGCACACTGGTCATTTGGCATGTTTCAGCTAAGGCACCAGGTCTACATGAATGAATTGAATGACAGGGACCTGGCCTGAGCCAGAGCATTATTGTGACGTGTTTGTACCATCTTGACCAATCTGGCGATACAGTATAGAACCGCTGAGCCATGATTCGCCTAACCGAACATATGCCAAACCCCGAGACTCCCTGGGGAGGATCTAATCTGTCAAGAAAACCCTAGTACCTCTACCGTTTCACCAATAAGAGGTGCCAAAGTGCATTGAAGCGCCTGCTGTAGTCCAAATACAGGGGAAAGGGCTGCCTGTGGAGCGTAAATTATGTTGCATGACAAAAGACTTTACACACTGGCCACAAGGTTGCGCGGCATAAGCCTGTACAGGTCTGTGTACAGGTTGTGAGTTTGCCTAGGGCTTGCTCGTTTTTGGCGGTTCGCATTCTAGCCGACGGCGTAGCTGTGTGTTACGCTACCAGCTAGACCAGGTCATGCCATGCTTGAACGCACAGCTGGATTGTCCCGTAAAGTGTTCAGCCACGCGGTGTTTGCAGATCGACGTGCAGCACTTCTCCAGATTCGTGCATCGGATCAGTTTCATTCACCTGTCTGTCTACACGCAGGGCTAGCAAGTGGTTTTGCTTTGAATCCTGCACGACCGGTGATCTTTGGCAACGGCTTCGTTTCCGTGCAATCTTGCAACAAGGCTGCCGGGAGTTGGCCACAAACTCTTGAGACTGTCCTGAGGTACATTGCGCATTGGTTGTACGGCTTGATATCAGGCAGTTACACGATCCTTGCTTGGCTCCGTTTGCACATGTGTGCCTTCTTCAGCTGTGCAGACGACTTGAACGCCCCGAGAGTCGCAAAATATATGCATTGATGCACAGGAGGTAATTGGGGGGCACAGGGGGCAAGCCTTGAGGGCTTAGCACGGTGACCTCTGTCATGGCCAGTAGCAGGAGCAACATGGGTAGCAGGCACGGCAAGCAGCCTGAACACAGTCCCACAGTTGCCGCTACGGTCATCGCCAAGGCGACTGCGGCATCTGCAGCCAGCAAAGCTGTCAAGCTCAGCCAAGGATGTTTTTCTGGAGCAGCAGACGCTGTGGCTGTGCCTACCACTGCAGAAGAGCTGCTGGAGCAGTGCAAATGCCCCATTTCGCTGGAGCTTATGCGCCGTCCCGTACTGCCATCTTCAGGTAGGCCTGTTGCCAACAGCAGTTGACACCCCAGCTGTGAGTCAGATGTTTGCAACACACGTGTGAGCTACAAACAGAACCTGAAAATGCTGTACATGTATGTAGGGCAAGCCTTTGACGAGATCAACCTCAAGAGGTGGAGTCTCAGCGGCAACACCAAGTGCCCAGTGTCTGGGCAAGACTTGAGGATGCACAAGGACAAAGTGCAGTACACCAAACACCATCTGCTGCGAAATATTATACGGCAGCAAGCAGCCAAAGCCAAGGTTTGTAAAGCTCATTGTACGGCTGTCATCCAGCTGCACAAAAGCAACATTACTTTTCATTAGCATTGCACGACTGCATGGCGAAAGTCAGCATGTCTGCCTGTATGCTTACAGAGCAACTGACCGCACTTCATGTTTGGTCACTCCAAGCATGTCATGCATGGTCACTTCCATGGGGAACCACACTCCAGAGCAAAGCAGCAGACATGTAGCACACACAGTGTGCACATGCTCAATGCGTACAATGTTTGCCCCTAGACTTGTGTTAAGACTTATTGCTGAATCTGCAGCTGTACATACCGCCAACAGACAAGGACCAGCTGCTCCTGGAGCTGCATAAGCCATCCAGGATTACCAAAGCATTGCAAGCCTTGTTTGATGACCGCTGCCTGGGCTACATCAAGAAGGACAGTGTGATGGAGGTGCTGAAAGACATGGTCAAAAAGAATAAAGCTATCAGCAAAGCGCAGAACAAAGCTGTGCCTGAGGTGGAGGGCAAGCCATTTAACTTGCTGCAGATGATCATTAGGTATGCAGTTTAATGTCACCTCTGACATCAGCAGGCCTAGGCTGACTAGTTGCTTTTGCCTCTACAAATGTGTGTGTCAACACAAAGCATGTAGACAGGCACCGTGATTTTCACCATCCTCACTTGTGTCCATGCATGGCAACCAGTATCGCTCATTGATCAAGCTTAGCAGCACTTTGTGCACAAATCTGGGAGCAAGCTTACACTTTTGTGTCTGCAATTGTGCTGTGCTGTGCTGTATGCAAAGCTTGGTTATACACCATCGCAAAGCTGCCATTGCTGTATACCCCACTGGCAAGCCTGGTGTTGCAGGTGCTGCTTGGCAGCTCGCAAGGATGATCTCATCAAGTATGGTAGGAAGCTGCTCAAAAGCGAAGCAGGGCTGTGGCGTGATCCAGAGATCATTGCAGAAGTTCTAGGGTTGGCAGAAGACACTGAGCACAGAGGCAGCATTCTGCTGGACATTGAAGGCAAATTCACAGAGCAGAAGGTAAGCTGCAGGCATAAATGCTGGATACATGATTGATAGATGGATTGATAGATTGCGCAGCAACATGCTGAGCAGATCCTTGGGGAGCTCTTTGCTGACTGCTTTGCAGCATTTGCACATACAGACAAGTGTATCACCCATGGAGTCAGTGCATGGGGCACATGCACAGGCACTCTTCGGGCTGTGCACATATGTCATTCCTCAAGGCAAGCATGAAGTGGTACAACATGTTGCATTGCATTGCATTGCATTGCATTGCATTGCATTGCAAGGCACAAATGGTCAGAAACATCCAGAGCTGTGCTACCTTGTGATGCTTGCTATGGGAATTGTCAATTGTTGAAGTGCTTTGTGACGTGACTTGGACATGTTCCATGATGTGGCTGTGTGCACAACAGGTCGGCCCCAAGGAATTTGTGAGGGCAGCCTTGCGGCATCACTCAGACAAGAACCCGGTACAGAGGTGCCTGGACAAGGCAGCAAATGAAGTGCTGGCCTTCCGGTCAGCTGCCTATGACTCAGATGAATGGAGCACAGAGGAGAAAGGGGAACTGCTGAACATGGCGTTAGCAGCAGTGCACTTGCAGTGCATTGATGCTGGACTCTGCTATGCACAGACAGGCAAGCATGCATTGGAGAAGCAGTAATCAAGCGTCCAGGCAATAATCAGCTGAAGGCTGCGCTGTTCATGATGCTGCGCATAGGTTGTGCTATGTGTGGCAAGTTGGCTCTGCCCCACTTGGCACCTCCATTCTTGACATGTGAATGCAAAGTCACTATCAAGGCCATGTCAAGCTGCTTAGCTACGTGCTGTGCAGCAGCTATGGGTCAGCGTCATTGTATGCTTGACAAACTCTTGCTTGTGGTGGATTGTAGATGCAGATTGCATGATGCAGGCATGGGGGTGACACGCTGGACCAAGGCATTGGCAGACCTGCAGGGGCTAGACTGCAGCCTGAACCGGCCCAACTTGGAGGCACTGTTCAGAAGTGCAGTACATGCACCAGTGAGTTTCCAGCATCTTCTTTTTTGATGCAAATCTGCTGTCATGTCGCAGCCGTACACTACTGAGTTATTCAATGCCTGACACTGCAAGTGGGTGCCTACTCAGCATACATGCAGATTTATATCCACACTACATCAGTGGCAAATCTGCTGTCGTGTTGCAGCATACCCTGCCAAGCTGTATGATGACTGACACTGCAAATGGGTGCCTGCTCAGCATACATGCAGCTTCATATCGTACTACATCAGTGGCTGAGGCAACAAGTGGTGCAGGCTCTGCAGCAGATGAGCAGCAGTAGCGCAAGGTCTGTGCTGGAGTGGCACATGGAGAAGCATGCTCCCAGCCTGGTGAGCATGCTGTGCATTGACCACATTGCCCTGCCGCAGCAGGGCCGTCACCACATGATGGCCTCACATATAGACTTTGGCTCTGATGAGCCATCAACGGATGAAGACATGGAGGTAGGAACAGCTCTGGATACTGCTTGTCAGTCTGGCTGAGCTCTCTTTTGGGCAGGAGCATGTGCTGGCCTGAAGGTGTTAGACTGTATCATTAGCCTCAATGCCCACAGACATGGCAGGAGACATTTGGACACCATTACCCTCACGGCTGGTGTCTTTCAGTTGCAAAATGCTGGAACTGCTACATCTCACTTACAGTCACCCTGCGTATCTCTGCCAAAACCATCGGCGCCTTGGAACACTCCATACCTGTCTTTTGAGCAACACGATGCAGATTTGCGCTGCTGTTTGGCAGATGTTTTGTAAGTCAAGGCAACAGGGATGTCAAGCCTTATTGCAGGATGATGATGAGCTTGACGAGGATGACATTGCTCTTCGTGTGAACCAACCACGATACTATGAGATGGACTACGCAGTGCCCTTTCCTGCTGCTGCTGCTGCCTTCAGCGAAGATGATGAGTCTTCCGATGAAGAGGAAGCGCCACAGCCAGGCAACGGCTACTCACATCCAGCGCTGCCACCAGCCATTGATGAGCTGAGAAGGCACATTGACGAGGAGCCTGCTCGAGCAACACAGCGCAGACGCACGAGATGAGCACTGGAGAACAAAACTCAGCTTCTTGTGCATTCAAGGAGTCTTCTGAACTCATAGAGTTCGTCTGGCAGAAAGGCCTGTTAGCAGATTTTGGCTTCAGCTTTGATTGCTGTTTCTGACCAACATTGTTTCTTTAGCTTTGCTTGCTTTGTCTCCCAAATGATGACTACAGTCAGCAGACTTGG
>JAABUK010007947.1_pt1 | contig 15097 bp, 11 predicted proteins | sample 5559141 | NCBI WGS metagenome assembly JAABUK01 (sample SAMN10711869, study PRJNA513367) | rock metagenome | isolation source: Antarctica rocks | place: Antarctica: Victoria Land, Pudding Butte nord | collected 2016-01-03
CGCTCTATCTCGGCTTCTTCCAGTTCGTGCACAACGCCCGCCGACGCGGCAAAGCCTTGCTCGGCGCACTTGTCGCAGGCCTGATGGCGTGACGGACCAATCACCACCCCGAAACCCAATAAGAGCCACCCGTCCTGCGGCGAACTCGAAATCGTTGACGATGCTGAAGGTGTTGTAGCGGTGGAACAGCTCGCCTCGGATGTCGAGCGCCGGGTTCCAGCTTCGCACGGCCTGGCCGGCTTGGTGCAGCGCCACCTCGATCTCTCGCGCGAAGCATGATCCGGCAGTGAAGAAGGTGCAGCCATCCGGCAGCTTGAACTTCGGGGTGATCCGCAACCGCAGCCGGCCATTGAATACGCGCGCGCCACCATTGCCCGGCACCGACGCTTCGTAGCCCAGCGAGTCCGTCTCGGGCGACGGCAGCGACCAGACCGAACTGGGCCGGTTCGACTGCCGGTTGCGGACGGCGGCCTTAGTCTCGATGATGATCATGCACAACCGCCTGTGCCAAGCTGCTCAGAAACCATGCGTTCTCCCCAGTCTCGGGCAAGGAAGTGCTGTCCCGCACGAGGGGCGGGCTGAAGGCCGGCGATTTCCACCCCGCTCCTTGGTTGCCGCTTTTCCGGCGGCGGCGCGCGCGCGATGCAGCATGCCCGCCCAGGCAAGCCTGGCAAAGTGAGGACCGTGCCAGCCCCGCCCGGCCCTGGTGCGGCCCTGCCGTAGGCCGTTTGGGCTGTATGGACGGACGGCTGGATCATCGCATCATCCTTGCAATATTGGACCGACATCGGATTACACCTCATCATGCGGTGCTTGCCGACTCCAAGCCTTTCCGGGCCGTGCGCCGGGATCGGGCTAGGCGATGCGGTCCAGCGTCGGCCGGGGAAGCAGTCTTGCGCGCTTCCAACTGCGTCTTGACACGGCTTTTCAGCTCTAGCGCTGCCAGCAATTGCCGCCCCACGACCGCCGGCCCATGACCGGCCATGATCCGCGCCTGCGCGCGCAATCCCAGCGCGCGGGCGGCATCCGGATTTTGCAGCACCCAGCGCATGTGCGCCGCCGCCGCCGCCACGTCCGGCTCGGCCCAGCGCTGCCCCTCGACGCCAATGTATTCGTCGGGCGCCACCGGCACCAGCCGGCACGGCACCAGCAGCGCCACGTCGGCATCCGCGAAGTCCTGCGTGCCGGAGTAGTCCGTGAGGATCACCGGCTTGCCCAGCAGCATCGCCTCCGCCGGGCCGCGCCCGAAGCCCTCGGACCGGTGCAGCGACACGAAGGCGTCCGCCGCCGCGACCAGGCCCAGCAGCTCGCCCCGGCTGGTGTAGTCGTCGCGCACCTCCACCCGGGGATCGCCGGACAGGGCGCGCAGCGTGGCCAGCATGTCCGGGAAGTCCGCGCCGTGATGGGTCTTGATGACCAGCCGCACCGGCTCGTCCCCGGCGGGAAACGCCTGCTCGAAGGCGCGGACCACGCCTTCCGGGTTCTTGCGCGTGATGAACGAGTGGGGGTCGAACATGAACAGGAACACCGTCTCCCCGTCCTGCAGGCCGAAGCTGGCGCGCGGGGCGGCGGTGAAGCGGCCGGGTAGCGCGACGGATTGCGGGACCACCCTGACCGGCCGCAGGCCAGGGCGGCGCAGCGCCTGCGCCGTGAAGGCGCTGATCGCCCATAGTTCGTCAAAGTAGCTGAAGGACATCAGCCAGCGGGCCGGCAGCGACTCCAGCTCCCAGGCCCACCAGCCCACGGTGCGCTCGGCATCGAGCCGCAGCGCCCGCATCCGGCTCCAGTCTTCCAGCGCGGTTTCGGCGTTCATGTGGACGATGTTGCACCTGACCCGCAACGGCGTGCCATCCGGCAAGGGGGTTCCGTCCGCCCGTTGCATCCGGCCGCTCGGGCAGTCCACCACCACGAAGTCGTCGAAGCCCGCCTGGCGCAGCGCCGCGGCGGTCCCGCGCAGGTTTTCGCCCACGCCGGTCTTGCCGGTCCAGTATCCCGTCAGCGCCAGCGACGCCCGCACCAGCTCCGGGGCAGCGTCCGGCGGCCACATCGCCCGCCCGGCCGGGGTGCCGCCATACTCCGCCGCCAGGAAGCCGCTGCACCATCCCGCGAAGTCCTCGCGTCCTGACTTGATGGACAGGTCGAAGCCGTCCCGCAGGTCCGCCCTGCAGGCGTGCAGCAGCCCGGCGAACCACGGAACCCCCGGCAGGTCAGGCAGTTCCTGGTCCAACTGCCGCGCCAGCGCCGGGTCGAGGTCCGCGGCGGCCAGGCCCAACTCCTGCAAGCCGTGCAGCAGCAGCCAGAGCAGGTACTCCCGCCGCGACCCTTCGTCGAACAGCGGGTGCGCCGCCGCCACGTCCGCGCGCAGCCACCACAGGACGAGCGCGGCCCGGTTGAGGGTGAAGCCCGCGGCCGACACCTCGCTGCGCCCGTCGAACCAGGAGCGCACCGGCGCCGTCAGCCCCGCAGGCCAGCGCAGCAGGGCGGGCGCCAGGTAGGCGAACCACAGCGCATGGGACAGCCGCGCCGTGCGGTCCCCCGGGAACCCCGCAGCCGGCGGCAGCGGCCCGCGCCCCAGGGTGCAATCCTGCGTCAGCATCAGCGCCTGCGTCAGCGGCACGTCGGCCCCGGCCGGCCCCGGCCCCGGCTGGTTCAGCCACGCCAGCAGCCCGTCCGAGATCATGTCCGGCGACACGGCACCCTCATGCAGGCCGCTGGTCAGGCACCAGCCGACATAAGCCTCCAGCCCCCGCGTGTCCCGCAGGGGAAAGTGGTGCTGCACGTCGGCCCGGCGTTCCCACACCAGGGCCAGGCCGCGCGGCAGCAGGGCGGAGGCGCCGTCCAGCTCGAATGGCACGTCCTCGGCCAGGAAGGCCGCGGCGTCGGCCGCCGGGCCAGGCCAGACCGCGCCGGCCATCGGCGGCCAGGGCGGGCGCAAGGCAGGGAACGAGGACGGCAGCCCCAGCCGGTGTACGGCGGCGATGCTGCGCGGGTCCACGCCGCTGGCCGCGGCCTCCCCGGACAGGAACCAGTCGCGGTAGGCCGCGACCCCCGTGGCGGTCGCGGCGGCGAAGTGCCGCTGCAGGTCCGGGCGGTCCAGCCAGAGCTGGTGCATCAGCCGGGTCATGGGCGCTCCCAGCGCGGCCCGGTCCTCCGGCTGGTCGAAGAAATCGGACGCGACCTGGATGGGCCGTTGCAGGTCGAGCTGCCCGGCGTCCAGCGCGCGCAACAGCCAGCGGCGCATCAGCGGCTCGATCCGGCGGCCATCGGGGAAGCGGCCATAGGCGTAGGGCAGGGCGGTGGTGCGCGCCCAGCCGTTGGCCAGGACGCGGCGGCGGTAGTCCGCGCACAGCGCCGCCATGGCCGGCGGCAGCGTGTCGGCGGTGTAGCGGTCCTGGTGCTTGGAGAAGCTGCCGGGATCGTCCGGCTTGATGCCGCTGAAGTGCGCGAAGACCAGCGGCTGGCCGTCCACGGTGAAGCCCGGCGCCGGGGCGCCGCGGACCTCCCGGTGCGGCAGGTTCCAGTAGGCCAGGTTGCAGCCGGGGTGGCGCAGGATCAGCGTCCGGGCGACGAAGGCGGGCGCCATGTCCATCCAGCGCTGGTCGGTGAACATATGGCCTGGGATGTCCACCTGGCAGTGCGCCAGCAGCCGGTCCGCCCACCAGCGCGCCAGCCGCGTCCCGTCCGCATCGTCCCGCAGGCCGAGGAAGCCGAGGTTATAGACGCCGGATTTCATGATCGCGAGATCGCTGGGGTGCCTGCCGTCCTGCAACGGCTGCGTGTGGTGCGGGGTCAGCACGCAGCTATGGTCCTGCAGGCCGGTCCATGCCTCTTGCAGGGGCGCGGCGACAAGGATGTCGGGGTCGAGGTAAATGACCCGGTCGAAGCCCTGGCTGAACAGGTGCAGGAACACGGACGGCTTCACGGCCGTGTTCAGCTCCATCACGTCGTACCACAGCGCCATGTTGGCGAAGCCGGGGATGCCGCAGGCGTCGGCTTGCAGCAGGCCGGCGGCGAGGTCCAGGTCGGGAAAGTCCTGCGGCGCGTCCACCAGGACGATGAAGCGGGCGGCGTTGGGATGGTGGTCCCGCACGGACTGCATCAGCGTCGCGGCATAGGCGATGTAGTTGGCGGAGACGATGGTGAAGATGGCCCGGCCCGCACGGGGGACGGCGCGGGGAGCAGGACGGGGCTGCTTGCGTTGCATCACTGGAACCGTAACAGACCCTGCCGGTTTTGGGCAGTCCCTCGAAGGAAGCCCGCCTGCCTTCCCGGAAGAGGGCCGGGGTAGGGGGAGCAGCCAGGACCGGACATGCCGTATCTGGCCCAAACCGTCCTGCCATTGGATCACGAAGCGCTAGCGGCTCACCCCGGCTCTCTCCCGGAGGAGGAGGGAGGAGGCCCGTGCGCCATGATGCGCCTAACTGCCCCGGTACGTCGTGTAGGTCCCCGGGCTGACCAGCAGCGGCACATGGTAGTGCGCCTCCGGCTCGCTGATCGAGAAGCGGACCGGGATGGTGTCCAGAAACGGCGGGTCCGCTTGCGGCAGGCCCGTTCCGGCGAAGTAGGCCGCCACCTGGAATTGCAGCTCGTATTCGCCGATCCGCAACGGCGCACCGTGCAGCAACGGAGTTTCGGTGCGGCCATCGGCGTTGGTGACGCCCTGCGACAGCAGCGCCGGCTGGCCGCCGTCCAGGCTGTACAGCGCCACCGGGATGCCGGCGCCGGGCCGGGCCAGGACGGTGCTCAGGACGTGGGTGGACAGCCGCCCATGCACCTCCGGCATCCCCGGCCCGCTCACCAGGGCGGCGATCCGCAGCCGGGTTATCAGGAACACCTCCGCCAACGCCGCCGCCCGCTCCCCGTCCGGCGTGCCGCCCAGCCGCCGGGTGAGCTGGCGCAGCAGCGACGCGCGTCCGTGCCGGCGGACGCACAGGATGAACGGGATGCCGAAGCAGGCGCGGTAGTCCCGGTTCATCGCATCGAATGCGGCGTCGTCCCAGCGGTCCAGGCCCAGCGACGCCTGCTCGCCGGCCGAGAACGCCGCCATCATCCCCTGCCGGGCCGCGGCACCGGCCAGCTCGGGGTGTCCGGCCAGGAAGCGCACCTGCTCGTCCAGCGGCGCGGCCTCAACGGCGGCGAACATTGCGGCGTGCAGGGCGGCCACAGCCGGAAACGGCCGGGCCGCGGCGGCGCGGGCGGCGACCCAGGGCGCGTGCTCGAACACCTCCGCCAGCGCGGCGGTGAAATCCGCGGGGCTGGCGGCGTTCAGGGCGTCAAGCGTGATCACGCCAGCCCTCCCGTGCCAGCCATTCCCCATGCCGGCCATCCCCCATGCCGGCCATCCTACATCAGCCGTCGGGACAGCCCGGCCAGCCGCTCCATTAGCAGCATAGCGGCCACCGTCGCCACGATCGGTACGCCGGACAGGGCGGCGATGGTCACGTCCAGCTTGCCTTCCAGGTCCTGCCACATGCGGATCGGCAGCATGTCCGTCGCGGCGTCGCGCAGGAACAGCGACACCGGGATGTTGTCGAAGCTGGCCATGAAGCAGATGAACCCGCCCGCCAGGATGCCCGGCCCGGGGGCGGCCAGGACGTGGACGGCGGCGCCGGGCTGGCGCGGGGCGGCGCCGGCCTCCCGCGGCTCGGTGATCTTGGCGGTGCTGCCGTCCCCGAAGCGGACCTCGTGCACGACGGTCGGGCCGAGCGGCAAGGCCAGCTCCAGCGTTGCCGGAATGCCTCCGGATTGGGCATCGGAGTCGAACCGCAGATGCTCCGGGCGCAGGCGGACCACCACGCGGCTGCCCGGCGCCAGCGCACCCGCGCGCGCCGACACGGTGCCGCCGGCGTCCAGCCGCACGGTCCCGGCCTCCTGCAACGTGCCCGCCATGCGGTTGGCCTGCCCGACGAAGCCGTTGACGAACAGGCTGGCCGGGCGGTCGTAAACCTCGGTCGGCGCCGCGAACTGCTCCAGCCCGCCGGCGTGCAGCACGGCGACGCGGTCGGCCATGCTCAGCGCCTCCTCCTGGTCGTGCGTGACGAGGATGGTGATGGTGCCGGCAAGGCGCTGGATGCGCTTGATCTCGATCTGCATGTCCAGCCGCAGGTTCTTGTCGAGTGCGGCGAACGGCTCGTCCAGCAACAGGATAGCGGGCTGCACCGCCAGCGCGCGGGCCAGCGCGACGCGCTGCTGCTGCCCGCCGGACAGGGCGCGCGGTAGGCGGTCGCCAAGGTGGCCGAGCTGCACCAAGTCCAGCATGCGCGCCGCCTCCTGCCGCCGGGCCGGGCGGCCCACGCCGCGGGCGGCCAGGCCATGGGCGACGTTGTCCGCCACCGTCATGTGCGGGAACAGGCCATAGGACTGGAACACGATGCCACCGGGCGCCGGCTGGGCGGCAGCGAGTCCACAGCCTGCCCGCCCACCACGACCTGCCCCGCCGTCTGCTGCACCAGCCCGGCGACGATACGCAGCAGGGTCGTCTTGCCGCAGCCGGACGGGCCGAGCAGCGCGACCAGCTCGCGCCGCCGCCGATATCGAGCGTGATGCCGTCCACGGCCTTGTGCCCGGCATACTGGTGGGTGATGCGGTCCAGCAGCAGGGGCTGGCCGGCGGGCGGTGCGGCGTGCATGTGCCGGACGTGCAGCAAGGGGCGTACCAGGGCGAGGGTTGAACGGGGGACGCACCAAAGATATGTAATACAAAGCGACATCATGCGTATTACAGGAGAGCCTCATGGCGACCAAGGTGACAAGCAAGGGGCAGGTCACGATCCCCAAGGGCGTGCGCGACTACCTGGGCATCACCCCCGGCACCGCCGTCACCATCGAGGTGGCGCGAGGTGGCCAGGTGGTGCTGACCAGGGCCGATGGCGCTCCCAGGCCGCTCGGCCGCCTCGCGAAGCTGCGTGGCATAGCTGGCCCAGGCCCCAGCACGGATGAGCTTATGCTCATGCTCCGTGGTCCGATCGAGATTTTGCCGAAATGACGATGGTGGACACCAACGTCCTGCTCGACTTGGTGAACGATGATCCGAGATGGGGCGACTGGTCGGAGCAGGAAATTGGAGCCGCCATTTCCCGCGGTCCCGTGATCGCCTGCGACATCGTGTATGCCGAGTTCTCCGTCCGGTTCGCTCGGGAGGAGGACGTTGACGCCTTCCTGGCCAACGCCGGCATCGAGGTGCAGCCAGTGCCGCGGGCCGGGCTGTTCCTGGCCGGCAAGGCGTTCCTGTCCTACCGGACCCGTGGCGGCACCCGCACCGGCGTGCTGCCGGATTTCCTGATCGGCGCCCATGCCGCGGTGGCCGGGCTGCCCTTGGTGACGCGGGACGTGGCGCGCTACCTCACCTACTTCCCGACACTCGACCTGATAGCGCCTTGACCTCCGCCGCTCCCGGAAACAGGTCCCCGGCCTCCACCAGCCGCCAGCCCGGCATCAAGGTGCGCCGTCCCCGACCAGCCGCTTGACCACGTCCACGACCTCGAACAGCTTGAACGGCTTGCGCAGGAAGGCGGCGTAGCCGGCGCACCGCGCGGCCACCGCAGCCTCGGGCATCGAGCTCATCATCACCACCGGGATACCCTGCAACGCCGGCTCGGCCTGCATCCGGGACAGCAGGGCGGCACCGTCCATCACCGGCATCATGTAGTCGGACAGCACCAGCTCCGGCTGCTCGTGGGCCAGCAGGTCCAGGCCCTCCCTGCCGTTCATGGCGGTCAGCACCTGGTAGCCCTCGTCCGTGAGCACGGTGTCGAGCAGCTCCGCGATGCCAAACTCGTCTTCCACCACGAGCACCGTCGTCATGGCTATGCCTCGCGCCCTGGCGCCGGTCCGGTGCCGGCCTCCGATGCCACCAAGTCCGCTCCCGGGTCCGCGCCCGCAGCGATGCCCGCCTCCATGCCCGCCTCCGTAACGGCGAGCGGCCCCTCGATCCGCAGCCCCTGCCCGGTGGTGACGTAGCGGTAGATCGCCGGGTCGAAGCCGCTGGTCCGCACCTTGAGGACGGAGATGACGCGTCGCAGGCGCGAGCGCATCTCGACGTAACGCATCACGATCAGGTTGTCGGAGGGAACGGCGAGGTCCCGGACCGGCTCCCGTATGAAGTGGCCGGTCATGTCGGGCACCGCGAGCGTATAGACCGTCGTGACCCCCAGCGCCCGCAGCTCGTTCATCAGCGCCGTCAGGTACTGGGTCAGGCGCCCCGGCTCCGAGGCGGCGCCCTGGAACGCGCCCAGGCCGTCGATCACCAGCCGGCGCACGCCCCGGCGCCGCACGTTCTTCAGCAGGCGGTCGCCATAGGCGTCCAGCAACCCGTCGGTCGGCGGTTGCCACAGCACCTCGACCGCGCCGCCGTCCAGCAGGCCCAGCAGCGGCCGGCACACCTTGTCCGCCTTGGCGCGCAGCCGCGCCGGCGTCTCGTAGAAGCCGAACAGCAGGCCCGGCGCGTCATCGGCGCACCCCGACAGGAACTGCAGGCCGAGCGTCGTCTTGCCCACCCCGGACGGCCCCAGCACCAGCGTCGTGGACGCGGCCGGCAGGCCGCCGCCCAGCATGGCGTCGAGGCCCTCCACGCCGCTTGCGACCGTGTCGGCCACGCCAGGCTCCGGGCGGGACGGCCGGGCCAGCAGCGCCTCGATGCGCGGATAGGCGACCAGGCCGTCGTTGGTGATCCGGAAGGCGTGCCGGCCGCGCAGGTAGCTGCTGCCGCGCAGCTTGATCACTTGCAGCGTGCTCTCGGACGCCCAGCCGATCAACTGGTCGCTCAGCTCCACGATCCCGTCCACGATGGTGTACTCCGGCGTGTCCCGCACGCCCATGGCGCTGCTGAGCAGGAACATCGTGCAGCCCGTCGCGATGGCGATGCCCTGCAGCTCGTGCACGAACTCGTTGAATTCATGCTCCTCCGGCACCCGGCGCTGCGCGGTCGCGAAGCCGTCCAGGACCAGGATGGTCGCCTGGTGGGCCGTGACCTCCCGGCGCAGCAGGTCGCGCAGGGCGGAGTAGCCGTCCGCCCGCAGCGTGCCGAAACCGTTGATGTACTTGACCTGGTCGGGGATCTTCGAGACGTCGAAGAACGACATGCCCCCCAGATGCTGCATCATCCGGCCGTGGTACTCGGCCAGCAGGGTGGCATACAGCGCCCGCCCGCCATGGGCGGCATGGTTGAAGCAGACCTGGTTGGCTAGCGTCGTCTTGCCGGTGCCGGGCCTGCCCTGGACGATATAGACGCCGCCCTCCAGGAAGCCGCCGTTCAGGACGGTGTCCAGGCCGGGGATGCCGGTCGGCACCCGTCCGAGCGTGGTCATGCTGTCATCTTTCACAGGTCAACGGCTCCTTTGAGTTGCGGCGAGGCCGAGGAGGGCGGCAGGACCGGGGCGGATTGCGACAAGGCCGGGGCGTGCTGCGGCAGGGTCAGGGTGAGCAGGGCGCCGCCGCCCGGGGCGTCCGCGACCGCGACCATGCCGCCCATCGCCACGGCAAGCTGCCCCACGACCCACAGCCCGACGCCGAACCCGCTCCGCCGCACGCCCTGGCCGACCGCGCGCTCGAAGCGCCCGAACACGCGCTCGCGGTCGGCCTCGGCAATGCCCGGCCCCCCGTCCCGCACCACGACCCGGACCTGCCCGCCTTCCATCGCCGCCGACATCTCGACCGGCGAATGGGCACCGTACTTGAGGGCGTTGGAGATCAGGTTGTCCATGATCTGCTCCAACGCCAGGCGGTCCCAGGTGACCATCAGGCTGCCGGGCACCGCCACCGTGACCGGGATGCCCTGGCGCCGGGCCATGTCGTCGTAGTCGGAGGCCACGTCGCGGAGCAGGCCCGCAAGGTCGAAGGCTTCCGGCTCAAGCTGCAGGTTGCCGCTGGTGATGCGCGACACGTCCAGCAGGACGTTGGCCCGCTTCATGTAGTGGCGCATGAGACGCTCCAGGCGCTGCAGCCGCTGCGCGATCTGTTCCGGCGTGGACCGGCCGGCCTGGACCGCGGCCAGCAGCAGCTCGATCTGGCCGATGATGGGGGTCATGGGGTTGCGCAGCTCGTGCGCGGCGACGGCGATGAAGGTGTCGCGCGCCGCGACCGCCACCGTCAGATCGGCGATGCGGCGCTGGAGATCCTCGACTCCGTCCCTGGGCATGATGGCCGCCTTTGCTGGGCAAGCGTTCCGAAGCGCCAGGAACAGTCGGAAAGCTGCTGATTAACAGCATTAGGATATATATCAGCAAGGATTCGTCAAAGGGCCTTTGCCGCAGGGTGGCGGCGATGGAACCGGAGTGGTGAGGCTTGGGAGCGGCCAGGCTTGAAAGCGGCCAGGCTTGGGAGCGGCCAGGCTTGGGAACGGCTAGGCTGGGGATGGCCAAGCCGGGCAGCGCAGGTGGGGGAGGGGCAGGCGGGCGCCTGGGCCGCCGGGCGTCAGCTTCCGCCGCGTTCCACCGCCTCCGGGAAGAACAGGTCCTCCAGCTTCTCCGGCCGCCGCTTCAGCACGCCGGTGTCGGCCATGAAGTTCGCCACGCGCACCACGCCGCTCGGCTGCAGCGTGAAGCGGTTGCCCGGTGCGCCCATGCTGGCCAACACGTTGGCCGGGGTGTCCTTGTCGCCGCTGCTGGCCAGGTACAGGTCGGCGGCTGCTGCCGGGTTGGCGTTGATCCAGTCCGTCGCCTCCTGGAACGCCGCCAGCGTCGCGCGCCAGGCCAGCGGATTGGCGGTGCGGAAGCTGCTGCTGGCATAGATGGTGTTGGGCGTGCTGGTCTCGACGCCTTGGATTGCGTAGCTGTTCGCCACCTCGCGCACGCCGGGCTGCGCCAGCTCGCGCTCCTGGAACGGGCTGGTGCTGAAGTGGCAGGTGATCTCGGTCCGGCCCAGCATGGACGCCATGCTGTCCGGGTGCGCCCGGCCGATGGTCTGCGCGTCCAGGCGGGACCACTCGGCGGCCCCCCACTCCTTGGCGGCGGCCATCTGCAGGAAGATCGCCTGCGGGCTGACCTTCGGGGCCGGCATGGCGATGCGGTCGGCGGGGGTGAGGTCGCGCACGCTGCGGACGGCCGGGTTCACGGTCAGCAGGCGCTGGTTGGTGGCGTTCATGGCAAAGGCGGACTTCACCGTGCCGCGGGTGCGGTCCCACAGCAGCAGCGCCCCCGGGGCGCCGCCGCTCGCGAAGTGCAGGCTGCCGGAGAGCAGCGCCTCCGTGATGGGGCCGGTGCCGGCGAACCGCAGGAAGCTCGCCTGCAACCCCGGCAGCCCCACGGCGGCGCCGTGCTTCTCGACCAGCCTCTGCTGCTCCATCACGCCCTGCTGCAAGTACAGCGTGCCGAACTGCTTGGCGATCAGCACGGTGGAGACCTCCGCATGGGCGCGGCGTATGAACGGCAGGGCGAGCGCGGCGCCCAGGCTGGTGCGGAGCGCTGCGCGGCGGGTGGTGCGAAGCGCTGCGTGGCGGGTCGGCGGCATGGCGGCGTCCTCCGGTCTTCGGCAGACGCTACGTTGGATCGTCCTCCGGCACCAGGCGCAGCGCGGCCTGAGCGCCCACCAGCAGCTCGGCCAGGCGCAGGCGGTCCATGCGGGTCAGGCCGGGAGCCGACAAGGTGCCGACCTCCCCGGCGATGCGCGCCAGCAGGGCGTCATAGGCGGCGGGCTGGCCCAGGCGGCGGCCGGCGCGGCCCAGGCGGCGCAGGTCGCGCGCCACCCCCTCCAGCCGGTCCACCGCGGCGTCATCCAGGGGTGCGCCGCCGGGCATGGAACCTTGCAGGCGCGACAGCAGGTCCTGCTGCACGGCCTGGGCCATGCGGTCGCGGCAGGCTTGGTCGGCGGCCTGCCGGGTGCGTCCGGCCTGGGCGCGCAGGGCGGGGCGGCTGGCGGGATGCTCCAGCGCGTCCACCAGCGCCGCCACGTCCGCGGCGTGTCGGGCGGCGGCAGCCAGGCCCACCGCGGGCAGTACGTTGTCCAGCAGGTGGCCGGCGCGGTCCAGCGACTGCTCGACCGCCGCGTCCAGCGCACCGGGGGGCAGGGCCGCCAGCCCGCCCGCGGCGGCGCCGGGCAGGCTGCCCGACACGGCGCCCGCCAGCACGGCGGCGGCGGGGCCGTGCGACATCAGCACGGCCAGCACCGTCGCCCGCCCGGCCGGACGAGCCTGCGCGTCGGCCAGGATGGCGTTGACGCCTGCCGCAAGGTCCCTGCCCGCCTCCGTGCCCGGGCCGGGGTCCAGGCGTGCCAACCGGATCGCCTGGTGCAGCACGACGGCAGCGGCGGCGCAGATCGGGGCGAAGCACGCCAGCGGCAGCCCGGTGGCCTCCATCCAGTCCGGCGGCGTCAGCAGGCCGTCCAGCGCCGACGCGGCTGCCGGCCACAGGATCGCCCCGGCGCGGGCCGCGGCGTCGCGCGCCACCTCCGGCGCCGCGCCCGGCGGCACCGCGGCGAGCCCCGCCTGCGCCGCCGTGCCGGCCGCGCCGAGCCGGGGCATGATGGCCGACCCCATGCAGCCCAGCGCCGTGCGCGGCACCGCCGGCAGGCCGGGGCGCCAGCGCGGGGCGGGCAGGATCACCGGGTCCAGCGGGCGGAACACCAGCCGCATCAGGGTCATGGGCCGGTTGGGCGCCAGCAGCGCCAGCCGGGGCCGCAGCGGCGCGATCAGCGCATCCGCCTGCCCGCGCCGCGGCAAGGCGTCCACCAGGGCCACGACCTGGGCCATCTGCTCGTCCCGCGCATGGACGAGCTGGCGACGCATCTCGGGCAGGGCGGCCGGGGTCATGCAGGGCACCGTGCCGAGGGGCGGGTCATGCCGCCATCGCCCGCAGCCGCTCGTTGCGGGCGACCAGGTCCGGGGCGGGGGCGGCGCGCAGGTCCGCGGCGCGGGCGTCCCCGGCACGCGCGGCCAGCATCCGGCGCAGCAGCCCCGGTGCCGAAGGGTCCGACGGCAGGCCGGTCCATGCCTCCGCCTCACGCGGGGGCAGCGGCGCGAGCTGCGCGGCCTCCGTCAGGGCCAGGCTGCTGCCGGGCGCGGCGGCGGCCCAGACCAGGCCGGGCAGGCGCCATCCGTCCAGCAGCCAGGCCGGGCGCGCGGCCAGCGCCGCCACGCGCTCCGGCCCGGCATGCCAGGCCAGCAGCAGCGCAACGGGCGAAGCATGACGCGCCACGCCCAGCACCGTCGCCGCGCCTGCCGCCGCATGGGCCGCCAGGGCCGCGACCAGTTGGGCCGGGGCCGCATCCTCCGGATGGACGACGGCCCAGGCCAGCAGACCGTCCCGCAGCCGCAGGAGCGCCGCTATGCCGCGCGGCACCGGCGCATCCTCCGCACCGGGGCCGATGCCAAGCTCCGCAACGGCACGCGCCAGCAGCCCGGCCTCCCGTGCATCCGGGGTGGCCGGCCCCGCGGACGCCAGGGCAGGCGACAGGGCGGACAGCAGGTGGTGGGCGGTGGTGGCGATCCGGGCCTGGTCCGTGGCCATCGCGGCCTCCGCCGCGGCGCGGACGGGGCGGCCGGCGGCGCCGTCCAGCGCCACGCGGCGGGCGGCGGCCTGCACGCGGGCCGGGCCGATCACGTCCCGGCCGCCGCTTGCGTCCAGGGCGGCGAGCAGGCGCAGGTCGTGCAGGGTCGGCTGGCAGATGTCCGGCACGCCGGCCCAGGGCACGACATAGGTACCTCGCGCGCCGGACGGATTGGCGAACACCAGCTCCAGCCCCGACGCGCCGGCGCGCACCCGCGTTCCGGCCAGCCCCGGCGAGGTGAACGGCATCGCCACCCCGCGCCCGGCGAAGGTGGCGGGCTGCTGATGGGAGGCATCGGGATGCGTGTCCATGCCGCAGGGTGGCACGGGGGGGGTGAACGGGGGGTGAAGGTGGGGTGGCGCCTGTCGGAACTCGATCAGCCATCGTTGCTTGTGGTGGAGGCCGGGCCTGCGGGCCTCGGAGGCGACACATCCCTGGTGCAATATTGACGCCCATGCGCCGTATGCCCAATCTGCGAGCATGAATGGAAAGATCGGGTTGGAGCTGGAAAAGCTCGGTCGTGCTGCTGCCGAACAGGTGGCTGGCCATGATGCTGTTGAGCGGGTGGAGGTTGAGCGCGGTGAGGATGCTTATGAGCGTCCAATCTATCACTTCGATTTCTTGATAGACCAACCTCGTGCCCGGCAGAGAGCAGGTTTGATCCGCACGCGACTGGTTCAGAAGCTTCGGGACGATCTGGTCGAACGTGGGGATGGGCACTTGCCTGTCATTCAAATATTCAGCAGGGAATACTGGAATAAGCGGAGGAATGCCAGACCCCTCTGAACTCCTTGCCGTCGCCCGTCTTCTTTCCGATGCCAGCGGTCCCAGTCCCGTAAGTGACGCACAGTTGCGCAGAGCAGTATCAACTGCCTACTATGCACTGTTTCATAAGATCCTGCGCGCTGCGGCAGAGCGCTTCATGGGACCCGGCCAGGAGAATGCAGCAGGATTCTCACTTCTCTACAGAAGCTTCGATCACCGTCAAATGAGAAGCACCTGCGAAGCGCTTCAGGTGTCAACTCTCAAGGAGAAGTACAAGCGTCACCTGGGCAGAACGGCGGTGAGCCAAGACATGCGCGATTTTGCTGGTGCATTCCCGTCTCTTCAGGATGCGCGGCACCTTGCAGACTATGACCCCGCGTATCAGTTCTTTCCTTCAAACGTATCTTCCCTCATTGACACGGCTAAAGTTGGGATGGACGCTTTCGACCGCGTTGCTCCCGATGAGCGGACAGACGCTCTCGCATTAATTATGGTCGGAGCGAGGACCTGAGTGCTGTCCTACGGCCGTTAGAACCCATCTCATGATCCTGCTGTCAGCCAGCGGGCGCACGCCGGAACCCAGCAAACTAGGGATCGGCGAGGCCCGCCGTGCCGGTCCGCTGCCCGGCTCAGGGGCTATGAGATGGGTTCTTGCATAGGTTTCCGTTTGCCTGCTCCCCAGACCCCCGGTGCAGCATTTCGGGGGCACTTCGTACGATTTAGGCGATCCCTAAGCAGGCTTCCCCGGTCTGTCTTACGGATGGTAGCGTCGGGTTATCGTTGGCGTTTGCTGGGTGATGGTCATGGCGGGTCGGTCTTCTTTGGTTGCGACGGCTGAGCAAGAGGCTGAGTTG
>JAABUK010007948.1_pt1 | contig 15092 bp, 22 predicted proteins | sample 5559141 | NCBI WGS metagenome assembly JAABUK01 (sample SAMN10711869, study PRJNA513367) | rock metagenome | isolation source: Antarctica rocks | place: Antarctica: Victoria Land, Pudding Butte nord | collected 2016-01-03
AGGATTTGCGGTCCTAAAAAATCCACTGACAGACCAGAAGCCTACCCCAAGCCAGCCCCTGTCTGATACCTCACATGTTGACACAGATGCCCAGGCGGAGCACAGCACAGCGCGCAAGGCAGACAAGTCAGACAAACCAGACAAGCAGAATTCAAGCTTGTTGCTGCGTATGGACAGCCCAGACCCAGCTGCCTCAGATACTGACAATGAAGGCAGTCTGCACATAGTCAACATGAATGCAGTGCCTAGCAGAAATTTGGAAAATATAAACGTGTATGAGCAGCAGGTAAAACGCTCAGTATGGTCCATGTTTGCACGCAACTCTGCCTGCATGCTGTTCTGCACTGGACGCATTGTGAGTGACAAATTGCTTGTGATCAGGGCAGAGGCAAGCGCGCATTCAGCGCAACCACGAGAGGATGCAGAGTCTGGGCTTGCAGCATATGGCATATGTGCCTTTGTCTGTTGCAGTGCCTCGCCCAGCGAAACCCAAGTTGCCGACCAAGACAAAGGCGGCACCCACTCCTCAGTGTTCATATATCCTGCGTGCACGGGCAGGCTCTACAGCAGCTGAGCCACACCAGCCTGAAGACAGCATAGTAAGTTGGAACAACGCCAATCACGGCAATAAAGACAGTTATGGCTTGACACGACCTGACCGCTGAACTTTGGACCAGTACTCTGATTGTCATGTTGCTTGCAGAATATGCCAAGTAACTCTTAAGTCACATCTGCAGACAGTCATTGCTTTGATAACTGCAAAAGTGTGTACGCAGCATAAATGATGATGTTCACAGCCACCAGTGCAAAATAGATGTCCTCTTTGTAAAGCCTTCTTGTGCATGCACAGGTTGTGCTGTCATCTGCGGTAATATATGTAGGCATAAGAGGAGTATTGCCTTCTGTGCAGGACTTGCAAGGCGGTCCAGGAGAGTGCGAGTCAGTCCCAGAGATGTATGATGACTCTTCAGTCATTACATATTTGTGTCAAGCACAGTCACCTAGCAGATACAATGCACATCAGCAAGCTCACCGCGACCTCAAACATCGCAGACAGACTACCAACCATTATCATGTCAACCAAGACATAGCAAGGCATCAGAACCTGTTTTGAATAGTGGCAGCAGATTGCCCAACCCGTGCCTGTTGTGCAATCTTTGCACGCACAACATTGCTAGTGACCCTCAGCAGCAGCACCACGCTTTGTTGGCATATATTGCAATGTGTGACTTCACTGCATGCAGAAGCAAGCTGCCAAAAGCAGCCAGCAGTGGCATCATCAATGGCTTCTCAGAGCTGCCTGGTTGGCTGTCAGACAGCAAGTTGGTAAGGGCGTATAGGTGAGACCGGGCCTTTCCCTTCCACAAAGTGCAGCTGCACTCTCTTCTCATGTACATGGTCTGCACTGAAGAGTAGTGCGCAGCAGCTCAGCTCTGGCGTGCCAGCAATCACCTGCTTTATGTTGGACTTGACTCTACATCGTGATGTCTGTCAGCAAACATCTTTGCAACAGTCAAGGCACATTTAGTGTGCCTAGCGCCAATGCTGTCACAGGTGTATACTTGATACAAGAAGCTTGACCAATCATTTGAAGCCAAATTCATAGTCTTCAAAGAGTAAATTATGTAGTGCCTCTGCAGCATGGACGTCCAAGGCAGCTTGCTGGCTGCTGGAGGCAAGAACGGGCATGCTGCAGTCTTTGGCATCCAACAAGCAATGGTACCCTCATTGTATCCTCTGCATGCAACTCTAGAGACCTGCCACCTGTCGATGTATGCCATTGACAGCTGTGACACCTTGACAGCTGCTTGCCTCCTGTTTTGCTGCCAAAATGCTGTTGAATGGACTTTCATCATCCACCTGAACAGATGTTGAGGCAAGCATTGGTTTTCACTGATGCATCTGATCCTGTGGACTGTCTTGTTGCCTTTATCTAGCCGGTACTCTCTGCACAGTTCCTTCATAGCCGTTATACAAGTTCGTCATGATTGTATTATAGCCAATGTAGACACGTGAGTGCAGCATGAGCTACTGCTTTCAGGCAGGTGAAGAAGGGGAAACAGCGCCTCTGCTCTCAGCTAAGCTGCACAAGAGCTGGATTGCAGACGTGCAGCTGCTGCCGGCAGTGCCCTTCAGCAAACAGGAACAAAAGATGGACTATGTCAGTGAAGTTGTGAGGCTGCCGCAGCTGCTGACTGCATCCAATGATGGCGGTGTGAGCCTGTGGGATCTGAGCAAGTGCTGTGATGGCAGACCGCTAGAGGCAGCACACACTGACACACTCCATACAGGTTGACAACCTCGCCCTGTGTGTCAAGCTAGCATGCACCTACGATCAAACCTTTTGGCTGCTTGTATGGCTGTGTTGGGTTGGAGGTTGAGCATCCTATATGACATGCATCTGTCTTCTGCTGGCATCATGTCAGACTTTCATCGCACCATGGTCAGGCCACAATGTGTCTTTTTGGGGAGTCACCATGTTAACTGCATGTAGGCATTGATGTCACACTACAGGTTGTGCACAGTGGTTCCTTTGTGGCCATGCATGATTGCTGGGGTTCAGGTATAGCTGCATTAATCTTCTCATGCTAATGGTGCTCACAACTTGAGTCCAACTTACTGTTTGTTGAAGACATCTGGCATGCTTATGACAGCTGTGTGCAGGCTGTTGAGGCCACCAGCTGCAATGGACTTGCAGGCTTGTCTACATGTGACTCAGCAGCTGAGTAGTGGACTGCAACCTATGTGTGTTTCAGCTCACTTTTTGCATGCAGGAGGCATTTGGTCCATGCACTGTCATGGACGCAGCGTGGCAACTGCTTCAAAGGATTGCAGTGTGGTTGTATCCAGCCTAGATGCTGCTGGATCCATCACGGTTGTCCAAAGCTACGAGCAGCAGCATGCTGGAGCTGTCAAATGTGTTCGCTGGCGGGACAACCACACCCTTGCTTCCTGTGGTAATGACATGTGAGCAAAGCACTCTTGTCCAAAAGCCTGCTTGCTGCTTAGCATGGTTCACGGCTGCATGCAGCACAGACACGATGGTTTGACCTCGATTCAATCCCCTCGTGTAGTGAGCCACATGCAATGCTGTTCATGTGGTGGTCTGATGACTCTGGTGCTTTGTCTTGACGCTGCCAGATACGCACTTGCCATGGTCAATGCAAGCATGATAAAGCGCAGGAGCGTCAAGGTGATAGATACCAGAAGTCAGACCAGCAGTCAAGATATACAGGATGCGCATGATGGGTGCGTCAACTGTGTGCGCTGGCATCCCGGGGATCCTTCTTTGCTGCTCTCGACTGGTACTGATCCCTGCCTGCACCTGTGGGACCTGAGAAACACCAAGCAGGCTTTGCACACCTTGCGTGGACATACTTTTGCTACCAGGTGACAGCCCAATGCTGACCAAATGATAGTAATGCTGCTGCACTCAACAGTGCATCTGCTGATATCACAAGTCTAGGCTATGGGTCCTGTTCAGCTGTGCTGTACTTAGAGAGGGTGTCATGATGGTAGAGTGTACTTCTGTTTGGTGATAACATCTGGAAGCTGGCCAAAGCCTGCATACAAGGGCATAGACGAGAGTGTGTTGAAGATCGTGCCATTTGTGTGGCTTCTCTGAATTCCTTCAGGGTGTTTTGGTATGAGCAGCTAGATTGACACTGCCCCACATGTGATTCTTACCAGTATGTTGATTTTGGGTCATTGGTGTGTGTGTTACGTCACAGTCAGCATGTATCTGGTACTCATGCCATATCCACACCTTTGTAGCATCAAGTTAGGCCCAATGGGCTAGTCTTGATATGAACTTGCGACATCCTTCAGATGTCTCAGGACCTGCATTTAGTTCTCTGTCACTCGCAAAGCTCCACCAGCTGACCTACTGAGGGCATGCATGCATACATGCATGCAAGACTCACTTGCTTTCGTGCCTCATAAACATGGCTCTGCATTGCATGCTACAAAGTTATGACACTATGCCATTGTTAGAGGGCTGTTGCATGGCATTGTGCATGACGCGTGACAGTCCTGGGCAGCTGGTGCAGCTTGCTATGATGTTAGTGCAGGTGCAGTCAAATATACCAGGCCAACTTTGTAGCTGATGGCGCTGCAATTGCATGCGGAGGGCCGAAGTCATTACAGCTTTCTCTTTACTGCACGTCTTCTGGCAGGTACACAGTCCATCAATCACACATTAATTCGGCAACATGCAATCCTGTTGCTTTGCGCCAGCTCAGATGTCTAGATGCTGGTTCACTTGTTAGCTCATTTTGTATACTGTGCTGCAGAGAGCACAGAGTGATGGCCACGACTCAGATCTGTATGTGCATTGTTATGATGACGCATATGTATCCTGCAGGACCATAAGTAGAGGGGATCTTGGGTTTGAGCTGATGACCATGCTGTCAGTGGGCACCACTTTGTTCTGTGCTACCAGCAAGCAGGTTGTGGTGTATCATGAAAAGCTTGCAGCCGTCTCTAGTCGTGAACCCCATCGATGAGCAGTTGCTTGGCCTTCTGCAGCAACTGTGCCGTCTTGCAATATATCAATTCAGTCTGGTGTCACTGGAGCACAGTGCATGTGATGTCAAAATTGCGATGATTTCCTGTTAAACTGCTCATGTGTGGTGTTTCCTTGATAGATTGGATCTCACATACACTTTCCCAAGGATACACTAATTTGCAGAGCTTGGTAAAGTGCCTGGATCATAGGGGTATTGCATCTGATACAGTATGCAGTCAAGCAAGGTTGTGTTAGGCTGCGCAATGCATTGAAATGTGTGGTATTTGTGAAGTGCTTGTTTTACGCTATTGTTCTGATGGATCTGATGACCACAACACTGCTTGAGTGATCATGTGCAACAGATGATGCTGTAATGTGTTGTTTCAGCTTGATGTGCATCAGTGCCTACTGATCATCTCTTTACGAGACAAATCAGACATCTGATCAAGATCAGGCATGCTGCACCCATCAGCCTCGAGAGGTCGAAACATTGCCAACCAGATCACGAACCCAGATCAGAGCTATAGTAAAGACAAGTACACTGGCATAACCAGCCAAAATTTGCAAGCAGCATCACTCAGATTGATACATATGTGCTCCACACACACTCACCATTGCTGCAAGACCTGCTACATCGATAGCTTGGATCTCAGAACACATTTCTAAGGAACACTGTCCAAGCTGTTGGACAAGAGTGCGAGCATGTGTGCCACTGAAATTATCTTTTGACCAAGGCACGCTGCACTTCACTGCCTGCTGTGTAGTACATACATATGTACTTCATGATGATCATGTAACTGCCAGAACCTAGATGAGGACTTATGGCCAACCCATTACCTAAGGTGACGTCCACACTTTGCATGCCAATCAGCAGCACAGACTAGCACGCTATATAGTAAAGCAAACTGACTGAACATTTGGTCAAAGGTCAGTGCCAACACCAGCAAGGCCTGGAGCCTTGGTGCCAATTGCTTCATCTGCCGACTTCCAGTTGGTTGTCACAGTCTTGGTGTTTGTGAAGAACTGCACGCCAGCCTTGCCATACCTGTACACACAAATGTGCTGATGCATTATGAACAAAAAGACAGTCTGATGCTTCCAGATTCCCTTGTCTTGATGCCAATGCCACGCAACAGCTATAGAGGCATGGGAGTGGCTCTGAATTTGACATGAAACACACCACATGATCCTAGTCTGTGGTCATGAGTGCATCTTATCACTGAGCAGCTGCACAAGCAAATGACTGAGAGACAACTTGGTGAGCAGAAGCCCAGCAGGTGCACACTGCTCTGCATCTTCACTTTACTCACATGTGCAAGTCTCCATCGAATGATCCTCTCCAGCCGGTGAAGGAGAAGAAGGGAAGAGGCACAGGGATGGGCACGTTCACTCCCACCATGCCCACTTCAATCTCGTTCTGGTACTTCCGTGCTGCTGGTCCAGACTTTGTGAAGATGGCAGTGCCGTTGCCGTGAGGGTTGGCGTTCACCAACGCAATAGCCTCATCCAGAGTGTCTGCCTGCACATGAACATTTGCATTGCATATCACACTGCATTGCTCATCTACTTGCATTGTGTGTGACAATCAGGACGCAGCCAAGTGGATTTGCTGGAAGAATTCAAGTGACTTGCCAGGTTGACAACAACTTTCACAGCAAGAAGACTGCCATTCAAATGTCACAGCAACAAGCAGGCCATAATGTCGATATGTATTGAATTGACCAGCCTGCTCATCTACCACTGACTTACAGACATGGCAACAGAACAGGAAAGACACGGCCATCAGGCAATGCAACTTAGAGAAGCGTGCCATGTTCCCAAGCTCCCTCTTAGCCTTTTGACCATATGATGAGGGAGACCTACCTCTAAGCAGACTAGGACAGGCCCAAAGATCTCCTCATTGTAGCAGTCCATGTCTGGCTTCACATTTGTCAGCAGTGTTGGGCCCACAAAGTTGCCGTCCTCGTAGTCTTGCACCTTGATGCCACGCCCATCCAGATCACACTGAGCACCCTACAAGCAGCTGACAAGCTCAGCACCAAGCAACTTGCTCTGCACCTCTGCACTGCATCCTGCACCACCTGTGTGTGCATCCCCCAAATCAACAGCAAGTGCAACGCATGCACACCACAAGCTTAATCCAGAGAAACGCTTCCTGCTCTTGCTGTATGTCTCTCTTTGTGATCTCAGCAGCATAATTGTCCTAGAAACTTGTACCAACCGAAGCCAGGACAGCTCAGGGACTGATTGGTGAGTGCATCAACAAAGCCACAGACAGCAACATCATATTGGAACTGCAACCTGCTTCATGCATGTCTCTTCCAGCAGAAAGAGACAATGCATGCTTTACTCAGGCGGTGCCTGCTGCTTTGTCTCTTTCTGCAGGAAGAGTCATGCATGAAGCGTGTTGAAGTCCAATATGATGTTGCATGCAGGAGCGCAACCCTCTGCCAGCAACCCAGTCTAGCTTCACACCTGCTTGATGCCGCTCTCAATCAGGTCTTCAACCCGTTTCTTGGACTCCCGAGTGATGACAGGGCCAACATCAGTCCCAGGCTCATGGCCAGCAGACACCTTCAGGTTCTTGGCCTTGCTGATGAGAACCTCCTTGTACTTGGCAATGCCCCCCACAAAGACTGCTGCTGAGATGGCCATACACCGCTGCCCTGCTGCACCCATGGAGGCCCCCACCAGGGCTGAGGCTGTTGCTTCGGGGTTTGCGTCTGGCATGATCACGGCATGGTTCTTGGCTCCCTTGTTAGCCTGCAGCAGCAGCAGCATCATATCAATTTTTTTTTCAATGTTTATAATAACAACAATAACAATAACAATAATAACAATAATGATTATACTTATAAGTATAATAATAATAATGATAATAAGTATAATTACAGCGCTTTCCAGCTTGTGATGAGCAGCAGCATTAGAATGCAATTTGATGATGTAGCTCATACCAGCAGTGTCCATGTGATGCCGTGATGCTGTGATGCTGCACCTGTGGAGGCTCTCTATAAGGCAAGGGGGTGTAACTTTTGACAGGATTGCATACGAGTTCCTGACTGCCTGATTGTTACAAATGGCAAGGTGTGCAAAAACGTTTTGCCAAGGACAATGCTGTCAGTGATGCAGCTCTGTATTGTTGCGGCCCACAGGCCAAAATGCTGCATCTAGCAGTAAGGTGACCAGTGAGTGCACGGCACTGATGAGGCAGACAGCAGAAATGCATGAAACAGCAATGTCGTGTGGCAGAGACCGACACTTGCCTGGACACGTTTGCCATTGGCTGACGCCCGATCAGAAATGTAGCGCCCAGCGGCATTAGATCCAACAAAAGACACTGCTTTGATATCTGGGTGGTCCAAAATGTTGTTGACAACATCCTTTGTGCCGTGAACAATGTTGAGTACACCCCTGCATGATCAGCACAGCTTGCACATTGCACCTGGCCTGTTGTGACATTTGTACAAGCTTGCTATGCCTTCACAACACATACTTGTACAGGTTTTGCTGACTGCCAAGCACTCCCTCCATGCAGCTTTTGAGGGTGTGGCACCGCAAAGGATCAACAAGTTGCAGGCTGTATCCCTTGATCAGCATGTACGCTTGTCAAGGAAGGCACTCAGTCTAGAAGATATAGATAGACATGGCATATGAAGCAATTAGCAACCTGCCCTACGAGTGAGCATTGTAGGCCTTTTGACTGGCAGGCAACTGGCAATTGTCAGCTAGCAATCAGGCAACTGGCAACCAGGTGACTGGCAACCAGGCAACTGGCAATGGCAGTGGGCAATGCAGCTCATTCAAGCCGTGCACAAACTTGCAACATGATGATCTGCGCAGAGAGCCTCCTTGAGTGCACTTGTCAATCATGCCTCCTTGGCATATGGCATATTACTCATGAGGTCTCTGAGAGACCCAAAAGCTCACAGAGATAGCAGCACTGATGAGCAATGCAACATGATGACTGTCAGGCAGGGCCAAATCAGTAGTATGACCCAGCACAGTGAGCTTACTTAGGCAAGCCAGCTTGCTGAGCTAGGTCTGCCAGCATGACTGCTGCTCCAGGGTCCTTTTCAGACGGCTTCAGCACAAAGGTGTTGCCAGCTGTGACAGCCACTGGGAACATCCACAGGGGAATCATGGCAGGGAAGTTGAAGGGGCAGATGCCAGCACACACCTGCACTCAGTGTGCAAGCCTTGAAGAAGAAGAAGGATTTTACAAGTTTGTGTCAAGACTCTTCTAACTATTGCACATGCACGGCATTATATGACGGCTAGCATAGCTACATGTAGTGTTATTGCTTGTGTCCTCAGCCAAAAACACATGTACTCAGATTGGTTGAATAATTGATTTGAGGCACACAAATGTGCACCCTGTCACTTGAACAAGGTGGCCAAACAGGTGATTATCAACAATCGGTGCCAATGGCTTTTGGTACAGGTACCATCATGCAAGCAAGTGGACTGGCAGCAACAATGCTGTTTCAGAACAGATGACATAGCAACTGTTAGCAACAGACATGATTGATAAGCAAGACTGTATGGGGCAGTGTGGTGAGGACAAGGTGCCTACCCCAAGAGGCTGCTTGATGCTGTAGGTGTCCATGCCTGTGGATACACCCTCAATGTACTCACCCATCAGATCAGGAGCTAGGTTACATGAATACTCCACCACCTCTGTAACACAGTGCCATCAGTCATGTCATTCTCATTGAGCTCCCAGCACAAGCTTTGTCCTGAGATGATGCCTCACACACGCACAAAACATGGTGATGTTTATAACAATATGTATAGCACAACAAAACTGCTCGTAGTTGACTTGCATCTCAGCCTGACTGCAAGATGTTACGATACAATGACAGTCACTGTACACTCAGCCTCAGCATAACCCTTGCCCGTATGACAAAAGCCTAAAGTGTGCTGAACAGTGCACTGCTACTGCACAGTGCTGATTGTTAAGGTATCAAGGCTTGATTGTTTGGTGTAGCATGGTCTGCACACCCACCTAGACCTCGGAAGACATCACCCTTGGCATCAGCAAGGGTCTTGCCCTGCTCCTGTGTGATGTTGGCTGCAAGGGAGTCCTGCAATCACATATTGCTTGTCATGGGCTTGCTGACAGCATCAGTCTGCTGATCTGTAAGCTGAAGTATAGGGCTGACCATGTTTTCTCTGATCAGCTGCTGGAACTTGAACATGACTCTCTGTCTGTGAGGCACTGGGGTGCGCTTCCAGGCAGGAAATGCATCCTTGGCCGCCTGGACAGCCTCTTCGAACTCTTTGTTTGTGATGATGGGCATTCTGCTCACCACTTCTTGTGTAGCCTGCACGTGTGAACATGAGTTTCATCATATGTTGCAACTGGCTGCGACATTGGCACAGCTCTTGCTACTTGTGGTCACATACCGGGTTCTTGACTTCGACCCAGTCACTTGTCTCAGAGTCTCGAAACTCTCCATTGATCAGCATCTTGGTGGTGCCCTACATGACGAGATATGTCGTGTTGAGTACGTTCGTGTATCAAGTACAGCGTGCATGCGTTTCACTGAGCAACATCTTACAGACTCGGCTGGACTCGGGGCAGGTTGCGAAGCAAATTCCCTGTTGGGACTAGCGCTGCCGGCACAAAGCAATCGTGAACCCATCGGCCCATATTGTGCACGCGTCGCTCGGCTTGCTTCAGGCAAGACTGCAGTCAATAAACGCAGCATGCTGACGCAACGTGTCGACGTGACAGGCGGCCGATCGGCGAGCGATCAATGCAGTGAACTATTCTGCTTTTTGTAACGGGACACGTTCCTGCGCTCCAGCGCAGTGTTTCGACATTTGGAAACTCAGCAGTGCTATTGAGCTTAGGTGGCAATGACTGTTAGTGTGTCAATATCAGTAATGTATCATATCTCTCGCCGAGGCAACAAGTGTTGTGCATTGCATGTCAAACATCAATCATGCTTACAAGCTTGTGTATATGTGACGGATACCTTTACAATACACTGTACTTACCACTTTTTCTTGTCAAGCATCACTTTACCATCACTCTCCAGGCTGCATCAGGCCTTTTACCAACCACTAGTGTCATCTCGGCGCTCACTTACTACGAATAGACTTTTACAGATTATCTATCTGTTAGAGTACATGTAGGTGTATACTTCATGCTCTGGAGGTGTTGCACCAAGCTAGCTTCGCACATACTGACTTGCGGTGGGGTAACATCATACGGCATGATGTCAGTGGGTGCTCATTGACCTGGAGTTTGCTTGTGTGTTGAACAGCGTCCCCTTCACACCAGATGGTGAGCCCTTGTCATGCTTTTTCTTGAATGTTCATGTATCCGTTTGTTTGCATGCCTTCAAAACAAAGACTTTAAAACGTTTCTTCAATTAGTGCCACGCATTTGCATGATGCAGTTGTGTTCAGAAAGCATAACATCTGCTTTTGAGTGTTGAAATGCTGCTCCACATGCGTACTGGTAAACTCCTGAACATGCTTCAACGGCTGGAGGTCAAGCGCTCAAAGGATTTACAACTCAAGATGGATCAAGATGTGCTGACTGCAGGACATGACAGAACGGTGCGGTCAGAGTCGTATGGAGAGCCATGGTCAGAAAGTTGTGACTTCATACTGGTTGGAGATCTGATGGGAGGATGCAGTGTCCCAGATTTGGGTGACCAAGGAATTGAGTTCGGGCACTGTATGCCAGCTTGACAATGCAACAACGCTGCATCCTTGCTTGAGCATCCATGGTTTACTTGAAGCGTCAGGTTCTGTGACACTGCATTGCTAAATTTCATGAAGGGCTCAAGCAATTCTGTCTGATGAGAACAAGACCTCTTCCCTACATTATCTGATGAAAACAAGCCCTCTTCCCTGCATTGCACTGTTTATGCTTGATCCTGGTACTTATACCACTGTTGTGTGCTGTTCTGGACTCCTAGAAGTAGACAGATGCTGTTAGAGATCTGGATGGTATCTTAGTTCAGTGTGTCTTGTATTTGCAGTCTGTTGCTTTATGGTCGCCCTTTCACTGATGGATGCAGCTTGCAGTCCTGTGTACATTGTACTTGTTCCTGGCGTCGAGGGTCATCAGTAACTCATTGAACTCTGCCGTCCATTGTCCCTAGTCACATTGGGGGACAGACTACAGATCCTTTGGATTGCAGTGCAGAGTTATTGGATCATGAATGCGCAGGCTAAAAAGTTACTTCCAGTGTTGTTACAAACTTTGCCATGCTAGCGGGGCATGAGAACTTTTCTCAGCCGTCATATGACATACATGCAGAGACGCGGCGCAAGTTTGATGGAATTGAGGATGAGCATCATTTTCTGTTTGATTATCCAGCTTACAGTCACGTTAGATCAAAGCGTTTTTGCGCAAGTGCGCACAGTGCCAGAGTTTCTACCTATGTTTGAGCCAAATGCTTTTGGTGATTTCTCAGAGACTGATTTGAGCGTAGGAAGTGTAGTTTGTCTGACTGAATTCATTGAACTCACTGAAATGACCTTTGTCTGTTGGCCTCCTGGAGGTCCCCTTGCAAGCAGATAAATTGACAGATTCCATTAATGATTGAATGGCAACTTTAATGTCACCCTCTGTTCAAAACTGGCAAGCAGAAAGAACAGCCTTGCAAAGCCGCGCGCTGCGCCCCGTGTGGACATTATGGCAAACTACTATCATGAAGCTAGAGCGCATGCAAAGAATATCAAACATATGCAGGACGACAATAGGAGAAGAGCTGAAAGAAGGGCCGAGAAAGCTGGTGTTGAGGTCAGGCTCTCTCTCTCTCTCTCTCTCTCTCTCTCTCCCAGAATTTATGTTGTTGAGGCTGACATGCCAGAATCGAATGTCCATGCGGACACATGCAGCATTCAGCATAGGGCATGACTGAAGCTTTTTGTGCCAGGCGGAGCTACCTATAAACTTGCTGAGGATTGATGGTCGCTCCTGCTCAGTGTCCTTGAATGACGAGCAGTATCAAGCAGTCCAGGGTATGGAGGGCATGATACCGATGAATGGCCAGCAGGACAATCTAATAGACCGTTTTGACGGAAGAGCCCTGCTAGACTTCTATCGAGAACCTATCATAAGCAGACAGACCAAACCCAAGACAGAAGACGAGCTAGAGCTAGAAGAGGTCAGCCCCTGAAGCACAATACATTTGTTCAACACACTTGGACACCACTGGTGACAGGCCTCAGACTCTTGCTTTTGCTCTGTGCAGTTGCTTGCATTCGAGACATACAGAGACCTTGTCAAGCTACTTCAGCAGAACCTTAGTGAAGAGCAGGGTTTGATTGCTGCTGAGCTGCGCAACATAGAGGAGCGTGCTTCTGCACGATCTGCTGCAGCAGCTGCTGTTGGCATACTACCTGGCCAGAATGCTGCCTCTGCTTCTTCTGGAATACCTGCAGGCACGTCTGCAAAGTGCATACAATAAACCTGCTTGTTGTTAGCTATGTGTCTCACTCATCATGCTGTACTGTGATCACCTGAGTATGCAGAGCACAACAGCATGCACCTCAGATCTGTGTGCAGTAGTATAACATGTTGTCAAAGCTGATCAAATTGCAAAACAGCTAGACAATCCTGCCACATGGCCCAGAGACAAGGAGTTCTCATGCAGCATGTCGTCAGTCTGTGCACCAATTTCAGTGTTGGAAAATGATGCAGGTCAAGGCGAGTTCAGTGCTGTTGGCTTTTCATATGGCGCTTCTGCAGACGGCCCTGTGCAAAGCAGGGCAGGTGGGCCTATTGAGGACTTAGGAGAAGAAGCCAGCTCTGAAAGCTCGGGTATGCAACATGGTAGCTTAAATGGAAGGTGTCTGATTGCAACATACTCGACATGCTGTTGCACACGTGACACCTTTACAACGCTCTGTATGAGTACTTTGGAGCTGAGCTTTGCAGCTGTACACCTGCTGAGTCAAAGCTCCAAACGGATCATGTGATTGCAACCACATGCTTGATTGCTAAAAACTAGTGTGCTTGCAGATTCTGATGATGAAGAGCAAGGCACTGATCAAACATGTGATCTTCTGGCAGCCAACCTGGGTATTGATCACTTCAGTGTGATGCTGCGTCGAGCTGACAAGCAGGAGGAAGATGAGGCGCTGGGACAAGTCAAACGGCCTAAGTAAGCCAGCATGTTTTGCATTATGTTGCTTGTGCTGAATATCAGCAAAGTCTGCAGTCAGCCTGAACACCATGCAATGCTCATGTCCAGCACAGTAACATATAGACAGCTTGCAGTTGCATCTCTTGCAGCAGTTGTCAATGCCACGACACTAAGTTATATGCTCCTGCTTATGCATCACGTCACATCTGCCTTGACACAAGTTTGGCTGACCTTGACTAAAGATCTGCCCATGTTCCTGCGCTGTAACCAACATGTCTGTGGGGGCTTCAGGCGCTTATTCAGCCGCAAGAAAGCTGCTCAGCGTGCCAAGCGCATGGCAGGGCAAGGCGCAGGAACGTGGGGGGCTGTCCCTGCCCTTGCCCCTGCAAGGGGTCCCTTGGCAGGCCCCAGAACATCTGGTCACTCCAGCACGCACAGATTGTCGCGCAGGGACAGTCCTACCTATGATTACCATGGCAGGTAAGGCGTTGTGTGATCTTTCGCTAGCATCCTGCTGTGGGGAGTCACATGCCAAAACAGCTTACTCCGCTGTATTTCACAAACTTACCCTCATTCCCAGTCTACCCTACACAATGCGGTCAGGCAGGCGCTTTCCTGCTGTTGACTTTGTGCTTCCTTTCAAGTGATTACTTGTGCAGCTGCTCCAAAGACGATTTCCACCAAAAGCTCTGATGCTGTCATTGCGTGCAATGTTAAATTCTCCCATGTATGTTGCCACACAGCTGCCTGGAAATATCATCACTATCAACAAATATTCAGATACAAGTGTTGCGCTGTTCAGGAAGCGGTCTCGCTCAGTCTCTTCATCACGCTCAAGGTCTCGGTCACCACGCAGGTCAGTGCTCTGCATCTGTTCTTTGACTTGCTATTGACTTTGTGCACCAGCCAGAATGTCAGGAATTTCCATACACATCTGCTGCCTGTCTGCCTTTCCATTCTGCAGTATGTCATGCTTGACTTCTTTATCTATGCACAGTGTGTTGCTCACCATGCTGCTGCAATTTTAACTGACATGGCATGTATAAATTGTGCATTCACTCAATTGTCAAGAGTCCATGTGGTCATACAGGCGGGCTCGAGACACAGCCAAGCCCCAGTTCATATCAGAGTTCAGTGTGAAAGCATCACGGCACAGTAGTGACAGCTGGAGAGACTTGCCTTCCAGGAACCTGACTGCTGCAAGTAGTGACCGTGCAGAGCTTAGACGGTCTGTGCTTTTACTTTGTGCAGTATGGAGGACACAGCACATTCTGCAAAGCAGCACTGCTCAAAACATATCTCAAAACATGGAGCTGGTTGCGGTTGGAGGTCCATAAAGCTGCCTCCCATCTGTCAGGACTCTGATTGTCTCGTCTGTGCAGGAGACTCATACAATGCATGCAGTGCAACACCCTGTGTTTGCAATCAGCTATGATCAATAAAGTGCACATTGCTGTGGTCACTCCAAACAT
>JAABUK010007949.1_pt1 | contig 15092 bp, 12 predicted proteins | sample 5559141 | NCBI WGS metagenome assembly JAABUK01 (sample SAMN10711869, study PRJNA513367) | rock metagenome | isolation source: Antarctica rocks | place: Antarctica: Victoria Land, Pudding Butte nord | collected 2016-01-03
CAGCCCCTCGAGCCCTGCACTTCTAGCCTACATGCATGCAAATCGTATGACTGCGCTTTTCATTGTAGTGGAGGCAGTCGAAAGGCCAATCCGGCCAATCTCAGAAGCTGAGATCAGTATTGTTGTGCGCTCGCAACATTATACCTCCTTTAGACCCTATTACTTGGGCTTGTCTGAGGAGAGTCATATTCCACAGTCATCTTTAGCTGGATGTACCTACCCTACGTTCAATTCAATCTCTTTACCGGCACATTCCGGCACCCATTATGAGAATCTGCCAAGGTACTTTGACTTCCTACTTGACTATTGATAGATAGGCATGACTCCCACGCGCCTCAGTATCATTTTACCTTGGAGAGACCAGGGCCGTGAGAAGGCCTATTATTTACCTTATGCTCTGAGTTTTAGCCTCGGAGCTATCCTAGCTCCAGAGGCTGTTTCAACGGCGGCCACCTAGCAGATCCGTCCATAATAATTCGTAGAAAATTATTCGTGAGGGTGTACTTTATGCAGTCATGCTTTCTAGAGGTTAATGTCGGAGAGCTGAAACTTGACTGTGGCAAATATAGCTGTGGAATATTGACTGTCCGAGGGTCGGTGACAACAACTTTCTCCCGGAATTAGGTGAGAAAGTCGGCCACGACTCTTGTCACCGACCCTCGGTCCTCCAGGCAGGCTGGAATCTTTCACACTAACACGTACGGTTGATTGCTGCTGGGCTTACTAATCTCCGTGGGCATCGGATCTATGACGAGAAAATGTACCGTACATTCTAAGATATTGGCAGGTAAAGACGATAACAACCTGCTTTGATAATCTTCGTGAGTAGCCTTAATTCCAACGGACTGGCATCGTTATATACGCTATTTCTATATTGTGAATTGGTTCAACAGATAGTCAAACGCAACACAAAAGCATCGGATCGGATCGGATTGACTGATTATCTACTGCTGCCACTAACTAGTTGCTGCCATGCCGCGCAGTGGGAGATGCTACGCATGTAAGATAAGTAAAATCAAAGTAAGTACACCATCGAATCGAATCCCATCGCTGTCTTTTTCGATCATGGTATTGATGACTCGGCTTGTGGGGACTATAGTGCGATGAAGGTGTTCCACATTGCCAACGGTGCACCAAGTCTGGCAAAACCTGCCCCGGATACCCAAGTGAGACGGAGTTTGCATTTCGCGATATGACTTACCTTGCCGAGAAGAAGGTTGAGTCTCGTGTGCACAATGTTCTCAGAGCGAGAAATCTGGCGGAACAAGGCGTACCCAGGCTCCTTGCAGTTACGGAGGAATGGCGAGAAAACGCAGTCGCCCGCTTCTTCACCGATTACGTCCTGGATTCGGACGCTGTGCCGAATACGACGATGGTCTTGCCAGGGCTTTGTAGCAGTCCAGATGCAGGCGCCTGTCTCAAAGATGCTCTCTATGCTGCAGCGTTCGTGAATCAGGCAAACCAGCTCGGTCTGAAGTGGATGGCCGTTGAAGCTAACGCGGCATATGGCCGTGCACTAGCCTCCCTTGCGAAGGTATTGCAGGATCCTGTAGAAGCCTTGAAAGATACTACACTAGCTACACCCTTTGTGATGGGCCTGTACGAAGTAAGATCAGTTCGGGTTTGGTCCTACACCAGGTTTGGAAAAAGAGAGGCTGATTGTCCCGGGACAGGCTATCAGTGGCTACCTGCCAACCGGTACCCTGATGGATCATCATCACCACCGCGGTCGAATGTCATTGCTCCGCCTTCGTGGCAGCCATCAGTTCAACTCTCCGATAGGCCGATGCCTTTTTGGTGTCCTGCATGAACAAGCCGTGAGCCACCAGAAGATTCAGATCTGCCTCAAATGATCACCTAATTACTTACAGGACCATACAGATCATGAAGTGCTTGACCAGGCACGAGAAGCCCCTGGAAGAAGCAGGCGCATGGACTCATGTCTTCGCAACCAATGGGTCTTCCCAGAAAATTGCAGAACTCGGCGTCCATACTGCCCAGATATGCGCTGAGGCCCAAATCCTTTTTGACAGCAGCGAACACAGCAAGGCATGGAAACGTGGAATCCTCAAAATCATCAAAGACACCATTGCCATTGATATCCTGTATCGGGATTGGATTGAAAAGTACTCCATGTCGGAGAATTGGCGCTATCAGACCGTCTATCTGTCTCCCAATGAGGCGCTTCCTGCTGATGGGATGGTGCAGGTGCATCATGACTTCTATACCGCACACATCTGGAACTCATGCCGCAGCAAGCGTGCCCATTTGCACGAAGTCTCCTTGCACTGTCTCTCTCTCCTTGGCTGTGACCCAGAGACCACAGATCTATCCTCGAAGCTCAAAAGCCTAGACTTGGCCGAGAGTCTACTCACGCGCTCCAAAAGTATCATTGACGATATGGTCTCTGGTATCTGCGCCACTGTGCCTTTCATGTTAGGAGATATCGATATGGTGGGGGAATTGGCACTAGAAAGGAAGAGTATGCCGCTTGCGGGGTATATGCTTCTCTGGCCTTTGCATGTGGCGAGGGCGAGTACGAATGAAGGTAGTGAAAAAGAAGCCTGGATAAAAAGTAGTTTTGAGTCTATAGATAGCAAGGTGGGAATCAGATTTGGACGACTTATGGCAGAAAAGAATAAGAAGGAACCTTGGAACTTAAGTTGATGAGGCGGGAAGAAGTGCCTGATATGAGTACGGTGTCAATGTTCGGATATCCAGTTGCAGGATTCACTACAGACAATGTCCGCTAGACATCGGTTGCGGGACCACGGTTGTGGAGAAGTGGGTTATTTGGACAGCGTGTCACTGAGGACGGGGACAATGGAGTTATCATCAGTAGCGTGAGTGGCACATACTTACATAACTCTCCAATTACCTACTTGATCGTGAACTGATCGTCTGCGAAGAGTAAGAATACCATACACGATGTGACCAAAATTCAGCAAGAAAACCGGACAGAACCGAACTATCGCTTTGTATATACGCAACAAAAAAGGGTTAAAGAAAGTGGGTGGAGCAGGCCTAAATATGCATCAGAGAATAAATTTCTGGCCCAGCTAGTTCTGGACGGCCACAACCATGGCTTTAACTTGGGTGTTCTTTTTAGGACAAAGTAGAGGCTGCGACGTTCGCTGCCCAGCAGCACGCCCATGATTAGTTGTGTGCTGCACAATTGATGCCCACAGGACCTGGCTCCAGTGCTGTCCTCTGATCGGTATATGTATACTCAGGAGACTCGTTTTCCGTGATCGCCTTGTACACCAACGCCGAATCTAGCCATGAGCGTACCTCTACGATGATACCTTTAGTATTCCAACGGGTAACCCAAGAGAACCTGTTATCGTATATGAGCCCTGTTATACAAGAGATCAGCGCTTTGCTTTTATAATCAAAATCCCTCTCAGGCCTCATGAAGGAAGGGACGGGCAGACGAGGAGGAATATGATAAGGGAATATTCACCATTCTTACAAACACCTGTTGCGTGCAACTCTTGTACGCTCCATTCCTCGTCTCCACCACCGACAATGTGAACAAGATTCAGCGCGGACGAGCCGGTGGTCAAGGTGTTTGCAAGTCGTTCTATTGCATCTGTGAGAAAAATCGTCCTGTTGTGATACTCGCCGGCGAGAGGGTGGGTGCCCATAAGCGTCCAGCTGACATTAGGCGCTACTTGGGCGAAGAAAGTTGAGAAGTTGCCTTCGCTTAGGTGGCTGTAGATTTGTGCGATTTGACATTGGTTTGGATACTTGGTGGTGGCCACGCTGTGATTTGCAGAGCAATACTGTGCTGGCGCTGGAGTTGTGAGGGCCAACGAAATTGTGGCAGCGACCGGAAGAAGCGTAAGGGAAAAATGCATTGTGGCTGTTGGTCAATGAAATGATGGTGATAGATGCCGGCTACTTTGAAATCGAAGTTACTTTCTGTTGTCCGTTTATATGCTCGTGTGCAAAATTATATGGCAACGAGTTCAGAACGCACTTATATGTAAAGAAACCCCCGCCAGCTATTTCCCTTTTTAGCGAGGCAGGGTCCATCACTGGCGAATACAACTTAGGACGCTATGTTATACCAGGACTGTCGGTGTGATGCTGATGCTGCGTACTTTCGCCTCCCTTGCCGCCTCGGGATGTTGTGAAAGAACGAGCTTGATTTATCTCAGCACCCTGTACCAACCGCCGAGAGCGGAGAGATGATGGGGCTTGGGCTGCTCCCGTCGCACCATCAGTAAGAGTTTGCATGATCATAACGGTCAAGAATCCAACCGAAGAGGAAGGGTGACTGTTGGATGAAAAGTCGACGTTGATACTATCAGCGTCGCTTACGGAGATGGTATCAAGCTGAAGACCTATTTCGCGGACCGGTAAGAGGGAGCTATAGAACTCTTAGGGTCCACCAAGCCTCTCATGCTGTAGCATTTAGCTGACTCGGCTCTTCTATGTTGCACTTTGTGGGCGGATCGCCCTAAAACATTTCGGGCGATGTCGTGCGTTCAAAATCACGTATTGTCATCGTCCTTTTAGAGCTACTCAAATCGAGATGAGCATGATGACGGCTATGGGAGGCTCTCTAGATATTTCCGTAGATGGCCAATTGTCTATGACGCATAGGTACCCGTGGGTATGTTAACACCCTAAACCGTTTCGGGCAACTCTCTGCGCTGCTGGCGCTGAGTGAGAGCAGAGATATACCTTCACAATGCGGTAAGATCCCATATCTTGGTTACTTGGCAACTTGGGCACTCGTCTCATTTAGCGCCATGGCAAGACCCCTGAACCGAGGGGTTTCAGGACACTTGGTGGGCGCTCAATTAGTCCTAGTGTACTTTACGAATCAATTTGAAACCCGCGTGGTGCCCTGCCAAGGCAGGGGGTACTTTGTCGTACCTTTCATCTGCTTCCCTTCACGCTGTACGGTATGGCTAGAGTATCGACAAGTGTATTATGGTAAACCATCTGGAACTTCTTCCGGCATCAAAAAGCGGGTTGGAAAGCTCTGGCTCGGACAGCCTTGAGCTCCTTCATGATTCATGACTACGCGAATCTTGCTGCCCAATCCGCTTGGCTAGATATACTTTGCAAATCCGGAGGCCCAGATCCTTAAGTATACAGCTCGACAGCGCTAGATCGATTCCGGGCCGATACCGCCTAGGTATCAACCCTCAGGCAAGATCGACACAGCATGCTGGCTGGACCATACTGTCTGGCTGCCTCCTCACTTGATACTTCGATGCTAAGCCTGAATCCTCAATCAGTCCGGAAATCAATGGCTGGGACATGGGGGGTGAGACCGACGCTGCAGTTGACCAGCCCATAGCTTAGGATTCATTTTGCACGGAAATCTAGCGTGGAAGTATGCGTACAATAATACTAGCATATTCATGTAGTTGTGAATAGTAGCTATATTTGATTATCGTCTCAGATCTCGACGAACATACCACCTAGCCTTCCTTTCCTCTTTCTCCATGAAATGCAAAAGATTCGCAAACGCAGCCGCCCAACGGTCCTGCAGAAGAGCACGTACCGTGCTCCCGCGCGTATTCAAGGCATTACCATGCCCAGGCCACAACCCCAAGCAAGCTATGATAGTGTATAGATGTCCGCCCATGATATATGACAACAACAATTGCTCAGAGATGCCACCCTAGTAACGCCGACAAAACAACATAAGATTTCGAAATGCAGTGAAACGGAACGTGAAGCATGTAGATGGATGGAATATACACTTGACCGATGTAAAGGTTTCCCCATCGAAGACCATGCCCGTGGACAGATGTGTGATCATGCCGTCCAGGACGCTGGTGTATAATGCAAGGTCGTTATGATATATGCAGTGAACGATAAGTATCTGTAGTGAACGATATACAGGTGACGCCGCCGTGGGAATAACGTGTGGAAATCGGGCTTCCCAACACCGAAATGCGGTAGATGGTGTGATCAAAAACGCTGAGAGCCGTGTGGACTAGATCCAGCAAATGTTCTAGTTCTTTGAGTTCCAGGATGTATGCGACGACCACGAGCTGTACGGGCGCTGCAAGTTTCCATTGGTGTTGGGAGGAAGAATTCAAATTAACTGGTGGCCACTAGGAGTCGGACGAAAAGGAGGTTGCCATCTGTGGATCGCCACCTTCGAAGACGACTCTCCTCAGACACTGCAATATGAAGCAGTCATGAGAGAGGGTATCCGATATAGGCGCGAGATCTTTGAGCAACTTTATGGTGCGGTTGAACAGCTTATCAAGGTTCTTGGGTTCAACGTACGAGCCTAACGTCTTGGACTTGAAAGCAGCGGACAAGACTAGCATGTTACCGAATTGTCTGAGATTAAAGTCAGCTATGTCAAGCAATCGGCAACGGAAAAACGAGAGGTAGCGAACTCACGCATGAGCCGTCCCCATGATATTAGTGACAACCAATCGCCTTTGATCTAGGACGCCATCAAAAGCGACAGTGCTCCTCTCTGCAGCGCGGATGCATATTACTGCTAGATTGATTGTTTCAGCCTTACGCCTTTCGTAATCGGACGTCGCCTTTGGAGGACCCATCACCAGTTCTGGCCTTGGAGCTACTGAGACAGCCCCATTCAGATTGGCGTCTGGCGGCGATTGCATGCTGCCCGACTCAAAGTCGTAGTCTAGAGCAGCGTGAAGAAAGGGTCGATGAATGATATACTGTGCTCCGTAAAACTTGCCACGTAGACGAGCGTCGTTGATTGTTCGTGCTAATGCTGAGTCATCGTCCCACTGGAGGTTTTCCGGGAGGGTCGTCCGCCAGTCGGTTATCATATCGTTGAAAGCATTGCGAAGGCTGAAAGAACGGGTAGCCCTCTGAAAGTTGGGATCCCCTTAATAGTAGTCAGCCTTTCTGGCCAGATAATGGCAGATAATGTTTTGCAAATCTTAGACTTACTTTCCTGATACAGTTCCTTTTGGATGTCATTCAGTAATTTTCGCATGTGTAGCTGCGCGGCATAGTACACCATGACTTCTGATGGTTCAGATTCACCATTGATGGATGAACCTGAGGCCATAGTCGTTTGGGGATACTGTACAGCATCCTGGACCTCCTGTATCCCGCTTGGAGGAATGTCAAGTTCGGCAAGTATGTCACTGTCAAGTGTTAATTTCTAGCACGTGGGAAGAAGGCTGTAGGGGAAATGTCACCTTTCTAATTGTAGGCTTGTCCAAAATGCAAGTTTGATCAGATCTGCCTTTGGCTGTTTCGTGTTCTTGAAATTCGGCCTACGGCATCCACGTTAGCAGACTAGAGATGTCCAACGTAGCGTCTTCCACTCCACTCACTTCTTCACAAGCAGTCGGCATATTCTGCTCGCTGATTGTATCCAGGTCAGGCTCTCAAGAGCATTTGCCAATTGGCCAGCGTACAAGCCGGCCAGCAGGCAGCACTGTGCATTCACAAGCTCGTGGAATCCGGTAAGGTTGCCCAATATATCTGACGCCTGCGCATAGTACGCCAAGCCTGGTATTACATCAACATTCCTGAGGTTCGCTGGCAGCTCACCAACTGATGATCTTGGGCTAAAACGTCCGAAACGAGCTGGGCCCAGTGGAGATGGGGCAGACGTATTGGCAGTAGAGTGGGACGATGAAGAAGGCGAGTGACGCATTGCGTAGGTAGGAGGCGGCGAGTCATAACGCCCTCCCGAGGGAGAATACGCGTTGGCTGAAGGAATCGGATATTCTCTTGAGCCATCGGAGACGGGTCCTGGTACTGGATCTCTGCGCTCACAAATTTTGCCCAAGGCCATCACTAGGAGAGTCAACGCTGTTTGCGGAGATCTATCCAGGGGGACTATGGGGCTCATGGGACTTGGTGCAAGCGTTGACTCGACCATCGTGGTGTAATAAGGGCCGTCAGAATGCTTTCTTTTAGGTATCTTGTGCTCTCGTAGATTGTCCACGGCAACCGGTACTGCGAAAGAAGCCTTGGAGGTAGTGACATCAACAGGGTTGTGATGCTGTTTGAAGTGCTCCACTAGCCTTGTCAATCCCCGCTCTTCTAGAAAAGGATGCAGTATATGGATGTTGTCCAAGTAACTCTTTAAAAGGCGTGTCATGGTTTTAGGATCAAGTTTCAAAGTGTTATCGGGATTGAGCCCTCCTTGCCCATCGCCGTTTCTGGCTTCGACGGCCGTCGGTACGAATCCTATACCCCAGAGAATTTCAGCAGGTGAGGCGGCCGGACTACTACTTGTTGAAGCCTCGTCGCTTAGCGCACTGGTGGAGCTGTTCGCTGGGCTGCCGGCACTTCCACCGGATTGAGACCCTTCGCCAACTTCTCGCATTTGGCGACCCCTCCCATAAATCCGTAAAACGCCCTTGTTCGTTTCGCGTTCCATGACATAGTCTTCCATGCGACCTGAGTAACCCAGCTCCTTGCATTCTTTCAACAAAGCTTTGATCGATCGCCAACGAAATAGCTTCTGGGCTGCTGTGTCGTGTTCGATATAGATGGCATTTGTCTGGTTCGTCAGAGGATCGGATCCCGTCGAATCTTCACTCATATTGGCAAAAGACGTATTCAAGTCCCCGTTCGTGGACGCGCTCTGATCTTTTACTGCTGCGCGTGGAAGAACTCCTGCAGAACGCGTTGGGGGACTTTCCACTTTGAGGGGGGTTGGTTTGATATCCGAGCCCTGGTTCACGTTCTCTTGTCCAGCGCCGATTGCTGCCAGCATCCGCTCGATCTTATCGAACCGTCCTCCCAGGGACTCCCAGCACTCTTTAAGTCCTTTTATATCATCTTTGTGGGACGACAATTGGTCAAAGATTTGCTGGTTTGTACGATCGGCTCTAAAGGGTGGTTAGTCCTTCTGCATGAGAGTGCAGAGAATATAACGTACTTCACTGGGGCCACATTTTGGTAGTTACACTTCATGCTATTCTCTACACAGTACCCGCATTCGGGTCTGCCCTCGTCGCATTTTGCTTTTCTTGTCCGACAAACGCCACAAGCCTTTTCTATTAGTCGAGCGAACCATAGTGAGTACCTTCACAAACATACCTGCGTTGCACGGTTTCCTTTCCTCGAAGGCCGGTAGCCAGGTGGACCGATTTGACCAGCGTACTGATTTAATTGCGGGTACCCGTGAGGACCAGCATTAACCGGTGAGTGAGAGAACTCCATAGAGTGAGAGGGAGGGTAAGAGTGTGCTTGGTCATAAGGGTGCGTAGGAAGCCCATGCTGTAGGTTGCCGTGGGGTGGTTCATGTGATGCGTATGCGGATTGTCCACCAGGGTCCACTGGATACTGAGAAGGATAGTGCTGCCCCTCGGCAGTCGTAGCAACACTCATAGAACGGCCTGGTGGATATTGATGGTTCCCGTCTGGGGATCGCGCAAAAGAGGCGCTGCTTCTTCGAGAGTAGTTTGGTTCCGGGTGAAATCGTTGTTCACGGATCGGTGTATTGTGGCCTGAGTGTTCCTGCACATAGGCGTGGGGTCCTGTGGGGTCGGGCAGGCTTCTCTGATCATGGGGAGCGACATCGTACGGAGAGGGAGGAGGCGGCGGCTGTTGTGGAGGAGGATACGTGTGCGGCGGGGGTAGGGTAGAGCTATGGCTGTGTGACTGCGGAAGCGGAGGCGGTTGCGGAGGATGACGCTGCGGTCCAGTGTATTCCATACGCTGCCTTTTAGGCTCTGGTCCCATTCCATTCATCTCTTCCACCCAGCGAGGCAGCCTGCTCCATCAGTTCCGGCAAGCGCTCAACCATGCGCGCGTCTCAACTTTTCCTCGCCCAGGCTATGAACCCGACTCAAAGTGGAGCTCTGGACCACTTGGACTTGTCGGAAGAGGGAAGCAATGCGTTGCGATTTGTAATTGGGCGTTGTCCGTTCAGCAAACGGCAAGCCTGAATGTAGCGGTGAGCAAGGGTGGTTTCGGTAGCTTCCAAAACATAAAGTATTCCACTGCGGCAGGAAGGCTTACCGTATGTTTCGTTGACAGCTTCCTCGGGTGGGGGGAAACGGGTAGCGTCGAGTTTGCGACAGAGGTGAATATTTTAGATAGACGGTGGGCGTAGATGAAGAAAGGAGGATAGGAAGTTTGGCGGGGAAGTGTCCTACTAAGCTGAGCTTGATGCTCCTACCGCTACCGTCTCTTGTCTACGGCATGGAGGTGAGAGGTATTGAGGTAACGTCCGATCTGTCTGCTTCCCTGTGATGATCGCCTCTCCGCTCCAACGCTACCGCGCTCATCGCCTGGTTGTGGAGCGTTTTTGATATTCCATCCTTGCACCCTAACGGATTAGAAGCGGACAAAAGTACGGTATGGGACTATGGGAGATGGGGTAGGAACGTGGGAACGGAGGACAAGCTCTCCCAAGGCCCAGATCCCTGCCAGGTGGACTACGAAGTACCGCAAGCCCAGGGCAGCGCTAAGGCTAACTAAGACTACTAAGTATCCCCACTGATCCGTAGCGGGCACGCTACCGTCGAGCCACTCCCTTGGGAAAGTTGGCGACCCACACTCATGTACGATCTGCGACACTTCCACTATCTTCCACTATCAGAAGCTCTATCCAGCTATCGAAGCGGTGCTCCACCAGATCGCCCTGCCACAGAGATCATTTTAACTCCTCCAAGCACCCAAAGACCGCATCCTTTCTCATTGGCTGCTTCTCAACGTCGATCAAACCTTTCACCCGGCCATTACCCCGTACCATTGCGAAATTCCTCTGGAAACTTTAATAGTATTGACAAAACCCTATCCCTCCTCCTTTGAACCCACCCTGAGGCATGTAGACGGACTTTGATTGGAGCGACTACACCTGTGTCTGTCGCTGTTACCACCTGACAAGTGACAAAGATTCGATAGTACCTGAATGATAGACACACTTCCCTGCACTTGTTCCCTTTAGCGACAAAAGCAAGTCATCATACCTGAGATGAAACCATCTCCAGCCCGTGCGGGCCACGCTGCAGATGAGGCTCTTGAACCGTCTGCGAATAAGCTTGCATGCAGGGTCAAGCCCTCAGGCTTTTTACCCCAGATGCTCGGTACTCGGTAGCCCTGCAGATTGCAGAGAGCGTGCGGATTGAGGAAGCGTTGGCCAACGGCTATCCCAAGGTCAGAACGTCGAAATGTCCAGTGAGCCATGTGAGGCTAGAATTTCCCAAATTGCGAAGTTCCTTGCCCAAGGTACCTTAGCTTGGCGTTACCCGGTAGTGGTATGGATGCTAGTGCACCGGTCGCAGGCTTGGCAGGGTACTGGTGACATTGACCGTAACGTTGGGTGCTGGTCTGAGCGAGCCAGTGAGCAGGTACGGAGGAGTCATCACCTCTCCTCATTTCCACTCACCTCGGTCTTGCAAAGGTCTAAAATCGCTCAACACCGTCAGAGGATGGTCACGAAAGTGGTGCTGCCCGGCCATAGCAGCTCGGCTGTCATTGTCATTCGTCACCAATGTCAGCCTGTCAGCCTTCAAGACCGCGTGAAATGTGGGCGGTGGGGGTGCTCCGTGGGGGGCAATAGAACCTGACACGAGGCAAATCATATCTCTATTCGTTGAACTTGGACTTCGACTTGGTCAGACGAGCAAGCCGTACGATCTGCGTCTTTGCTCTGGAGACGTCATCGCTGCCCAGAAAGGACAGGACACGCCCTTGGCCTTGTTTGGTTACGGGAGTTCCGTTTGAGATTAGTTAAGCCCGGGCCTATCGACTTCGCTTGGATTCGAATTCCTCTTCTATTGAGGAAGCGTCGTCGATCCTCCAAAGACCAGAGGCCAGAGGCTGTCCAATTGTCCAAACTCCAAAGAGCTGCAAAGTCCAAAGCACAAGGTCGGCATCATGGTCTCGGCACTTCACGCAGGCAAATCAGAGCTGGCTCACCGCCCACAACCAGTACAGGAAGTAGCATTCTGGAGGATTGCGAAGGCAAAAGTTAGCAAGGATTGTCGTCAGCTTGCGCAGCATTCTCCTTGAGAAAACAGAATGGGCGGACGTCGCTCATGATATGCTTGCCCTGCGAATACGCAAGACCGGTTTGCCATGTCATGCGCATCTGCATGCCATACTCTACATATGCACCTAGAGTAAAGCTTGGGCCTTGGGCCGTGTCGCATAAGGTACCGTACTCTACAAACAGCTTCGGCAGTCTGCTATACCATTCCAGTCACCCGCGTCAGCACACATCACCTGCCTCTACAATTTTCCAAATGCTCTTGCGTTGGCTACAATCGTTGTGGTCAGAACTTCTCCACTCAAGACAGAAACATGCGTACTTGCAGGCTGTACGAAGGTACATGTGTTCGAGAGCTGTCTAAGTCACGTCGAACTCGCATGAGCCGAAAACTCTCACGCCAATCGGCGCTTCGTTCGCCTACATCGCCATCCTAATATGTGGAACCGACCGATATATTATTCCAAATCTGAGCCATGAAGCCGGATTGTATGTTCCAGGCGCTGCCGCGATACAATATTACGCATGCGAGCGAGCGAATCTGGAAGCCTTCTCATCAGCGATTGCACAGTCCTCAAGGCTACATGCAGTGTCTCGCTTGTTTAATTTCTCTGGTCATACTATGGTACAAGCCCTCGATAATGGTCGTTGAGAGATAACAGGGCCTATCAGATTCGTATCTTCCGAAATCACAAGACCATTGCCGCAAGCTTACCTACACCCACGCTTACGGTGAGTACGGTACGCTCGGTGAGATTTGGCTGTCGTAAGCACGGAGAAAACGCTTGTCATTGTCATCTTGGACCTTTTTGTGGAGTAATATACTAAGTCTTGGGGTACTTTGCTGACCGCCACTCCTGTTTTGTCCAGATATGATGCGTTGCATGAGATCGGCTCTGTGGCCATGCAACCCATCTACGATTCTATACATGTCATACACCCATTTTTGTTGGATCTGGGCAGTGCGTTCGGCTTTGCTCGTTTGCTGTGGTAAGTGGCTTGAATTCTTAGACGCTTTGCTGTAATATTTCCTGCAGGATATCACATGACATTCAATCTCGTAAGGCTTCCCTACAGATTCGGCTTATTGTCCGAGTTTGTGCCGTGCATATGCTATTTCCGGGTTCTCTTTGCTTTTCTGTACATAAGCATTCCCGAACCTTGCATGAGGCAACTCGCTATTAGATATTCCCCAAGGTGACACGCTCTTACTGCATATGGTCTTGCCTTAAAATGATAGATTCTGATACTGAAGCGTTTATCTTCAAGTCAGGCGCAGGCCAATATCCAAACCATGTCTCACAAGATTGATACCTATGGCAATGACAACCTCTACGTTGACTAAAGTAGAGTTTGTTGTGCTGCAAACATCATCGCCCAACATTTGTGGGTCAGTGGCACATTCTTACCAGATCGGGGTCCGCAACAGCACGTTTCTGGCAGCACACCAGCAGGACGGATTCCAATGCAGCTTTCCCGTCTCAAACGATCACATCTTACATACATGGGCCTAAGCCGAGCATGGAACGTGACCGGCGCCCACTCCGTATAGCAGATGGGAGCCGACAGAACGAGATCAACCCTCCTTGAACAGCAAATTGCAGGGGCTCGCGTCCATTTAGAACACTACAAAGTTGTGTCCACAACCTTGGGTGGCAACCACTGTCAGGAACGTCCACATTATTCATCGGTTTCTACAAAGAGGTTGGAGCAGTGCAGCGCTCGATCCTGCCTTTTCACCACGAGATAAAGGACGCAACAACGAGGATATTATCCATAGGTCCTGCCCTATCCGGACAATGGACTGGGGTGCGGGCTATCTCGTTTGAGCTTGCAGGCAATCTGGTCCGCGATTGCTCGCCCCCAATCTTGGGTTGGAGACGTTAGGAGTATATGGGAAAATCGACATTCGGATGCATATGAGATAGTTGGGATAGAAATGCACAGCAGACATGCCGTTATGAGCGGATGACGTGCTGAGAATAATCCACATTGATTCGCTTCTTTGCAGCCATCAACGGTGCTATCACAGCTCCTTTAATGCCGTTCACATACCACACAATGGATCGTTGAATGAAGGTCTAAATTGTAGAAGTCTAAAGGTGTACATCCACTAATCTTACACCGCGTTCCCGATCCTAGAGTTCTGTATGCTCCGGTCGTCCACTATCACTCCCCAGATTCACCCCAATCTTCTTCCGCCATTTCTCCCACAGCGCCCAAAACTCTTTCTCCATTGGCTTCTCGATCTGATCCGGCAGCACAACAGTATACTCAACGTGCAGCTTCCCGAATTCTTCTTCCCCAGCCCTCTCCTGTTCCTGCTCCTGCAGCCACACCGGCATACCCTCCTCTTGTACAATCTCGACCTGATTAGGCTGCACGACCTCCCCTCTCTTCCTCCCCAGTCGCACCGTATGCCCATCCAAATGCGTCAGATTCCGCTCCCAATCTCCCATCCACGCTTCCCTCAAACTAAGCACCTCCTTCCAAAACACATCCCTTCCCTTGCGTCGAAAGAACCCACCATCTTCTCTAAGCCCCTCTTCATAGCCTGCCTCTTTCTCCCCAAGATGCACCACCAAGTCACCCGCCTCCCAGTCCGGGCTCTCATCCGCCTCATTCTCGTAGACAACCCGACTCCCTTTGGGCATACCCTTCTCTACCTGCAACGTATGCGTGACCACCTTCTTAAGAACCCGCTGCCCATTACAGACAGGACACTTGTGCTTGATCGTCTTCCCCTTGCCAGAACACTTGTCGCACTGCATCTGCATCTGCTGAAAGATGCCAGGCGCTAGCATGTGTTTCTGCACCACCACGCCCCTCCCTCCGCACTGCGAACACGTATCCACAGCCCCATCCGCACTCCCGGAGCCCTCGCACTCCTCGCAAATCTGCTGCTTTTCAATCGAGAATTCATGCTCGTGTCCATTGTAGAAATCCCTGAGCGGGACGGCGATGCGAACTTCCATATCTGGTCCTCGCCGCTGACCGGCCTGGTGTCCGAAGTGGCCTGAGCCGCCGAAGAAGCGGGAGAAGAGGTCGAAAGGGTCGTGGCCGCCGCCGGAGCCGCGCCCTTGTTTATGTTGGGTGAGGCCTTCGTGGCCGTATTGGTCGTAGATTTTTCGTGTTTCAGGTGTGGAGAGGGCGTCGTAAGCGTCGGCGA
>JAABUK010007951.1_pt1 | contig 15090 bp, 7 predicted proteins | sample 5559141 | NCBI WGS metagenome assembly JAABUK01 (sample SAMN10711869, study PRJNA513367) | rock metagenome | isolation source: Antarctica rocks | place: Antarctica: Victoria Land, Pudding Butte nord | collected 2016-01-03
CCGCCGCAAATTAATTTGAATTGGAGAGATATGGTAGGCTTACAGCAACTTCCATTCTTTCACGTCCGACGAGTTCCATGCTGCGCATTACGTTCTTCTCCATCTTGACGAGTTGCGAGAGCTTTTTCGCAAGGTCAGGCCCGAAGGCGCCGGCAGCTTGTCTGCGGAAGACATGGCCTGTCGATCAGAGAGGTGTCAGTGCAAGATTCTTAGAGTAAGGATAAGTGATGGTTTGATGAAGTATCGGAGAGCAAGAGCTGCTTCGAGACAGATCCTCAATCATAATCGCTAATATTTCTGGTTCTTTCTGGGAAAGTGGCTCCTCGGAGGACTAGTCAATGAGCCGTAAGAGATGTGATGTCACTCACCGACAGGGCTTCTCCCAAACAAACGCCCAGCCTTGGTAGATGAGCTCGGCGGAGGAGGATTTTCAAGCTGAGAAGCTGTAGGGGCGCGCGACTGGCGCATAGAGTATGTTCGATGCATGTTGTAAGAGTGTGCTCGCTATCACTTCGAATCACAAGGTGAGGGATGGATGTTGTGTGACTTGAAAGGGGGGGCTGGGGGTTTGTTTTGCTTTCGCGCGAGCGAGAAAAGGCGGTAGACTTGATCAGCCGCCGAATGCAACTGAGGTCCAAATTATTAGAAGGATGCGAGGTTATTCTGTGAGATACTCTTTGGTCAGTCGAATAAGTTGGTAGAAGATGGGTGTCAGAATGAGAATGCTAGCAGTTTATGTGGAAGGGCACGAGCTGGATTTTGCGGGAAGATAGTGAACCGAGTGACGTCTTTGGTGTGGCAGGCATCCAGCTAAACAACCGATCCCTGCCAAGGTCATCTCTTGGCATGGATTATTCTGATGTCGATGCCAACTATGGAGACGGAATCACTCACCCGTTGTGGTTGTACTGCTATCCAGTGAGGAAGATCGTCCTGTTTGATAGCAGCAACTCAGCCTCAGAGTACAAAGCGTCGGTCTTGAGATGCAGCACAGGACTTGGTCATTCGCGTACAAGTCCCAGATTGAGCCCCCCCCAAAAGGGTCGCACAGAGCAACACCAAAAGACACCAGCCACCAACGTCACACAGCGTCAAACAAAATGCCATCATCGCCCAATGCAAACACCCGCGGATCTTGCTGCCATCCAGCTTCTGATCTGTCCCTTTCAAACGCGAACTAGCGTTAATCCACGCGCGGGCAATGGCCTGCATGGAGAGCTGGCCGCCGGGTCTAGAACATGGTTTACATGCGCAGCAACACCGGGCACGCACACAGGTGTGGACAGGCAATGAAGGCATCGCCGCGCTGAGTAGGTAAGTACAGGAAGAATTGGAGGATCGAAGAACATCATGCCATTCATAAGCGCTATTCCCACGTAATGTCATGCTAACATGTCAACCCCAGACGCAAGACTGCACGTCGCCAACAGCACAAATCAGAGCGCATTACCACGTCGACCCTCACGGCGATCTTCTCAATGCACCCGGCCTTCTTCCATGCGCTGCCGGAGTCTTGCTGGCAGACATCAGCATCTCTTCTTCCTCCTGTCTGCGCAGCTCCTCCTGGCGAGCCGCTGCCTCCTCCATGACCTCTTCCATCGGCACCGGCTTTCTAAGCGCTCTCTTCTGTACAGATGGAGCAGGCGTAGGAGTGTCCACCTGTGGTACAGTCGCGACTGGTACTGATGCAGGGGTAGGCTTCAGCACTGCCTTCTTCGCATTCTGATTCCCTTTGTTCGTGTCCTTTTTCTGCACTTCGACCCAGTGTTCCAATCCTCGTACTGCAGCAACCCACGCTCCCTCACCTATAGCCTTCGAGGTGGTTTGCTTGTTGAGAGCTTCTCGGACCTTGGATGCTTTGGCACCAGCCAGAAGAGCGGTGATAGAGCCATATGTCGGCGTGGCTTCCACCATGATGCCGATAGTTATGCTGCCATCATTTGTTGCATTGGCAGTAAGCGTGAACTGCACGTCGACCCGGCATTTTTCTGCCAGCATGAGCATGCATCTTGCTCCGAGCTTCTCATCGCTCACTATTGAGACATGGGTGATACCTGCAATCTCGAGTAAACGGATCTCTTCAGACACTTTGATGGCAAGATTCCATCCCACACGGACGAGAGTCAGCAGATTTTTCGCCGAAACTGATCCTCGCGGCAGGACAGCAAGGGCATGCAATTGTCCCTGGAGGAGTTGCAGAAAGAACCGCTGCTGGGTTGTGAGAGTTGCCGATGTTGCGGCGTCAGCTTGGACCGGATCGTATGTCAGGCTGACAGGAGCGGATGGTCCCGAGTCGATTTTCGACCTTCTCGACCGTCGTCGGCCAGTTTGCTCTGACGGTCTTTGCTGGAAGGCCGCGGGATAGAAGAACAGTCGCAATGCGTTGCGATATCGCATAGTGAGCGCAGGCCCAAAATCGTTATTCCCTTCTTCGATTTCATGCTCGGCAGTGACCAAAGCCCAACCAGAGGCCTCCGCCATCGTTTTGACTCTCTCTTGCATAGCCTTGACATCTTCGATCTTCCAGCCACGGCATTCATCTTGAACTCTCTCGGCTTCAGCTATCTGGCCTTGAAACTCGGCTTTCAGCTCGCCAGCAGCAGAGAGAACTTCCGCTTTGTCAGCAATCCGTTGTTGGAGCTGGCCTAGCAAAATCATTTTCTGAGCAACCTCTTCATCCGCAGATTCCAGCTGGCCCCGAGCACTATTGAGGGACTCATGGTCAATGGTGTCGTAATCCTTACTTCGCTGCTCAAGCATTCGGGACTGCTGCTCGAGCTCGCCCAAATTCTTCACCAAATCAGGAACAGTGTCCTGAAGAATTGTCTCTTGTCGCGTTAAAGACCGTGCGTCTTCCTCCATTCCAGCCTTAATGCCATCTAAACCACCACGAAGCCCTTCAATTAGTTGTCGTCTCCATGCATACCAACCTTCTTTGCTTTGAAGGCGTGCATTGGCTTTACCATTGCGAAATTGGTTGTCCATGACCATCTTGACATCAGGTCTAGCATCAACATATTCTCCGAACAAGGCTGGCTGTTCTTCCATTGTTGCTTGCTCAATTGATTGGATGACGTTGCGGCCCGTCGATATGTACGACTTCAACTCACGAGTAGCATGTTGGTACAACTCTAGAAGAGGCAGGGTTGTGGCAGCAGCCGCAAAGCAGGCGCCGCTCGAGGTAAACAAACCTTCTTGCGAAGGCCGCGAAGGTGCCGCCGGAGCCAACGTGTGACGACGTTTGGTGGTTGAGAGCTCCATGAAATGAATCTTCGTCATGTTGAGGAATTCCTGAAGAGAAATCTTCGCAGTCTCCTGCTCCGGAATATCCTCTGGGACTGAAACATCGACGGCTTTAAGGACGTTGTCAGCTTCAACTACATCGGCTTCCGACCTGACTGCAGGAGAAGACGGCTTGATATTTTCCTGGTCTTGGATAGCGCTATTCTCTTGTGTTGATACCTGGGGGTCATCACCAATCCATGATTGGAAGGCATGAGTTATCGTACTGTCCGCAAGCTCCATTGCAATGTCGTCGCCGCTTTCATTGTGCTTGATGGTTCTCTGATCCTGAACAGCACTATCATCTTTTGCTGGTAATTGGGGGTCCCCCTTAAACCAAGGTACAAAGGCTTTAGTTATTGTACTCTCAGCAAGCTCCATGGAAAGGTCGTCACCGTCTTCGTTATTCGCGATAGCTTCCCGATCTTGAATAGCACTGTCACCTTGTGCAGGTGATTGGGGGCCACCATTAACCCAAGCTTGAAAGGCACTAGTGACCTCACCCTCAGCAAGCTCCATAGGAAGGCCGTCGCTATCTTCCTCGCTCTGGGTGTTTTGGCGATCGTGAATGGCTATATTGTTTTGTGCGGGTGCTTTGGCCCACGGCTTAAAAGCACTAGTTATTGTACCCCCAACGAGCTCCATCGAAAGGTCAACACTATTTTCGTCATACTCGATGCCTCGAGTGCCAGCTTCGGCTGCAGCTCTTCGAAGCCTGTCATCAAGGCTTGATCCTGTACTTGAGCTTGATATTACCGATCGCACAGTTTGTTCAGTCGTATCGTCCATGCTCATTGCAGTATCTCCATCGTCGTCAGAGGATGAATGAACACTGTCTTCGACATGAATTGGACTGCTGTCCCCGATTGCAGAGCTTCCACTGTAACTACTACTAGGAGACGCCTCATTGCGATCTGCTCCGTCCAAGGGCGTGTTCGACACTGCTGAGCTGCGGCGTCGACGGCGCTGTTGGTGTAAACCTCGTTGATCCGCTGGTGAGGCTTTCACAAGAGGCTCCACCACTTGTTCTGGAGGGGTTGAGGGTGGTTCACCCTTATCGTACTCAGGTACAAGCTTTTGCTTGCTCTCGTTAGGGGTTCGTGCAGCTGCTATGGATGATTGCCTCTTTGTAGAGTTGGATGCTGAGGAATTTGTTGAGTCCTCAACCATTTCAATCACGTTCCATGTGTGTAGCGTAGCTTCAGGCGCAAACGACACGCGTCGATTTGCCATGCTCTTCCTTCGAGCCGCTCTTTGGTCAAGGATTGCTTGCTTTTGTGCTCTTCTCAGTTCCTCTGCATAGGTTTCCCCAGCGACCGCTTCTTGATTTCCTTCCGTGCGCACTGCTGGCGTAGCACAGTCTAACCCAGCTGCCTTCTTAACGGAGCTGAAAGGGTCATATACATTTTCTGCTCCTGTGGCGGTGATGACTGCATGGCTAGTTGCCGGAGTCGAGAAATCGATCAACAGTTCTTCCCCGCCGTCATTCTTTGGTGACTTTGTTCCACTTCTGCCTGCGCTTCGTTTGCGTTTGCGAGTCTCGTCAAAACTGGGAATGACTTGAGGTGGTGTTAGAGGCACTGTAGGCTTTAGGATGGACTTAATCTGTAGCGCTGAAGAAATCTGACACTTCATTAGCTGCGCCGTACATGCTCACAAAACAACCTTCTCTACCTTTTTTCTATTGCCCGCACTCTCCTTTAATGCTTCCAGTCCACCAGGTCCTAGGCTCTTGCTCCGCAACTTCTTTCTCTCTGTGCCTGCAACAAGCGACTTCCGGTTCCGTATCGAGCTCAAGTCGGCTGTGGTATTCTCCTTATCGTAGTCAACGTCTTTTAGAGAGGTGACATTGGCGATCGATTGTCGCGACTTCGGCCGATTGGGCCTCGAGCTTGATGGGTCCATATTTGGTTTCGTGGGCTTGGCTACAATCTCTGAGAGTATACACAACTGTGTATCATGAAGCTGTTGAAGTTTAGCACGGTGGCTGTATCCCCGTACCTATAGAAGAGTCGCGTCACGCCAAGACTGTAAACAAACGTCGAAGCCCTAACAACCTGACTCTAACCACATTTGCCCTAGGTGTTCTTTGATATTCCACACATCCAGCTAACTCGACATTGACGATTTCGACGCCCACTTTGACATTGCAACGATAATCTGTCACCCTAGTCGCAGACATGGCGACCGAACTGACAGTCCAGTCAGAGCGTGCCTTCCAGAAACAACCTCACATCTTCCTCAATCACAAAGCGAAAGCCACAAAGAGCAAGAAGATTGGAAAGGGTGGACGACGATGGTACAAGGATATTGGTCTGGGTTTCAAGACACCGAAGGAGGCAATTACTGGGTCATATATTGGTATGACGCTCTGAAGTGTCGAAAAGCCATGCGATACCACTATGGGGCTCACTTGAGTGACCACGACGGCCATGGCTGGGATATTCGCATTAGCGAGTGATCACTAATTCTCGAATCTGGCAGATAAGAAATGTCCCTTTACGGGCATGGTGTCAATCCGAGGCCGAATCCTCACTGGCAAAGTCGTTTCCACCAAAATGCATCGAACTCTCATCATCCGCCGTGAATACCTGCACTTTATTCCCAAATATGCTCGTTACGAGAAGAGACATTCAAACCTTGCTGCACACGTCAGCCCTGCGTTCCGTGTGGAGGATGGCGACACAGTCACGGTTGGACAATGTAGACCTCTGAGCAAAACGGTGAGTGCCCACCAATTATGCGATTTCTGCAGAATGACTTGCCGCATCTCGCTCAAGATAGCTAACTTCGATTTGAACAGGTACGGTTCAATGTCATCAAAGTAATGCCGCGGACGGGCAAGGCGGTTAAGCAATTCAGCAAGTTTTAAGGAGGGGACGATGAGAGGCATGGAGGTGTCACGGATGATGGTTGATGGGACTGAAAGGGACAACTATCTCGTCACGCAGTATGCTCGATTGAAGCCTCTGAATGCATAACACCTCATGCGGAGGATCATCACAAGAAACAGTTTCACCTAAACTAAAAAAAGTCTTGAGAAGCCATTTGCTTGCTTTCTGAGATCGCTCTCAAGACACTAGTCTTGACCGACGACGTTGCTCGATCAATTCCTGCACATTCAATGGTACTTTTGTACTCCACTGAGACGAATCGAGCTCCCCAGCTGATCTCGAAAACAACGCATCTTATTGGTACCATTTGAAACCTTGCCGACTCCTTTGCACTTACTTCTCACCTCACTTCAACGAGTAACTCTTTAACCTCTGCAGATCAATTTCGATAAGCGACCTTGCGATCACACTTCTTATCTCTCATAACGAGGCCGCCCCAGCCCTTATTCTTTAATCACTCGAGACCCTACAATCTCCAACCCCAAATCTTCGACACTTTCATCGCCATCGTCATCATCGTCATCACCTTCTTCTTCTTGTTCTTCTTCTCCGTCTTCGTCTTCATCTGACATCAGATCAATGACCACATACTCCCTTCTCAACATTTTCTGTACATCGTCGTCCCTCTCATTCTGCGTATTCTCTGGTCCGACTGTCTGAGCTTCAGAAGTCCATCTGATAGTGCTTGGCCCACGACCGAAAGATCCCACTGTAGAACATTCTTCTGCTTTAGCGAGTAGTTCCGTCGTGAACGTATCTAAAGCGGACCGCTCGGTCGACGCAGGCGATGCATCTCTACTCTTCGTCGCTTCCCAGTCTGTTGGCGGTCCTGGGATTCTGGGACGTTCGAAAGTGAACAGACTTGAGCTTCTGGGTTGGGCATATCGAGATACCTGAGAAAAATGCTGAATTTTGTCTTCGAGCGTGTTTACACGAGAAGATATTCTGGGTCCGACCGAAGCACCGTCTTTCTCGATTCTGGATGCTGCATTGGCTTCCCAAGTAGTGCTTGAGTGTCTCAGACTTGAGGACAACTCCATTTGCAGCTGGGTATCCAACAAATCTTGTTCATCCGCTATTGCCATACACTTCCTCTCTTCATGGTGCTCGGCCCCCATTGTGTCATTTGCTGAGTCACTATTCTCATCATTCTCGTTGTCTTCGAAGTCCTCAATAATAATATCATTGTCAGACAACGTCGTGCCATCCCAGCTTCTTTCATCAAACACACCATTCATATAAGCTTCGTAAAGCTTGTTGCGCTTTGCCTTGTCGAATCCAAGTAGATGCCACGATGCCGCTACTTTCGCCGTAAATTGCTCTCGAAGCTCGTCCGGAATACACATAAATCTTGATAGCAACCCGACGGCTCTCCCGGCTTGACCGGCTTGATAATCCATAAGGGCTGGAGACCTCCGTAATTGCCTCAGAAGATTCTGGTAGTCTGAAGACCCGCCAAACTTGTCCAGCTGGAGTAGTCGACCAATCACCGGGTTTTGTTGGGCATGGCTAATGATATCGCACATTCTGATTGTTGAGATGATTGCTGCTCCATCAACTTTGCCTGTACCAATTTTAGAAGTGATAAACGCAATAGATATGGTCACTTACCATAAACCAGCCATTCGCCGGTTGCTGTGTAGTTGCGCTTCTTACCGCCGAGTTTGAGCTTGAATTTTTTCACAAGAGCAGGGCAGGCTTGAAAAGCGTCTTCGCCCCAATGCAGCGACGTAGCTTTCAACTTTTGGAAATCTATCACTGTAATACAAGCGTCGGCATTGTGATCCTCCCTCAGCGCATTGAAGATACCAGATCGCATACTCTCTCTGAAGGATATGTAAGGAGACGGTTGCTTTTCGGGAATCAGATGGTTACGGACGCTTGCAAGGTCCCATTCTGGTGGAGGTATCGCTTGGCCCTTGTTAAGGAACCTTCCCCCTCGAAGTTCAGTTGGAGTATTCAGTCCCTGGGAACGACTACTGTACCAACGATAGAGAAGTCTTGGATCTTTTCGCACTTTATTGCCAAATCTTTCGACAGTTTGCCAGACAGGAGTAGGTTTGCCTCCTGTCAATTCGTTCCAAGACTTCTTGCGACGAATTTGAGAGTTAGTGCCGCCAGACAGATTGGAATTCAAAGTCGGCAATTGAGCCTGTGTCCTCGTCGGAGTGCTTGCGATGCTATCAGCACTGGGAGACATTCGTCGCTTCTTCCCTGGGCTCTGCACATCGTTCTCTGTATCATCGTCTGAGGAAAAAAGGTCTCCTAGCACTCCCCTCAATTTCCGAGAATTTTTTCCCCTTTGCCCCAGCAGCCGATGTCCATGCCTTTTCAGACTCTCTACTTCTTCCACTTGAAGTCTGAGAGAGATACCCAATTCCAGAGCAGTGTCCTCAATTCGATCTCGCAAGGCCCGGTATGCTTTTCTTGCTTCAGCAATGCCTATATCTACGTGAATTGCCTGCCATACGTCATGAGCATGTGATCCCTCACGCATATGAACCAGTTGTGAATTGAGGGTAGAAACGGGCATCCCCGTCTCAAACCCTTCGGATACAAGACAATCGGCCAGTATTGAATTTATGATTTTTGTTGCATCATGGACATTGTTCTGATACAATTTCTGATAAACTGTTAGTATCACGAGTCTGAAATTGTGAAAAGACCTTACTGAGAATATACAGAGCAGGCGGCGATCGTAGATCGACCATTTATGACGAGGTTTGCGTTCGAAGATTATGTCCATCTCAAAGAGGGAACAATGTCTTGACAGGAAGTGGTATTATGACGTGCCTTATCGGGAAGCGAAACAAACCAGCTTGAGATATGTAAACATTTAGAAAGGTGAGACCCGACGGACACCGAAGTTGAAGTGAGCTCACGGATAGAGATTTGAAAGGTGAAGTGAACTGAGTCATGAATGGGAAAGACAGAGCACAGGTGTTGAGAAGTAGGCCGCCATCAAAGACTTCGACATCACTACAGATCATGACTGCAAAGTCCTGCAGTGTTTGACCTTATCAATGTGAAAATGGTGATATCCAGGACATACAATGGTCGAGGTGTCACGAGAACTGCAGATATCGGGTGTTATATCCAACTCCAGCGTGGCCGACTCAGAGAACACTGGTTCGCTCCAGAGTCTGCAGGTTAAACATGCCAGCACTTTCAATTGACGGCTGAGTTGTCTGGCGGTATGTTCCGGCTTTATCAGATGCTCTAGTCACAGCATTGGTGACCCAGCGGCCCAAGATAGAGACTGTCGAAGATCGAAACCTGGGGTGCAATACATTAGAACCTCTGGATATTAGGCCCCATCAACCATCATGCAGATTAGTAAGTCTTGCTGGCCGAAAAAGTGAATGCGCCTGATCTATAGAAGCGGATGGTCAAGTCAAACACCATGGTGACGGTGCCACTGAAGTTCCTAGGCGAAGCAGTCGGCGCATCACAGTCTCAGGTGCCCGTGAAGGCGGGCTCGGCTTAATCATTCCGAATCTCATGTATATCTCTACCTTGTAGCCTAGCTTTCATAGCTCATACGATACTCAAATCAGAAACATTGGCTCATATGTAGAATGATGGAGGACCGTTGAGACTCCGGTATTGCCCGAAGGGCTCAGAGATGTCCTCAGAAAAGGCTCATATCCTCAACTCAAGCTTACAGGTATCGTAGATTGCAGAGCACATTTCTTGGAGCTATTGACCTTAGAGAGAACAAAGGCCAAGGGGAGGACGTCTTGCCTCGTGGTGCGGATAAGATTCCCGGTTGAATCTGGCATGTCAACTCCAAGCAGTAGTACTCAGCATGGCCGAGTTCACGCACTCAGTATACTGGTATGTAGGTGAATTATGATCGGTTTCAGCCGATGTCATTCCGGGTCAAATACAGGTTGATGCCAAGTCGTGATTTCCCCGAACTTCTACCGTCTCGAAGTCTGAACCCTTGGCCTACTCAGGTGATATTGATATTGCTGAAAGGAACAGTTGAAAAACAACTACCGCGATGGCAGAACAAGACGTTGCGGCAGACGAAACAGCGGCTTCATCCACTGTACCACAGAAACGTGTCCTACCTGCTCGAGAACGCCGAGAATCCGCAGCGAAAAGACAAGCATCCTCTCCAATCGCTGCACCAAAGTCAGCGTCTACTCCGAAGAAATCCACACGCGCTAAGCCAGCTCCAAAGACGATTTCGACCAAATATGACAAACGAAAAGCTTTGCCAGAAGCCAAGCCAGCACGACGTTGTTCAACTCCTGCCACCGAAGAAGGCCTTCCCACGAAGGTCACCGACAGCAAACCTTTACCAACCACATGTCAGCCGCAGTCGATGAGGCTGTCTGCGAAGGAATACCAGAGCATCGCCGATTCCGCTGTTCTTGCAACATCTCTCCACCGTTCACGGTTGAAATGGCTTGCAGAAGGTATCTTCGAGAGGTACTGGACGAAGCCTTCGAAAAAGAAGGGCACCGAGTCAATTGCGAATAACCCCGATCTGAAAACTATGCAGAGACTTGGACCAAGCGCTATACTCGTTGGGCCACATACTTTTGACGCAACGATATACACTGTCAGAGACAATATAGCCCACCGCCATCCGAACCAATATCCTCAACGTTCTGTAGCTCCTCAGCCAAGCTTTCAAAACTATCTGCCAGCCGCACCTCAGGCAACAAATCTGCAAGCTCGCCCTCTGACAAATCAGAAAGCTCAATTACCACAGTCTGAGGTAAAGCAGGAGAAATTTTCGTCTGTCGCCACTGCAAGTCCTACGACACAAGCTCCCAACGTCCGTACGACACCTAAGCCTCAACCTGCAGCTGCTCCTGCATCTCAATCAACGGCAGCACACTCAGGACCGGATCCAGTAATTCGTATGTTAGCCACTCGGGCTGCCACCAATCCAGATCTGAAAGCACTCATGAAAGTGGTTGCATCGTCTAAGGCTTCTCAAGAACAATTGAAACTCTTTCAGAGTCATATTGACGAGCTAAACGTAATTGTTCGCCAGCAGCAAGACACGGAGACGTCTCTGCTTGAATCACAAAGTAGTCAGTCCGATCAAGGGTTGTCCAAACCGACTCAACGAGACGGGCCCAGTGACGCTATATCTGAAACACTTCATCCTCCTCGTGATGACAAGTCAAGGCCGGCGCCATCACCCTATCTTGCCCATGAACAGCATTCTGGACCTCCAAACTCCCAGCCACGCCTAGCTGGGAGAAGTGGTCCCCTTGGCCCTCCCCTGAATGCACCGCCATATGCTCATTATCCTCCGCCCCAGCAGAAAATGCCAATTCCTGAACCTCGAATCAAAGCAATCGTCTTAGAGTTCACCAGTCCTGCATCATCAGCGGTTCCAGCATCGCAGGACCGATATCTTTTCCCCGAGTATGCAGTATTGGATACTCCTCTAAGTGGACAGGGCTTGGAAATGGTCTGCAGCTTTTTCGTACTTCGGAAAGGGTTTGAACTTCTGGCTATGCAGTCTACAGAAGGCCCTTTCTCTGGCATGACAGTTGGCGGGCGTACACGATGGAAAGCAAATGAAGAATATTACCAACCAGTCACGATTACAATGAAAACATCGCAACATCGAATATTGGAGACTATTGCTAGGGCTGCCAGGCCGCTTGGCGAGGTGCAAAAGAGGATGGAAGAGATCATGCAAGCGAAAACCAGGGTCAAAGATGAATGGCTCGTGATGAGGTTGCCAAGAGAAAAGGGGATGTCTGCGGACACGACCAGTGGTCATGACAGAGGATTCGTGGATAGTGCAGTAGAGATCGAAGAAGATGGTGGCAGTGGAGATGAAGATGATGAACTGAAGGCCTTTTATGGAATCTGAAGGGTAGCCGTATATTTGCAACGGGATTATCTTTTCGCACGTTTTTGTGCAAGAACAGGAATGGGGGCTACGACCTAGATGCCGCCTTCCTGCCCAATCAAAGGACGATATAAGTTATCTTCCACCATCCCCGATCGAATCTTCCCTCGTCTTCCTCACCACATATCATCTTCGCACATCATTCTTTCAAGCAGAGCACAACAAAGTGCTCATCAACGTACAAGTACCATCTCGAGGTACAATATCCCGCTCCTGTTCTCAACTCGACCATTTTCATCAAGGCTCGCACCGAGGCATTCGAGTGCACCGATGGCCACCACTGGTCTGGACTCGGCCCAGTGTCGCGACCATGTTGTTTTCGCCCGCACTTTCTGGCACCACTCTGACGCTGCAATGGTCATACTTGTTATTGGCACCTTCGCTATCCCGGGTCTCTATGTCTTGCTCAAGACCATCAGCGCTATTCCGAAGGATGAGTCACACAACTCTCACACAGCCCATGATACCTCGAAGAACAGCAGACTTTCCATTTCACCAAAGATGCTCGTGGCCAAACTTGTGGGCTCAACGATTCTGCTGGGCCTGACGGCGTGCATCTTCACGTTCCAAATGCTTTTCGCTCTGTTTACAAGATACTGCATCCATGGAATTGTTCACGAATTTCACGTGGCCTTTGTCTTCATGGTCGCTGCCATCGGAGCCATTTTCGTTTTGTTAGGTGTGGTGCTATGGCTGGTCATCACTGTTACGTTCGCTAGAAAGGCTGCATCTTGGTGCTGGAACAACAAGCGCCGGGCAATACAGCTGGTCAGAGAACCGGTCTTAGCGGATGTCAAAAACACGAGTCCGTCGGACGAGCTGCAAAGAAGGGACGAGCATGTCGTCGGCCAGGAAGATGTCAACTATCCAGCTTCCACCTTGCCGCCCTACATGGTTTGAACGAACGGGACACGTCCGCAGATACTCAGCTGGGACACTTCGATTCGGGCTCTGCTATGAAGCAGGACGACGAACTTCTTTCAAAGTTCCACAGCCATGACTTATCAGTCATCGAACAAATCATTATTAGCGATATTATTCCATCCATGGCTCATCCTGTGGGAAAGGAGGATGGCAATGTTGGCCTGTGCAATTCTTGTCATCGCGGTTACGGGTCGCTTGAGCAGGCTTCAGTATCAATATCAGCATAGCATTGATGGTAAACGACTTCTGCGCTCTACACTGTACAATGCGCGTGGAGTCAGACTTTCCAAAGTCTTCCCTTCTTCCTGCTCGCCTCCTTCCGTACCTTTCTATTTGCTCTCTTTCGCGCCTCGTGCCCCAGACTTTGCGACGCATGCTCTATCTTGTCTCGCCTCAATCTAACGACTGGCAAATCCGGCAACTGGTCTCGAAGCCTTGAAAACCGGCGATTCGCTCAACAACCCTCCCTCTGTCATTTTGGCCGCAAACTCCTTGTAGTAGTCGGTACTTGAACGGGAGCGGAGCGTTTGCTCATCCTTGCATCTACCTCCCTTCGGCGTCAGTCCGTGTCCAAATATGACTTCTATTCAGAGCGATTGGTCAAGCTCACTTCTCGTAGAAGATCAAGCCAATAGTATCACCCTCGTGAAGTGTTTTGCAACTGGTACGTCATAACATTCGGTTTCTTTTCCTGCACCTTTGATATGTGCTTGCGGCATAGAGCTTCGACAGCTTCAAGCTTCTCGACTTTGGGCGTCAGGATGGCCACTACGTAGATTTCGTCGGATATCGTTTAGGGGAGTTTGTGGGTTTCAACACCATGACTTGCAGGAGATGTAACGCTTCAGATCGAAGGCGGGCAGCAAATCTATATCACTTTTGCTGAGAGGAGATTGAATGAAAAGGAAGAGCCTACTTCAGCGCACTGGGTCTTTATATGCCTGTGAAATACGAAGTCGCTCAACCTATGTAGCTTAGCAATTGGCCGTAAGGCAGACGTTCACTCCACAACTTGGCTGACGATCTTTGAGGGTGGAGTTATCAATGATTTTCAGGTACCCGCGCCTAATTTAGGCTCCTCCACTGTTTTTATTGTGGGGAATTTTTCCCTCTCCAAATCAATAACAGTCTGATATCAGATCTCTCACCATCACCTGATACACCATCACCAATCTTCTACTCTTAGTATCTGTTGTCATTGCCCTTGAACTTCTGCTCCTTCTATCTAGAAGCTTACGCACTGAGCTATGCCTCCAAAGAAACGCGGCCGCCCGGCCGGTGTGTCATCCGCGGCTCAGCAACGTCCCGCAAAGCGCGTTCGCGTTGGGGAGACCTCGATCATAGGCACACAAAATTCGAACGAAGTCACAGAGTCAGGACACTCGAGGCGCAGCTCGGCTGCCGAACCAAGCTCCAAAACGACGCGTGCGAAAGCTCCAAATAAAACCTCTGGTTCCACTTCAAAGACATCTACTGCTGGCAAAGCTACCCTGCAAAGCAGAGGGAAAGGGGCCTCAAAACTGGTTGGGAAAAGCAGAGCGCTAGTCATGACAAATGCAGAGGCAGAGGCCACTGAGACACCCAAACGAAAGCCTGGCAGACCGAAAAGTGTGAAAGCTACCGCTGCGGCAGCTGTTGAAGAAAAGGCTGTCACGACTCCGAAGAAGCCCGTAGGGAGACCCAGAGGCACACCCAAGAAGTCTGGTGGGAGACCAAAGAAAACTGTGAAAGATCAAAAGTCCGCTAAGGCTCCAGCTGGAACGCGCAAGGGCGTTGAGGCCATGTTCAACCGCGAAGATAATGAGGATGAAGAAGAAGAAGAAGTTGATATTCCTCTGAATGGCATTTCCAACAATGTTGATCAAGAAGAAGAAACGGAGGACACTGAGTCAGGCCAACAATACTGGCTGATGAAAGCAGAACCTGAGTCTCGAATGGAGAAAGGAGTCGATGTCAAATTCAGCATCGATGATCTCCAAGCGAAAGGGGGAGCTGAAGCCTGGGATGGTGTCCGCAACCACGGCGCGAGGAACAACATGCGGGCCATGCGAGTGGGAGATCATGCGTTCTTCTACCATTCTAATACGAAGGCGCCTGGTA
>JAABUK010007952.1_pt1 | contig 15089 bp, 24 predicted proteins | sample 5559141 | NCBI WGS metagenome assembly JAABUK01 (sample SAMN10711869, study PRJNA513367) | rock metagenome | isolation source: Antarctica rocks | place: Antarctica: Victoria Land, Pudding Butte nord | collected 2016-01-03
GTTCAGCCCTGCAGGGCTTGGCAGAGCAGTACGCAGCTGTGCCCATGCTGTCTCGCACACACGGTCAGACAGCTTCCCCTACCACAATGGGCAAGGAAATGGCCAATGTTGCCTACAGGCTTGCTAGACAACGCCACCAGGTAGGTCCCAATGTAGGGTTTAGATACCATACATGCTGGTGCTGTGTCAGTTTAGGGTTTACATACCGTACCATACATGCTGGTGCTGTGTCAGCAGCTCAGTAGAATCATAACAAGGTTTTTCCTGCATTTGTTCTGGTGCACCCTCCTTTGTGCTACTAGTCACTCGTGCGCTCAGAACTCTTGGGGTATTAGCAGATGTTGGTATCACCCATGCTCTGGTTGCATGAGCTGCAATTAGTTTCAGGATTTGTTCCCTTACTGCAGTTGAAGGATGTTCCTATATATGGCAAGATGGCAGGCGCGGTCGGAAACTACAACGCACACATCAGTGCCTACCCAGATGTCCAGTGGGACACAGTTGCAGATCAGTTTGTATCTGGCCTGGGACTGCAGCTCAATCCTTATGTCACACAGGTAGGCATGCAGGGACTTCTGTGCACTGATTCTGTTTGCTGTTGACTGAGTCTGTTTTGGTTCTCACCTGAGTGTGGGGTCATGCTGTTTGTATTACGTACATCTGTTTGTAGGCAGGATTGATGACATGTCACACTATGTCAAGGGGATTGTGATTTGCATCAAATGCTATGTGAGTTGCGTGATCCTGTTGACACCTGTTTGTCTTGCATTGTACGATTTGTGCCTGTTGGCTTTCTGGTTGAGAGGTGTGATGTACCGCACTGGGCACTGATCCTATGATGCACATGCTTTAGGGCCTAGAAAACCCGTCAACTGACCTCTCAGCCAACTTAGCTAGTGCAATCTGAAATCTGCTTTACTATGCACTGGCTGTTGAGTATCACCCATGTTCCGTGTATCTGTTGCATTTGATGATGACACATCTCAAGCAAAGAGTACGTACTCTCTTCAAGACCGCACATCTGGTGATGTCAAGCTACAGAGTACCTTTAGCTGCTGCACACATAGTTGGTCATCATCTGCATCCTGCATGGGCGTGACATTGGCTCAAGCTGACATGTCAAGGTGCTTGTCACGCTCTAGACCTTCTGGAGATGCGCAAGGCAGACTGTTTTGGAGAGAAAAGACTTGTCCCGCACGTACCTAGCTCATCATGAGCTGGAAAGCGATTTTGTTGTTGTTGTTATTACTACTACTATTATTATTATTATTATTATTAGTATTATTGTTATTGTTGTTGTTATTATTATTGCTATTATTATTGCTATTATTGTTGTCACGCTGCAGATAGAGCCACATGACTACATTGCTGAGCTGTTTGGGGTGGTGATGCGGTTCAACACCATCTTGCTGGACTTTGACCGGGATGTGTGGAGCTACATCAGCCTGGGCTACTTCAAGCAGAAGACCATTGCTGGAGAAGTGGGCTCCTCCACCATGCCTCACAAGGTGACTGCTATGCCTTGTTGCCTTTCTCAACACAAGACACTCTTTTCTATCCCAACATGACTTTTTTCAAATTCAGAAACGTCATCCTTACACTGGAAACCTTAACTCAGAAACGTCTGGGGACAGTACAAACGCGTTTCTACATTGTGGAGATGTTTGAGACCAATGTACAACAGAGTCTGTGCCTTCTGGCAATCACGGCTGAGGCACCTGACTAACCTCAATCAAGATTTGACTTGCAAGAGCTGACTCAGCTTTAATGAAATTTTGATGTCTCAAGACACAAGCAGAAGGCTATTGCTTGCGAAGTGGACCCTGTGATTATGCCACATGCAGTGAAAGCCATCTGCCCTTTGGGGCTTTTCACATACCACCGTTGCACACAGAGCAAGGGTCATAGCCCAAGAACCACTCTTGTGTGCCTCTATTGCTCCAGTGCGCCTGCCAGATGCCTTGTAGCCTTCGGCAGTGAGGTTGCAGATGCAGCTGACGCATTTACAGCCCGATCTTTGGTTTCTTTGTCTGCAGAGCCAGCTGTTTAGCGTAGACAGCACTGTTCTGCTATCTCACCCAAAAACGTTGCTTGTCATGTCACATGACCGTCAACACTAGTATTATGCGTACTAGTAATGCTTACAGGGGTGCACAAGACAGACTGCTCTGGAGAGACAAGGCTTGTTCTGCACACACCTAGCTCATCATGAGCCAGCAGAAAGCATTGAAGCTGTTTGCTTGTTGGTATAGGTGAATCCCATTGACTTTGAGAATTCTGAGGGCAATTTAGGGATGGCCAATGCCGTGATGCAACACCTGTCCAACAAATTGCCCATCAGCAGATGGCAGCGCGACCTGACAGACAGCACAGTCCTCAGGAACCTGGGCGTTGGTGTGGGCTACTCTCTGCTAGCCTATAGCTCAACTCTCAGAGGTAACCATGCCTCCAGTGTGTGTGACATTTCAGCATTTGGCAGAGTCAGTACAGCCGTTGTAAGACTCATGGTGGTGCAAGAATTTATTGTGTTGGGACTACATTGGCAGTGTTAGTTGCATTAATTAGCTTTGCAAATGCAAGGCTATCATTCTGGATGCTGTTGTCGCAGCTGGCTATTGCAGTGACACAACATGACAGACAATCCTCAACAGTGCCTCAGACAGGCAGCAGTTGTGGCTGGGTATGTTTCTCCTGTGCCAGTGATTGTGCAATCTTTGGTGGGAAAGTAAGCAGGCAGTGCAGTGATGATAACACATTCCTCGAACTGACTGGCCTCAGGCCATGCAGACATACATCTACCCATAGAAGTTGAGCACTCAGCCTACTTTTACTATGTCATTTTTCTCATTTTATACCTTACAGTCTGGGGTGTGGAGCTAGTTGTGCCTCATCAGACATCTTGGCTTGAAAGCACAGGTGTATGTACTAGCAACCATATAGTCCATTCTTGGCCCCGTGCCTTATTGAAGCTTCAGTGTATTGCAAGAGTAGGGCCAGTTCCTGTAGGTTGTTTCAGTAGCTTCTTCAGATGCGTGTTTGATGATGTTGTTTCTCATGCCAGCCTGTGAAGATCAGCCAAAACATATCCTTATCTACATTGTCTCGATTGTGACTTCGGTCACATGATTACAATCTGTTTCCTGAGGCTCTGGCAGAAATGTTTGTGGCCCTTCGCCCATTTTCCATTCCACTTCCTGTGAAGTCAAAGTACTGCGAGTACACACTGACAGACACTGTTCAGCACTCACTTGACACATACCAGCCAACCCATTCTCAGCACATAATTCAATTCATTTCATTGATTCATTTCAAGGAATGTAAATTTCCCTGGGGATCGGTGTGTACATTATGCTTTACTTCTGCTCCCATGTAAACCATGTGTTGTAGCACATTCCAAATTTGCTGCCCTGCAGGCATCAGCAAGCTACAGCTGAATGAGGAAAGACTGGCGGCAGACTTGGATGCCTCATGGGAAGTCCTGGCTGAACCAATTCAGACAGTCATGAGAAGGTATGCTGGCCCCACTCTACTTGTCTCCATACTGAGACAGCAGCTCTTTGATGACCATGGTTCGAAAACAGGAGCGATGCATTCCCTACACTAGCTGTGCATCAAGTCCTTTTACAATGTTTAGCTCATCATGTATGGCTGGCTGATGTGGATAGAAGCTGTTCTTATGTCCATGTGTAGCTTGGGTTTTCAGCAGGCTCTGTGACTCAGCTCCTGCTTACACCTCCAATTATGTCAGCTGGTCACACTCAGAGGCGCTGCATGCAGCATTTGAGGCCCACTTTGCAGTGACACTCTTCAGGCAAAATTGTAAGGCCAATGGAGAGTCAGGCTCAGAATGTCATCACTGAAGATTTGATTGAAGGTCAACGTGATTTGGCTTTTGCAGGTACGGTGTGGAGGAGCCATATGAGAAGTTGAAGGCTTTCACAAGAGGCAATAGAGTCACAGCAAGGAGTATGCAGGTGAGCTTGATCCCAGCTTGATTGATGAGCTCTGCAACTGCATGCATTCACACAGTGTGTCTGTTGCATTTTGGTTGCAGCCCTGACGGGCTACGTCATGAGTGGTTGCTGCAGCTGCCCTATAATGCATGCAGCCCTGCTCCTTGAGGGCTGCAGGAAAGTTGCTCAAGGGTGACTTGTAGCTATGCTGGCAAGTTCATGGCATTGACAAATGTTGCATTTGAATATGTCACAGTCAGCGTCACACCTGGCGACAAGGTGAACGCTCCCATTTGCGACTGCAGCGTCTGACTTTGGCACCAATGTTGGATGCCATTTTGCTTTGTCAAGGCAGTTGCGAAATGCCTTCTTGCTGATAGGTGACCATTTGCCTGCAGGAATTTGTGGAGGGTCTTGATGGCATACCTGATGATGCAAAGCAGAGCCTCAAGCAGTTAACCCCTGCAACCTACGTTGGCAATGCTGCTGAGCAAGCCAGGCAGATTGTTGCTCAATGTAAAGCTATCAAGTGAACCGACCGTAACGCTTCCGACGTAACGCTGTAGAAGAAGAAGCAGTACTGCAGGAGCAGGGCCGAGGAATGGCACATCCAAGACCAATCTGCGCGCTCATGCCAAACAAGCTCAGCGTCCTTTATTGAAGGCAGCGTGCTGATCAGCGTACTGGCAAGTGCAATCACAGCTGTGCAGATCTGCAACTGGCGAGCAACGTCAGACGTGTGATCAAGATCCAAGTGTTCTTGACAGCCGTGCGCTTTCGCCCAGCCATAACAGCTGTTCACGACCTAACTCAACAAGATCTATTGCACATCTACTGCATTCCTTTGTTGTCTTAGCTGCATCATGAAGACCTAAAAGGACACTGTCCTTTGATGACCGACAGACCTGGGACTATGGATGGCGCGGCAGACGACCCCAGCGGCAAGCATCATAAGTCTTCGCAACAGAAAAGCAGAAAGCAAGTCCTTTATGGCGTCCTTGCTGCTGGTGTCTGCCTTGGCTTCATAGCTTCGCAACCTCTATACATGCAACACCAGAGGCAACTGGACAATCAGGTGCCCAGAAGGCAATTAGTGCAAAAAGAACCGCGATCAGAGCTGGAGTCCATCCTGCAACGTATAGCCCCTGAGCGTGAAGTCATGATTGCTATATCCAACTACAACTTGATACGTGAAGGAATGTTGACGACCTGGTTGGAGGTATGGTCGAAACCACATGCTGACAGTCAATTCCCAGCTCATGCTCTTTCTTAATGGTAGACAGTGCCAGCCAGTGTATAGATGCCACACTGCTGTAACCCATCTGCAATGTGTGTCCCTTATGTGGCTGCAGATGGTGACTAAGGCTGAGGTACCGAACTATTTGGTCGTAGCAATTGACACGCAGCTACGAGATGATCTGACCGCAAAGGGATACAACGTGTACTATAAAGACATATCTGTGAGTTGCCACACATGCAGACAGACAATCGTTCTTGGTCAACAGTGCTTGTATACTCAGGTTTCTGCATATCTGTGAGTCTGCTGTGCACACAGCAGATGCAACCTTGGAATCCATACTCAGCTCTGACATGTGTACAACCTACTAAACAGACATAGCATATGTGCGCATCCTACTGAAAAGACATACTTCAAGCACAAGAATCATTTGTCATGCAACCCCGCATCACCATATGAAGCCCCAACTCTGGGTATACTGACATGCACTTGCCAGCTCACTGACATCCCCAGTGACTCATAGGCCACATGTATCTTCTACATTCTGTCTGTGGTTGTATCATGTCATCAGCATAACGTACCATCACCATGACCATTCAGCAGCCCATCAAGTGAGTGGTGCGGTTCAGGTGGATGCCTCCCAAGAGGGCACTGGCGACAACCATGCCATCTCTGCTCTGAAGTTCAAGATCCTTCAGGAGTTTCTCGAGCTGAACTGGCATGTTCTGCTGAGTGATGTAGACATAGTCACTCTTCAGGTACATGCTCACTCTTTGATATGTTGCAAAGCGTACTGCTCAGTGATGTAGACATAGTCACTCTTCAGGTACATGCTCACTCTTTGATATGTTGCAAAGCGTACTGCTCAGTGATGTAGACATAGTCACTCTTCAGGTAAATGCTTGCGCCTTCATATGTTGCAAAGTGTGTTCTTTTGCCACAGTCAGGTGCATACATTCCTGAGCAAATTAGAGTCAATGATTTGCAAGGCAACTTTGTATCGAACTAGGGCAACTTGTTTGGTCAGCTGTGTCGTGGCATTTGATACCTGTAATCTACAATTTGCATTCTCTACTTTCACAGCACGCTCAGCAAGGAAGCAATCTTGCTCGCAGTATAGTTGCAAACTTATTGCGTGCACCTTTTCTTTGATAACCTTCAGCATCAGGGCATTTTGCAGATGTACATGTTGCAGCCTCCAGCTATTACTGAGCACCACGCACAGCTGGAAGCTTCAACATGAACATCTGCAAAATGCCCTGATGCTGAAGGATTTCACTTAGCAACAGCACATTGCTATGTTGTGTAGTAACGCACTACAATCACCATTTGTGGAACTCCATCCAGCATGTCAACAGCACAAGAGTGATAGGCAAACATCATAAACCTATAGGCTGGCAAGCACACAGGCATGGACACAATCGATGTAGACTGCACATGCTCTGGTACAGGCTGTTGCTCTAAGGTGTTGCCCTAATTTTGAATGCTTCACTGAGTGAGCTGTTGTGATGCAGAACCCCTTTGACCATCTGTGTAGAGATCATGATGTTGAAGGCATGAGTGATGGGTAAGTGCCTTCATTGTTTTCAGCTCAGAATCCTCTCTTCAAGATTGCCCGGCGGCCATGCACTGCCATACACTTTTGTGCGGAGAGACACTTGCCATCTGTTGCACAGCCGGTCCAGATTGAATAATGCGCTTGCAGATTTGATCAGTGGACAGCGTATGGGAAAGTTGGAGGTCTTGATGACCAAAGCATGGGCTGGGCAAGATATGCACAGGTGCATATCTTAACCTTCCTCCCTGCTCTGAGTGTTGACCGTCGCGACTGCTTGATATGCTTGCTGTTAGCTGTTATGGTTGCTGCGTTGAATGCTACAATGGTGCTACCGTGGCTGCCGTGCTGGCATTGCACTGCTGCTGCTGCTGGCTGAGCATACATTGGTTGCCATATGGCAATGCACTGATCAAAGAAGGGCTTGTCGTGACGTACGTTTTGATATCCAGCAGCAGCAAAGGCATCAACACACTTTCCGATTTTGACCCTATAAGCCTGTGATTGAGGACATGCGGCTGAATTCTGCCACAGCTGACAGATGTTCAGAGAGCGCTTGCTTTCGTCTGAGTGAAAGTAAAATGGTGTGTTATGGCACGCAGAGCACAGAGCACCTCAACATGAATTCTGGGTTGTTCTACTTGCGGGCTAATGAGCGCACTCTAGGGTTGATGAAACGTATAGCTGCCCGCCTGTCCAAGGAGAAGGCTTGGGATCAGTCAGTGTACAACCAAGAGATCTTCTTCTTGTCTCATGATGACTATGTTGCGCCTCATGTCACTGTGAGGATCTTGAACATTTACAAGTTCATGAACTCCAAAGTGCTATTCAAGGAAGTTAGGCATCAGCCACGGTCATCTCAGGTTTTGCCTGTGATGATACACATCAATTACCATCCTGACAAACATGCGCGAATGCTGGCTGTTGTGAAATATTATGTTGACAAGGACGATCATGCATTGGAACCATTCCCTGGTGGATCTGAACCTGGCTCTTGATGCTCCAGCTTAAGTATGCAGTTTTCAAAATGTGATAGGTTGTGTCTGAATTTATGCACATGTGCAGTCTCGATGGCTAGCGCTGCCGATGTGTGCCCATCATGGATCTGCAGCTGAGAGGTAGACTCAGAAACAGACTAACATTGCATTGGCTGTGGATGTGCTGCTGAGATAGCGTTGCTTTTGCAGCAGCAAAATTGCAATGTCGGTGTTACACGTGTCGGCGTCCATCCACCAAGTGTGCTTTGCATGCTCAGGTTCAAAGTCAAGCGTGAAGGAGCAGGCGTTGAACGGGCGTTGAGCAAACAGCTTGTCACATCAAGCCTCAGCGCATCAACAGACGCGACTGCCAGTAAGCTTTGCGTCTCGGCGATCTCACCTGTTCACGACGTATCGCAGCGGCGGCCCACTGCTTCGGACGGCAAGTCACACAGCTGTAGCTGCAGGTAAAGCTGTGCACGACTTCAGGTTGCCTCCAGCTGCAGCAGTGCCGCACATGTTCTGACCGCTGTTGGTCTTGCAGGAAGCATGGCTCCCAAAAAGAAGACAGGTGTACCGAACGTAGATATCGGTGGCGCTTATAAACTTGCACGGGTGAGGTCTCAAGTTCTGTGCGCTCAGTCCTTTTGCTTTTACGGCTGCTCCACACGTCCGCCTCAGCAGTGACTTGTCATGCCGATGCTTTGCTTTGTTGGCGATGGCAGAAGCTACCGAAGTCACCAGCTTTCTGCAGATCCTGCAGTGCTTGCCAAGTTCAAAAAAATGTTGGCCCCGCATGGAAAGGCAAGTCTTTTGTTGCTGCTGCAGGAAGGTTCTGTGCCAGAAGTTCCAGATGTTGCAGATCAATCTGAAGCCGCTGAGGAAGACGTGGATGCTGAGCTAGAGGCGCTGGCACAGGTCTGTTACAGCATTGCTGCTGTGGTTTGTTTCTGAACAAGGTCTTTTATGCTGCTGCACCTGCAGATCAACTGTTATTCTGGCATGTCTGCGAGATCTGCAGCTAGAGACAGATATAGGTGCAATTTCTGCTGGGTCTTCTTGGTGTCACTTGATTATGGCATTGTAGGCTGAAGCAGAAGGTGACCAAGAAGCAACTGCTTGTGGCACATCTGAAGATGCTGCACCTAGCGAGGTATGCCATTGATACTACCAGAGACATCTTGACTGGCTCTTACTTGTGTGCTCAGGCTGCAAGTGTCAGCCATAACTCCCTTTGCAAGTCAGTTGAATGACCCAAGTGGTGTGTGTTTTCAGGAAGCATCTGACGACCATGGTAACGATGGTGTAGATGATGAAGAAGAAGATGTAGATGCTGAGCTGCAAGCGCTTGCAGAGGTGGTACAAAACATTGTATACTTTTGCTTGGCTTTTGAAGTCAGGCAGTACATGACAAGGTACATTTGGTGCTGCAGGAGACTGGTGAGGACTCTGCGAAGGCTGACTCTGTTTTGGGAGATTCCAACAACGCAGATCAGGTCTCTCCTCACAGCTGCTGTGATGAATAGCTGCAAAGCTGACATGCAAGTATACAGCAGTGTGTATTGATGGCTTTGTCGGCCTATTGTTTGCTGCAGACAGATGCTTGGAGGCTGTGTTCTCATTTCACAGGCAACATATCATCTCATATAGTCAGGCGCCTGGCTGATACCCTTTTCCACCTGTTGCAGACACCTGACATCACAGTTGGCTGTAAAGCACCAAAGGAAGTTGCTGAAGATCTGCCAGGTGAGGAGGATGATGCAGACACGACAGATGCGGAGGATGCGCCACCTGCAACAGAAGCTGACAACACTGATGGAGACATTGCTGGAGACGTCGAGGCTGCAGTCACTCCTGCTATGCAAAGACTGGTACAGATGCTGACTTCTTTACTTATTTAGTCAGATCGCTATCCATCTCTGTGCCTGCTTGTAGAGTCTGCAGCATTCTCCTCTGTGCATGACGTCGCCATCTTGACAGAATGCCATATCCGTCCACAGCAACTGGTGGCACCTAGAGCCTGGCAGCAGCACAGTGATGGGAGTCTGACTTGTGCCAGGAGAGATGACTCTCTGTGCTGTCATGCAACTTTGGTCTTGAGTGTCTGTGGTGTTGTGCAGGATGCCAATGCCAAGGAAACCATTGCCAGTGGCAGTTTGGGTGACACTTCAGCTGTTGCCACTTCTGATGCTAGTCCGAAGTCTCACCCTGTGCCTGTGGAGAGGCCCCACAGTGGTACCGGCAAGGGAGCTTCTGGCACTACCTCTGACGCTTCAACTGCAGCAGCAGCAGCAGGAGTCGCAGCTGTCAACAAGGGTGGTGCAGAAGCCAGTAAGCCTGTCTTCAAGTCCAAGAAGAGACAGGTATTCTGCACACACTGCAAGCCTCTCCGCAAGCACCTTAACTGTGTTGTTGCAGCTGTGTGTGACAACGTCAGTGCACCCAGTGCCTCTGTTATTTGCTTGCTTTCCTTTGCTCCAATGCACTCTATTGCTCAATCTCACTGTGTTGACTCAGCAAATTCCCACCTCAATCGCCATCTGTCTCTGCTGCTGCCAACCTAAGCAGATAGCAGAGCTGGTGCTTCTGTACTGTGTGTTCTTAAGAACTGCTTTGCCTCTGTTGCGGCTTGCGCTTGTTGTGCAAACAACCTTACCTGTAGCTTCACCTGAGCAGCTGGAGGCCCCGATTGCCAAGGCTGCATCAGGGGGTAGAGCTGGTGCTGTGTCCTTTTTCATGTGTCCCATTTGTCCTGGAACTGAGACATAGCTGTGCCTCTGCTGCAGCCTTGGACTGATACCTGAGCATCTACACCTGGCCCTCACAGCTGCCTTTTCCCCACCTCCCACCTAAACTCTCCGGTACCAGCCCCTGCCCCCCCCCCCCCCACCATTGGCGCCCCCTACCCCTCAAAGTACCCTGGTTGCTACCGCTTAACACCAGCTCTGCTCAAGTACTGACACTGATGTGTTGTCTGTACTTCACAGGGTGCATCTGCAGCCACATTGCAGACAAGCTCACTTCCTGCACTCAAGGACATGCACTAGTGTCTACTGAAGCGTATACTTCTGCATTGACTTGTTGCTTGTGCTGCAGCTTGCTCCAGTTGCGGCAGCAGCTGCACCCAGTGTTACCCCTCAGTCCACCCCAGGTCCTGCTGCTGCAAAGGCCACAGCAGGCAGCAGAGCTGGTGCTGTCATGAAGGCAGTGGCCCTGGCTGCCAACAAGGCAGCAGGCAAGTTCAAGGGCACAGCTCCTCAGCCAAAGGCAGCTGCTGCCAAGCATAGTGACACAGCTTCTGCAGGTGAGTGGTGAATACGTCGCTGGTTTTGGCAACTGCATGCTTTCCATGCTTGTGCGTGTGTGCACGGCTTGCTGATGAAATTGCCTAACTAGGATGCAGCACTGCAGATTCATCAGCCTGCAGTTTCACGGCCATACTAACATGTACAGATGCGTGGGTGTACTCACTCATGTCTCACTCTCTTAGCCATACTTGGACTGTGTTGATTTTGTAGCACAATTTTGACATGTGACATGGTGACTGTGTCACTCTTGACTGTGAATATGACCATGTTTGGTCACAACACATCTTCACTTCTGCTGCGTTTCACTACACAGGTACATCTGCAGCAGCTGTACCCTCAGCTGCCAAGCCACCTGCTGTTGGCAAGAAGCTGGTGACGCCAGTTGCCAAAGCCACCTCTGCCAGCAACCCCTCAGCAGCACCCACTCCAGTCAAGGCCTCTGCAAGGGTACCAGCCAAGAAGGCAGCTCCCACTGCGGCTGAAGGAGTCCCCACTGGCGAAGGGCCAGCTGCAAAGGGCAAAGGGAAGGGCAAGGCCGGTGATGCTGAGAAGGCACCCAAGGCTCCTAGGGCCAAGAACGCCTACATGTTCTTCATGGCTGACAAGAGAGACGCTGTCAAGGGTGAGCATCCCCATCACTTTGCCTTGTTTTACCTGCTGCAGCAAGTGTGTCAGTTGCACTCAATGACCAAAGTTTGCAGGCTTCAGTCAGGCTGTTGATCACTTAAATTCCAGCAAGCCGACAGCACCGTGTATTGAAGCTGCTGCTACATCCACAGTGCTGGGGATGTTATGTCCATGCATGGCCTTGCTGCTCTGCTTGACTGTGAGTCACATTTCAATTGGACTGAGTGCTGAGGTTTCTGCCTTCTCCAGCGGAGACTCCTGGGATTTCAGTGGGTGACATTGCCAAAGCCATTGGTGAGATGTGGAGAGGCTTGCATGAGGAGGACAAGAAACCCTTTCAGGTGAACTCTGGCTGCAGATCACTTTGCATGCATAAGCTAAGTTGCTGCCTGCTTGAAAGTTGGTTGACTTGCTGCTTTCTGCTGTGCTGCAGTACGATGTATGATGCCTTTCATGTCATCCTACTTGGCTTCAGATGGTGGCACAGACAGACTGTGTATGCCTGCATGTGTCTATTTGTTGTGCCTGAGTTTCAGCAAGCATCACACAGTGCATGCACTTTATAGCGGCTGCTTGGCTCAGTTTCTAGCTGAGTAGGAATGTAAGAATGTAAGAATTTCTACGCCATGCTGTTTTTTCTACAACAATCGTGCCAAAAGCCCTTCCTTTGCTCGAAAGGAGAAGGGGCTAGACTACTCACACATGAAGTCAGATTGACTGTGTGTGCCTGGTACAGGAGTTGGCCAATGCTGACAAGGATAGACTGGCCAAGGTGAAGGCTGATCTGCCCCCCGTGGCCAAGTAGCCCAAGGCTGCCAAGGAAGCCAAAGCAGACAAGGTGCCAAGAGCTAAGACTGCATACCTGGTAAGGTTGCTGCCTGATAGGATTCTGCAACCTGCAGGCTGTCTTACTGTGTGAGGTGTCCTGCACAGGTTGCAATCTTGACATCTGAAGCTGCACGCACATGGTGAAGTCTGTCCTTGGTGAACTGATGTGTATGTTTTGCTTTGTGACGCCTGAAACTATGCAGTTTGTTGTCCATCCTGTCTGTCCCTGGTCATTCACACCAGCTGTTGTAGAGCCAGAGACAGGCCCGATGTGACTGCACTCTGTCATCCATCTGGGTACTTAGCCAGCATGTGTATGTGTGCAGCTCTTCTGTGATGCCAAGCGAGAAGAGATCAAGGCAGCTAACCCTGGAGCAAGCTTTGGGGAGACTGGCAAGCTGCTGGCTGCAGCATGGAAGGACTGTCCTGCTGAAGACAAGGCCAGGTTTCAGGAGCAGAGTCAGGTGTGCATAGCCCCCCTGTATCAGCACCAAGCAAGAAACTGCACGCTACCATTGTCTGTGCTGTCAATGCTGTATCATGTCTGTACGGCAAGAGGTCAGTCTGTACTATGCATCAGTGTCAACGCAGGTGTCTGATTTGGCTGGTGGTGGTCATGATGTGTGATTGTCCATATGTCCATACTGGCTTCCAGCATGCCTTCACACACAGCACAACCCCACAGGCAACCTAATATACCTTGCCCTTGGGCTGTTATTCAATCAGTGCCAACAGGCACACTCTTCTGTTTCCACACACCATGATCAAGACAAGCTGTGATGGTGTCATGCAGAGTGCCAAGATGGAGCTGCATACTGCTGCAGCAGCTGCCACCCTGACAGCTGTTGCAGCAAAGAAGCAGAAGTCTGCCCAGGCTGCCAAGGCACCTGTCAAGCCTGTGGTGTCAGCGCCGTCAGATGAGACTGAAGAAGAGGAAGAGTTGGCTGGTGAGCCAGAGGCAGAGGGTGGTGGCTTGGCAACACTGTCTGAGGCTGCAGACACAGCAGCAGGTAAGCTGACCTTTTGGTTGAATGTGCAGCAGAACTAGGCATAGACAGTGATGTTTGATAGGACAGCGCAATGTAGCCAGCATCTCCGAATAATCGGCTGTGGTTGCTGTGTCTCATTGCTGTGCTGCATTTTGCAGATATCAAGCCTGGTTTGGTGCCAAAGTTGTTGCATGCACAAGTGTAGTCCTGCTGAGATGCGTGTCAATTTGCCACTCAGGCAATCGAGTGTGAGTTGCAGGGGACCAAGCAGACAATGATGCAGGTGCAGAAGCAGCTGACGCTGCAGCTGCTCATGCTGCTGCTGCTTCACCCTCAGCAGTGCAGGCAGATGGAGATGATGAGAATGATGATGAGGCTGACCGTGAGGTTAGCTCTAAATGTGCAGTTGTCAGCTATGTTGTGCTGGGCCATGCTGTGCCATGCTGAGCCATGCTGAGCTATGCTGAGCTATGCTGTGCCATGCTATGCCATGCTGTACAAATCTGTGCCAAATTGTGATAAGCTGTGCTGTGCTGTGCTGAGTGTGCTGAGGACCTTGTCGAGATGTTGAACATATGCTGCAAGTGCCATGACTGATGCTTGGTGCACATGCAGAATGCTGACTGGGATGCAAACCCTGCTGAGTGTATCATCGGCCACACCTACCACAACAAGGTCAGCTTTCTCTGGATCAACCGGTGTCAAAGTCTCTATTGCTGCTAAGTGTGTCCACACCGTGCATCAGGGCAAGTCATTTGTCAGCAGCTGCACAACTGATAGTTGTGCATGTATTTGCTTGTACAGCGGAGAGTGATTGCGCATTGAGCTGCCACAATGCTGCCATTTGCATGCGCCTCTCCCAAAAATGTTGGGAGCAAGTGCAACTGACAGTACAGCCAGAGCCTCAGAGCAGTCGGATATAGCTGTGCGGCAAAATGTGCTTTGCTGTTGTAGTACATGGTGAAGAGGAAGGGACTGGACTTCACAGAGTATGGCTTGGTGGATGCACGTGCAGCCAAGAGGCAGCGCCTCGCTGGGGACTCCAACGACCCCAAGTATGTCCTAAACCTTCATGCTGTTGGAAAGTCTGTGCTAAGCTCTTCATTGCAATCTTTGTGTTCACTCCAGCTTGTGTGCCACTCAGATTCTTCAATGTTATGGAGCATGTTGATTTTCACCACTGGAGTTGCCTTCAAACTTGTTGTCTCCTGTGTATGAGGCCCTGTCTTTTGTCGTACCTCACAAAAGACATCACCCCTTTGCATCTTGCTGCTGTAGTTAGTTCAAAACCTCTACTCCTCTTCTTGATCCAGCTACTAGGCATGTAACATTAGCTGTCAACCCATCGCCTGTTGCAACTGCATTTCAATGTACAATGACCCTTGCTCTGCGGAGTTGACCACACTGTGCCACATTTTGCGCCTGGTGATGAACAGATTGGTGATAATGACATGCACATGCTGCTGGAAAGGGTTTTGTGCAGCATCAAATCCTGAAACAGGTTGGCTTCTGATGCAGGGTGCCTGTGTCTCTTGAGATGGTGGAGGAGTATGACACCTTCTGCAAGGACTTCAGGAGGTGTGTGCATGAGAACCAGGACCAAGGCAACCTGGAC
>JAABUK010007953.1_pt1 | contig 15085 bp, 16 predicted proteins | sample 5559141 | NCBI WGS metagenome assembly JAABUK01 (sample SAMN10711869, study PRJNA513367) | rock metagenome | isolation source: Antarctica rocks | place: Antarctica: Victoria Land, Pudding Butte nord | collected 2016-01-03
CAAACCTCTTAGTCCAGACATCCTGGTCATGTTGTCTAGACAGCTTGAAAGTCGTAATTCGGCGAAGCACTGTGATCTTGAAAAGTGCGCTTGTGCTGCTTTGCCCCATGTATTCAATACAAGTCAGCACATATTTACTCGTGACTCCCAGGTGTGAGGAGGTGAACCGCGTATATGACGTCAGCGCTCCAGGCCCGAACGGTCACATACCAATCCGCGTATACGACTCAAGAAGCAAGGTGAGCCCCGTTGGCTTTCGGACACAAGTTGATATGCCTGATGCCTTTGATCATGACTGACATTTACGATCAGCCTGCCTCGCTTGTAGGTCGCTGCTGCTCCCTTGCTAATCTATCTGCACGGAGGTTGTTGGTTCTTGAACTCAAACTTTGTCTCATACGACGCCTTTTGTCGCCGTCTTGGCAAACAGACAGGCTGTGTTGTCATGGCTATTGACTACAGGTGATTGGATTGCTGGTATTGTTTTCAAAGCCAGAGCTGCACCCTTAAATAGCTTATCTATGGTTTGTACCGCTTGGTGTGCATAGGCAAGCAGTTCATGCAACTCTCTAGGTTAAGCTCAGAATGGAAGTTTCCAGCTGGGCTAGAGGACTGCTATGCTGCAACACAGTATTGTGCAGACCAAGCCACCTTCCTCAACTGCAGTCATGACCAAATTGCCATCGCTGGGGACAGCTGTGGAGCCAACTTGGCAACTGCAGTCTGCTTGCTAATAAAGGTATGCTGTTCAAGTGAACAACATACAGAGACAAAACGCCGTGAAGACATTGCTGGACCTTGTTGTTCATGAGCAGTGTGATGAATCACTCTTTTGTGAGGTGCGACCATTCAGCATCCCTGGATCACCTGCAGCATCTCTGAATTTCACAAATGGGCGCTCGTTTTACTTACGGGTGCACAATGATGTCTGCACCCCACTTGCTGGAGTGTCATTATCAGCCAGTACCTGAGTGGCAAGATTGCTCTGCATAGTTCATTACCAGATCTTCAATCCAGACGTGATTACACATGCATGTACCCTTCCTCTTACACATGCATGTACCCTTCCTCTTACACATACATGTACCCTTCCTCTTACACATGTTTGCCTCCTCAGGAGCGTGGCGGGCAACAGTTGTGTGCTCAAGTGCTTCTGTACCCATTGACGGACTACTATCTGCCAGCCAAACCTTCCTTTCTGACCTACGACTCTGGCATATACGGCGTCGGCTTCTCAGGATCATGTTGCAAGCTTGGTTGGGATCTGCTAGGTGATCACATATTGTCCCTGTGTGTGAGGTATACCAAAGCACTAGGGCTGCATCAGATGTGATTTTACACCTGCATGACAAGCATGCACCCAAACTGCAGCAAAGGCAATGCGGCCACTGAATACTTGAAGGTTTTGCCATTCTGCCATACAGGGGCAGACAGGGAACCCTATGGCAAACCCCAGCAACCTAGCAGCTTGGCAGCGGTCTTGCAACATGCTGATGTTTCAGGTGTGATGCACGCTTACTTGAGACTCAAAAAGAAACCGGTGATGTATTTGCCAAGTCAAGTGATGTTCTGTTTACATCACAGCTTGTACAACTCATGTGACAATCAAGGCTGTAGAGCAGTCATGGGTTGCAAGCGAGATCTCCTTGTTCTTGAGCTCAATCTGTGCTAATGCTGCATATCAGTCCCAATACTGTATGAAAGGAACTTGCAGGGTGTTATGCATGTCAGCAGTCCCACTCACTGGCCTTGTGAGCATTTGCAGATGTCAAAATTTACCTGAGTCAAGTTTGACTGAGTTGATGTCTACTGAACTTTGCATTGTCATGGTGCTGACATTGCCCCCCACCCCCTCCCCTCCCGTATAGGCAGGGTTGCTGGGATACTCGCAAGCCAGATGCCATAAAGTGTGTTGTGCAACTGTTTGCTGTGAATGCACTTTGTGCAAGAACCAAAAAAAGTTCTTGTTTGTATGCAGGGCTGCCCCCTGCATACATTGTTCTGGCAGAATGCGACATTGTGCATGACGAAGGCGAAATGTACGCCCAGAAACTACTTGATGCCGGCAACACAGTTCACGTGAAGGACTACAAGGGAGCTTGCCATGGTCATATGATGATGGCTGTCGACGCTTCAATAGGGGGACTCAAATGCCAACATGGTTTGGAGGCAATTGACGACCTGTGCAAGATGTTGGCGCATCTATTCAAAGCATCTTAGGAGTGTGAGCCCATGACATCTAGATCCAAGGCTAAGCTCTTGTCCAGGAACACAAACTGCATCAACCAAGCTCACTTCATGGCTCATGAAAGACTTGAGCCACACTGGGTGTTGTATCAGTACGGGGGCCAGTGTCAACATGCTTTCAATCAGTTGGCAAGATTGCCCTGTTGGGATTGGAAAGTGCTGCTCTCTCTGTCCACATCCAACAGTGCAACCTGCAAAAGCTAGCCTAGGCCTGTAGTCTGTACACTATAGAACAGTTGGCATTTCGTAGGCACAGCTTTCTGGCAACTCTTTTCTGTACGCGTATTGAAAAGGAATTTCTGATGACAGCAAACTGCAGCTTTTGCTGCCATCGGAAACATCTGCTGCCTCACAGTTCGGTATCTTTATTAAGCTTTGACAGGTTCAACTGGCCAGCTGCACAGTGCTGCAGCATGCATGCTACATATGTAGTTGCAATCTTGATACAGTAGGAAGTTATATTTCAAGCAGTCAATGTCTGTGCCACACATCAACATTGATCAATTTGTTCAGGTACAAATTAATCAGTACTGATGTACAGTAAAGAGAATCGTGGCAGTACTGCAGCCACTAGGGTGGCTGTGCACTATGATGTCAGGTTTGCTTTGAATTTCATGTCTTATCAGTATGTAATTGAATGCGCCAACTGCTCAGAGATGTTGTCATTCCATGTGCGAGCTTTGTCTGCATGCCCAATAGCACCAAGCCAATTGCTTGTTCAACGTGACCCTGCAATATTTGGTTTCGGAGCCTTGGGTACAGTGCTGCTGTGGAAGGGGCAAGCGGAATTTTTGGGGATGGAGACGACCCCCTGATTTCGGTTCGAGGCTCCGGTGACGAAAAGCCTGTTCAGGCCGGAACGCTGATCGCTTGTCAACAGCGCTTGCCCCCGTTGTTTTACAGCTTTCACTCCCGAAATGTCTGCCTGGTGCTGATGCATGCCTAACGCAATAGATGCCGGAGTCCTGATGTACTCTTGCTTTGCGGAACTCCCTGATTGTATCCTGAACTCTTGCTTGCGCTTGACATCGTTTGAGGCTAAGTTGCGATGCCAGCAAGTCTGCAGGAGCTGGAGAAGCCTCCTCAACCGCTCTGCAGCATCTGGTGACGCCTGCGAAACCTCGCTTTCTGATTTATGGGGTCCTAGCTTGCACTTGTGTGTATCTGAACCAACCTAGAGGCGAGCAAGGACACAAGTTGCTGATCTTCAGTCCACACAAGCAATTACAGTCGTATACTTGATAACGACAGTAGGACCACTGTCTTTGCACAATAAGGCTTGTCTGCAATGGATTTCTCAACGAGCAGTGGTTTTCCCTGAAGTCCATATCAATATCACGGCAGTCTTGCCTGCACAGCTGATGCCTCGTCTTGCAGCGGCACTGAGAGCAGCAGCTGCGTTGGCACCTTCTGCATGGCAAATGCGGCTTCACGCAGGTGAGAGAACACGGGCAGCAAAGCTGCAATGGAGCAAAGCAAATAAACCAGCCAGTCTGCAAGTCTCAAGCTCTTGTCAAGTGACTTACACAGTACCATGTTATGCAGGTTTTGACATCACAGATCCTCAAAATGGCTGTCACCAGCTTGCAGGGCTGCTGACATATTGGGAAGCAGAAACAGCATACATACAGCAGCTTTGTTGTCTGACACGATTGACTCATCTGTCTTGGACTGCTCAAACTGAGCTCGGCTCTGTGGATGACCTTCAGCAACTTTCCCTTCTGCAGACACTTGAGCTGCCCAGGCTGTCCGCATACCAAGGGGCGTCCACAATTTCAAGTTTGTACAGAGCCTGAGCTTACATGGAATTGAAGAACAAATTTGCAGTCTTGGAAGCTACACACAGCTTACCCATCTGCGGATCTCTATAAGCCCTCCAGATACAGTGACGGAACTAATATTGCCATTCGGCGATGGTGTCAAGCTGCGCAGTCTTGACATATGGGGTCCTCTCCATGAGCATATCGTCCATCTCAGAAATCTCACCTGTGCAACTCCTCTTGAGCAGATGAGCTTGTACGACGTGTCTCTCCAAAACATTGAGCAAGCTAACTTGTCAGCTTTGCCTTTTCTGACACGCCTGCAGTTCACCAGCCCAACTTGGGCTTTGTTCCAAACTCTCTCACTATGTAGTGGCTTGCAGACACTATACGTATCAGATTACAAGCAGACAACGCTCCCATCAACCTTTTCGCTCCTGACTCAACTTAAAGACCTGGTCCTAAGTGGATGCAGCTTTGCTGAATTCCCAGACTGCCTTTTGCACCTGTCCCAGCTTGAGAGGTTATATGTCTCCGGCAGCAAGCCTGCACTTCACCTGAGTGACAGCATACTAGGCCTTGCAAAATGGCCAAACCTCAAATCTCTGGACATCAGTGATTATTCGCGATCTCGGTTTTCAGTTGAGTCACAGCTGCTTTTAGGTCAATTGCAGGAACAGCTGAAACATTGCAACTCATCTTGCAAGTTTAACTTTAGTCGCAGATGATTTGCCTCAGGAGTTTCTTTCAACCTGGTCATGTAAATATCTGTTCATTTTGGTGTGCTATAACATGCTGCTTTTGTTCTGACTATGTGCGTGCTGCAATTGCAAATGGGCCGGCATGTGGACATGATCTGAACCAGCGTCTCATCTTTTTTTGGTTTGCACTGTGCCTTTTGGCATTGCTGCTCTGTTGCCTGTCAAGACCTGTTTACTAGACGTCTTTGAGACTTAAATGTATAGATGTCAGAGTAAGTTGGCAGTGATCACGATATGATCACAAAAAGGCATTTCCCCAAAACATTGAGCCAGCTGACTTGACACAACTGGAGTTCAAGAGCCCAAATTGTGCTTTGCTTCAATCTCTCTCAATGTGTAGCAGCTTGCAGAATCTGCATGTATCAGATTACAAGCAGCCAACACTTCCATCAAGCTTTTCACATTTGACTCACCTCAAGGGCCAGATATTGTGTTGATGCAGCTTTGCCCAAATCCAAGACTGCCTTTTGCATCTGTCCCAGCTCGAAATTTCATGTGTCTATTGCAACAAGCCTACATTTCACCAGAGCGACAGCATACTATGCCTTGCACAATGGCTTAACCTCAAATGCAGACAATAGATCATAAGCTGCTTCTCCGGAGAAGATTCTGTCTGGGACATTTGCAAATGTTTGGGACGCCCTGGCACGCAAATGTTAGGGACGCTCGTAAACCTTGCTGCAGATGTGGAGAGGCTCACCACAGGGAGCAAGATTGCATGCGTCGTTGTGCTGTTGCATGTGACAGGAAGGGGCTGTGAGCAAGGTTCAACCAGGTCCAGAGCTGTGTAGGCAGCGAGACTCATATGAAGCAATACTCTGGTAAGGTCAAACTTGCTGACAAAACAGGCCAGCTGTCTTGCTATGTATTTGGATTTCCAGCAAAGCAACAGGCAGAAAGCAGCAGCTTTTTGCCCAAAATAGAGTACAGCGGTGATGCCTTGACAAACTGTCCTGTCACAGAGCTCAAGCTTGTGCAAACAGCGTACCTTTGCTACAAGTGCACACAACTGCAGGGGCTTATACAGACTACACGAGTGCTTGTACACAGAGTTTTGCCAGAGCCCTGGCGCTGTCCTCAGACTTTGTTGATGACTGTTGAATGCTCTAGCAGCTTTTTGGCTGAGCAAAGAATTTGAATGATGCAGCAGAACAATCTGAAGTAACGCTCTCTGCTACAGGAATGCAAACTCTCGTATAAGCAGACATTTGACGACAGCTGTACTTTAAACCACGTTGCACAAGTTGCATTGACGGATCACCATGTAAGTACTTGATACACTGCAGTCAGGCACCACAAGCACAAGGCAAGATATCGAGCGTGTTCCACATCGCAAGATGCAAAGTTGAACTGAACATGTCGTCTGCAAACAGGAGGAGAATGGCCATTGGGGTTTTGTATAGTTTGAACAGTCTCCTCTGTGGTCCGCCAACCGTCAGCTACCACAGCAGACGCCACTTGATCTGTGCCAGCAAGCAGCACAGAACCACATCAGCAGCAGCAGAAGCCAGCGCATTCTCAAACAAAGAGCAAGCGAGTGCAATAATGACCATATGTCCACATCTTGCGTTGCCTGTTACGGCTCGTTCAGTTACTATATTACGGGATCCTCTTACGGTTCATGTTGTGCGAGTGTGTAGGCAGTTCCAACAGACATCATCTTGAACGACGCCTAGCATTCTTCTGCGGCTGCCCTGTCGTGTTTCCTACTTGCCAACTGATCTTTGGCAAAAGCTTAGTCTCTTAACGAGGCGGTGCAACCGCGACACGGCTACGTAATCCAGTAACTGTCACCCGAGCACAGCTTGTTGCCCACCGGCCCTTTTCTTTTGCCTCGCACATTGGGCACACGGGCATGGCAGCGCAGCCAGATGTTGTGCGCGATAGACAAATTCAGGCCCAGGTACAAGCTCAGCCTCAAGCACAGTCTGGGGATGGCAAATCTTCTTCAAGAACAGTCACAGACACTATCATAGGTGAGTTGCTGTTGCGTGCTGACGCATTGAATGATTAATAGCAAGACATATTGTATTCTGCGAGGGTGCTGAGAGCTGCTGCTGAGTCTGTGGCTTGCATAGGTGAGCACGAGCACACCATTGTTGGCTACAGCTTAGTCAAGGGTATTGGGGATGGGGAGCCCATAGCCAGCGAGCGCTTCTCTGTTGGTGGGCATGAATGGGTAAGTGCTTCATGTGCAGAGTCGTTACTCTTGTCCTTTTGTCCTGGTCTTGGTTGCATTTAGATAGTCCGTCTGCTGCAGGTCTTGCTGTTTTACCCTGACGGCAAGAAGAGCTCTTCCACAGAGGGCCATTTGGCTCCTCCTGGGTTGCCAGCTCCAGCAGGGGGTAATGGTGGGGCCAATCAGCAAGGTGGAGGGCAAGGGCAGGTGCTGCACCTGCCCATCCCCCCCGGCCCAATCCCAGCCAATAATGCAAACGGTATGGCCCTCGTATCTTACATTGTTACGCCCCAGCCAATAATGCAAGTGGTGTGTCCCTCTTTCCTTGCATTGTTATGCCCCAGCCAATAATGCAAATGGTATGTCCCTCTTTCCTTACGTTGTCGTGCACTATTGTACACAAGCTAATCTGTGAGCTTGCTAACTGACTTGCTACAGTTGAGGTGTTCTCCTTGCACTTCCCGTGCACTGTTGCACATAGGCTGAATAATGAGCTTGCTTGCTGACTCAATGCAGTTGAGAGCCCTCGTGATTGCTCATCTATACAGCATGAACTGATAGCCAACGCCATGAAACACCATGTCATACATATTATGTCTCAGTAATAGATGCATGCTGTTTTTTGCATAGTATGCCATCAGTCACAAACCCAGTGACTTATTTGGGAAGCCTTTATGCAAGCCTGTGCAGCTTGCCGATGGTTCATGGTTTGCTGATAGCTCATCAAGCCTGCAGGTGGTAGAGCTCAGGGACCCCCACAGGGTCAGCAGCAGCCCCCCCAGCAACCCCAACCGCAGCAGCAACAGCAGCAGCAGCCTGTACAGAACCTTGTATACCCTCCCCAGCATGTACAGCAGCAGCAGATGCAACCAGCAAGGCGGGAAGCCACCAATGATTACTCTGCCTTGTTTGTGGCACTCATAGGTACAGCTTCCAGATTGTGCATTCCCCTCTCAATGCAATTCAATCACATCCTGTTATTGCGGCAGTTCACATTTCTGCAACAGTGCACTTCACTTGCGCGCTCATCATTTTGCAAGCAAATGGTGTCTGTATGTGCTCCGCTGATGCACAGCTGATGCAGACGCTGATATATGGCAGATTCACCAGCGTGTGCAAACTGGTGCCGCTCTCCATATGCTCAGGTGCCCTCATCCCATTCTGACATAACTCTCAATATTGTCATTCACAATAGCAACAGATTACCACTCAAAATCTTGCAGGGCTGCAACTTAGCCACAACCAGCGGCGGAAACAGCGGTTGCCAGCACCCCGCCTCAGCCTGGATGTTAGTTTTGAGAAAGAGTATGATCACAATTTGCCTAATCAAACTTTCTCTACCATCTAACACTGAGTACTTGCAGGTGAGAGCGATGCTCCCCAGGGTGTGGTGAACACCAGTGATGGGCGGGTGGTGCGCGCCTTCCACCGCTTCACGCTGGTGGACCAGACAGGTCAAGGCCGCGACCTGACCAAGGGCCGCCGCCGGGACCAGGTAAACGAGCAGGTGCTGCCTCCGCCCACCCCTCCGCCTATCTGCCTAAACATGCACACTCACTCCATGTGGGACATAGCAAGGCCCCTAAACATGCACACGTAGTCAATGTGGGACATAGCAAGGCCAGTCTTGACTAGACTAGCAGAATACTTTCACATGCTATCGTGCATCTTTACACTTGCGGTAGCTGCTTGACTGCGGAAGTGTAAAATTGTGTGCTTGTGACTGCTCTTTGCTCTAGCCTGGGATTGCCGGCTCTAGCCTGGGATTGCCAGCTCTAGCCTGGGATTGCCAGCTTCAGCTTTGGCTTGATTGCAAGGTTGCTGCACCCTGCCAGAGCTGCGCTGCAGTAGCACAGGGCAGCAAAATGACGCTTATGTATGCAGATTCAACCCACAGGCAGCTTGCTGCGATCCAGTTATTTGTATGCTCAGCTTGCGCTTGCCAGGCATCAGCCTTTCTTTTGCATCTTGACTGCAGCAATGCCTGGCTTCACTTCTGACAAGATTTCCTGCAAAATTGAAGCCTTCTGAAAGCACATCAGGAGTGGCTTGTACACTTTTTGCACAGGGTCTTATGCAGATGCTGCCGTCTGGCACCTGGGCAGCGCGCAGACCCTATTATCACACAGACCTTCCCGAATCACAAACCCTAGTACAGACCCTGATAACTCACACACCCTAGTGACCCACAGACCCTAGTGACCCACAGACCCTAGTGACCCACAGATTCTGGTGGCCCACATACCCTAGCAACTCACACCTGTGTGGCCTACAGGGTGCAGTCAAGATCAGCTGCGCTCGCCAAGACCCAAATGCCCGAAATTGCCACGGCTACCGCAAATTTGTGAAGCGGTCGGTGCTGGAGAATCCCCAAAATGGCTTCATGGCCAACGACACCATTGTGATCCGGTACACCATAGAGCTGGTTGTGTCGTCCGGAGGAGCCCTGTCTGGCCATAAGACTCCAGCCAACCTAGTCAAGCCCTCTGTCATACAGGTAACTCCTCTTGTACACAGGTAACTCCTCTTTTACACAGGTAACTGCTGTGTGCCTGGCCATAAGACTCCAGCCAACCTAGTCAAGCCCTCTGTCATACAGGTAACTCCTCTTTTACACATGTAAGTGCTGTGTGTCTGGCCATAAGACCCCTCTGTCATACAGCTACCTAAAACATGTCCACAATGTAGAGACGTGTTTTTACTGTCCCCAGCTGTTTTTGAGTTTAGATCTCCAGTGTAGGGATGATGTGTCAGATTTGAAATAGACCTTTCGGGATTGGAAAAAATGCTCTTTTATTATATGGTCAAGAGCTGCATGTCTGGAGACATCTCCAGGGCGCTTGCTTTAGAAAGCCTGTCAAATGTCAAACTGTGGTTGTGTACAGTGCGCCTACCCAATGATGTGCAGTTTGGCGAGAACCCAGGTCTCAGGCAACCTAGCAAAGCCCCCAAGGCCCTTAATTCACCAACCAAGAATGCTGTTGATCTTCTTCTTCTTCTTCTTTAACGCTGATCGCAGTCTGAACACCATTGTTGTCATCATGTCATGATGTCACATGTGCTCAAGTCTTCTTCATATTGAGTGTTCTCAGCAGTCTGCAGAACAAAGCAGGTGCTGGTGAGCACCCAGAGACACTCAGCTGCAAAGCTTGTGCGCATGTACCATCGCCATGGCTGCATTGTATGGGCAGAGCCATCAGAGCCTGAAGGTCCCTCATTTTACAAATCAGGCTTTTGTTCTCCTTGTTGTTTGCCTTTTTTCCAAGCCTCCCATTACCCCTAAAAGAACGTGGTTCCTCCAGAAAAGGCATTCACTCCTCAAAAATCGTGTTTGGCTAATATGAAATTGCAAGTCTGTCCTCTGTGTCTGTTTGTCAGAGAGTGTCTGTTTGAGTGAGAGTGTGCGTGTGTGTGTGGCAGGTGCCTCCCCCCAGCTTGGGTCATGACATGGCGCAGCTTCTGGAATCCGGCCAGGCAGCAGACGTCAGGTTCAAGGTGGAAGAAGAGGAGCTGGCAGCGCACAAGTTCATCCTAACTGCCAGATCCCCTGTCTTCAGGTCAGTGGCAGCTACACTGTTCATCTTCCTCTGAAAGGCCCCTGCCAACCATGCATTTGCTTTCATGCCATCTGCATGACACTGGTGCTGTCTGCACAGAATTCACAAATGTTGCTGAAGGGAAAGTCATCCATCAGAAAGATGCTGCAAAATTAGCTTGCAAATTAGTGTGTTGCTGCAAGTGGGGTGCTGACATCTGGGGTGGTCTTTTGTGTGCAGGGCGTTGCTGAATGCTCCAATGAGGGAAGGGCAGGAGGGCGACGTGGACATCAAGGATGTGCGCAAACCTGTCTTCCAGGCACTCCTCTACTTCACCTACACAGATCAGCTCCCAGAGGTAAGTAATTTATTGCATTGTCTCCCAAGTGTTGGCATTCACGCTTCTGTCATCATCAATTTCCTCTGCAATGGCCAAGCAAGGCTGTTTCTGTATTGTTGTCATGCATGTCAGCAGACTCGATGTACAGATCCTCCTGACAGACTTGTCATTTGTCATCAGCAGCTTGTACATGTATGCTCACATGCTCCTCAGGTAGTGCGCCTTACTGCATTCATCAGCATGCACTTCACATCAAGTGTGCAGCAGCTTGTGACGCACAAGCACACTGCAATTGTTGAGTTGTGTCTGACAAATCAGGAGTGCAGCAATCTGTGACACTCAGGCAGCCACACTCAGCAACGTTCAATAGACGTAAGGTAGCTCTGGGCTGTCGCTTTATGAGGCCCCTACTCTGATCGCTGAAAAGCGTAAACTTCTCCCTTGTTTCCTCTTTAGACGTACGATGTGACACATTGAAACAGTAGTTTTATCAGGGATAGGTGCCAAGAACCCTCCTTTTTCGCCCTTTTTTCAAAGGAAAAAACCCCTAAACCCAAACCCTAAACCCTGTTTTTCTAAGCAAAAAGTGTTGTTGATGCAGGAGCTGGAAGGCAGCAATCTAGACTGTGCCATGGCGCAGCACTTGCTGGTGGCTGCAGACCGCTTCCAGCTGCCCAGATTGCGCCGCATCTGTGAGAGACGTCTCTGTGAGACTGTCGAGGTACTGATTCTTTCTAACCAAAGTGCCTTGCTGTCGCTCTGGGTACATGATTGTCAGTGATTGTGACAATTTGCAGAGCACAGTCAGCTCTTTTCAATCCCAACACGTCTGTTGTATTTCAGAACGTCATCCCTGCACTGGGAACGTTAACTGAGGAATGCTTGCAGACAGCGACAACGCGTTTCTTCGTTAGGGATAAGTTTAGGTGTGTCGTTGAAGCAAGCATGGCTCCTAGTCCAAAGTATCAACGCCAAGCTGCTGAGAATTGCCACAGAGCTCCATTTTTTTTCAACAGCTGTCAGGTCAAGGGGTGTCTCTTGACAGTGCTGAGATTCCTTGATAGATTGCATCTCAGATACACTTCCTCAAGGATAGACCAATCTGCAGAGCTTGGTAAAATGCCTTCATCACAGAGGTGATGACAGTGATGAGATTGATGTTGTAGGTGGACACAGTGGCGACCACGTTGACTCTGGCGGAGCAGAATCATGCAGAGGAGCTAAAGAGGGTGTGCCTGGAGTTTGCCAGCCGCAATCTGTCCACAGTGATGTGCTCGGAGGGCTACCACCACATGATCAGCTCCTGCCCCCAACTGCAGGTACTCACTCAATCAATCAAGCAATCAATCAATTTACGTTTTCTGTCTTTAGGACTCATCAGGGGATCAGCTCCTGCCCCCAACTGCAGGTATCCACTCACTCAATCATCTCATCAATCAACCAATCAATCAATCGATCAGTCCACCCAGCAGTCAATCAATTCATCCATCCATCAATCCATCCATCCATCCATCCATCAATCAATCAACCAATCATCCCAATTCTGTCTTTAGGACTCATGAGGGCAGTCAACAGACAATGACTGGGAAAATGACATACACTAAGCACTATTTGTTCACTGGTAGTATCAATCACATGTTCTGCTGCCCTCAGCTTTGCAAAGGATTGCAACCCTTTTTGGCTTGACCAGAGCTAGAGCCTGGTACTTATGAATGCGTGTTGCGGTAGCTCAGACACGGCTTGGTGTACAGTCATCAGCCATGCACCTTTGGACCATTGGTGCCTATCTGGCCTGGACGGTGAAATGTGGTCATTTGCACTGCAGTGTGTGTGATTGAGAGAGTTAATTGTGCCAGCGTCTTGGCACAACATGCATGTGTTTTTGTGCTTCTGGGTTGCTAAGTCTGCGTGTGTGAGTGTGCAGGCTGAGCTGCTGCATACCATAGCAGTGGCAAACAATGACAGGACTCAGCACCGTAGTGATCGTGAGAGGGGCAGGCATGGACCCCATGTGCACCCACGTGATCACAACCCTGAAGATGAAGCACGGCGTGTGAGACCTCGGAGAGAGTAGTGCCGTCCTGCTGTCCTATATGAGTAGTCTTGTTGGGTCCAGAGTGTATTATGGTGCTTTGAAGTTGTTTTGTGCTCTGCAGCTGCCTTGCTTACCTCGCTTAGGTCACACCACCTTTGGCTCCGGCTTGCGTACTGCATTGCAGCGCAGCTTCTGGACCACGTCACATTTTGTTCCTGTCATGCTTGATGCTAAGTCAGCTAGCCTATTATGTTAACTTTCACGCCGCCTCTGTGTGCATAATCAAGCCTGCATCCAGCAGGATTTTGCTGAATGTTTACAGCGACATCCCATTTATAGAATATAACGGCTAGTGCTGATGCAATGCTGAAAACGGCAACACGCGACTTGTGAAAAAACATCGCTGAGAGGAGCCGTTCACTGTCATGAAGATGATGATGGTGAGCTTGCCTAACCGACTGGATTCACACCACTAAGGTAACCGACAAAATGAAGAAGATCCTCGGATACTCGTTCGTTCCGGGGCAGAACTCGACAGGCAGCAAAACCTGTACCCGTCGCACTGAGGTAGTCCGGACGCGCTACTCTAGCTCTTGCTGGTCAAACAGTCTGATCTAGGGCATCGGGTGAGTTTGCGATCTCTGTGCATGGGCTCTTCGGACGTGCTGCTGCGATCCATCACTTCCATCGTGGTAGTCCTCACCGTTGTCTTGACGCCTGCAGATCACGATGGGCAAGGTGCCAATCCGTCTGAGGGAAGTCGTATATACTTTATCACCCTTCGAACAGACTGTCATGAATGGTGTGTTCAAGGATGTGCCAGAAAAGTTGCACAGAAAGTTCTCAGAGGTGAGACAGCTGCAAGCTTACATCAAGTCTCTAGTCTTGGCAATGCGCTGACTTCGACTGGGCTGTCTGCAGAACTGGGTGGATGTTGGGGTGTTTTTCATTGCTCCTGTCGCAGCCACTTTTGCGTAAGTCCTTGCTTTGACTGGCAATATTTGTTGCTCACGGAGTCATGACCCGGCCAATCAATCACTTGTTTGCCCTCTGCAGGTATGCCAACAACTTCCTGGAAAAGGAGAAGATGCACCACAGGCACTGAAGGCCCTACACCATGCCAGTTTCCACACCTGCACACTTTGCCCCAGACTTCAAACTGTCTGTTGTGATGTCATAGCATTCTGCAGCGTAAGCTGCTGCTCAGCAACCAGACGTGTAAGGCAAGAGCTTCTGTCATAACACATTTTAAAGACGCAGTACTGTAAGGGATGTGCGTGTCTCACAGACCCATAGTTGCTCTGCGTTGTTGAATCATCTGATGTCATGGGCTCCTCATGGTTGTGAGACCAATGCCGGTGGTCTACTATGGCATGTGCATCATCACTGTGCTTGTGATAAGTGATTTGAGGATGGAAAGATTGATGTTGATGTGTTTGTCCCTTCAACGAGCAGTATCAGGTGATTTTTGCTGCAAGTTGCATTATCACTAGCTGTGAAGATGGTGATGGATGCTTTTTGGGATAGCAAGCTCTGCCGCTGTGTCACATATCAAGGGCAAGGATTACCCCCTGCATGCCAAGCTCTACCATGGCTTGGGCAGCATCAGCCACTCACGTGATCTGATAAACCCATCAAATACCCAAATTGGCTGGTGTGTTGTGGGGCAATGTGGTATGCTCGTTTCGTGTGCAGCCCTGTTGCATATGTGAAGACCTGCAAAGGCTAAACGCATGGAGGGCAAGGCTATAGCAGCATAAACTTAAAGTCATTCATATACGGACACCATAATGCATCATGATCAGTGCTTGTTATGCAGGGCTCTAACAGGCACGGAACAAGCCATACTTTCACAAATATCTAGCAGTACAAACTTCAGTACAAACTTGACATGTCAGCAGACACACAACACACCATAAACTCTTGCTGATATGCAACTGCTGCTGTAGCAGCAGTGCAAATATTGCCAGATCGCAGCATGCAGAAGTGTCAACAGAACACAAAAATGCCCGCCTGACAACAGTCTACACACTTCAGCGCTTGCGGCTTTTCTTATCCCGTGACCTGCTGCGAGACCTGCTCTTATGCCTAGTTCTATCTCTACTCCTGCTCCTACTACGTTTCTTTTTGCTGTCTTCCTTGTCATGTCTACTGCTCCTAGATTTGCTCACACGCTGCTCAGGGGATCTAGACCTACTCCTACCACCTTTATCCCTGCTTCTCCCAC
>JAABUK010007954.1_pt1 | contig 15085 bp, 2 predicted proteins | sample 5559141 | NCBI WGS metagenome assembly JAABUK01 (sample SAMN10711869, study PRJNA513367) | rock metagenome | isolation source: Antarctica rocks | place: Antarctica: Victoria Land, Pudding Butte nord | collected 2016-01-03
AATTATTTAAATTTATAAATAATATAAAAAGATAAATAATAAATTTATTAATATAAAATAAATTTAATAGAATAAAATAGAAGTAGAAAATTGATATTATTAACTATTTACATGATTTGAATTCCAACAAATTTGACAAATATACACTTCACACTCTTTACACTGCCAACTAGTCCGATTTCCTCGAATTCTTGCTGTACTGCTCTTTTCTACTTCAATTAAATTACTATTGAATTGAAGTATTGACTGAAATCCACTTTCAGATTTTTCTTTTCTTTCTTAAAACTCTAAATTGCTTTTTGAAGAACAAATAATATAATATCCTCGTTTTTGAGCTGGATTTCGAATTTAAGAGTGCTGAGAAAATTGATGAATATTCTCAAAAAAGATGCTTTTTTCTGTGGATTTTTGTCCTTTTGAACCTAGCTGGTATTCATATTTTAGATATGATTTTTGAGTAATTTTATTAGAAGAATTTTCGTCTTCTATTAAAAATAGAAGATTTACTAATTCTTCTATAAATTCTCGATGCTGAGTAGGATTTCGCTTGTCAGTAGAAGTCGTTTTTAAGCCATTTATAGCTAAATTCAGCTTATAACTATTAACAACAGCTATATCAATAGCAAAAAAGACTTCAGAAAAGAATTCTTTTCAATTTCAAACAAAATGAGTGGTAAATGCTGCTCGGAGTTGATTTGACTGATCTACCCCCCCCATAAATTGATTATAAGAATCAATAAATAGAGGAATAGACAGTATTTTAGTTGATTAATCTCTAAAGGGCTTTCGAGTAATTGCGGCATTAGAAGAGATCTTTTTAGGTCGTTTTCGAAGACTTAAAATAGTCTTCTCTATTTGATGACCTGTTATCATTCCTAAAAAATATTAAAAAATTATTTCAGAGCAGAAAAATTGAAAAAGACGAAATTTCAGTATAGATTAATTTACTAAGGCTCATAACTCCGCCAATAATTGTAGTAGAACTATGAGAAATAGACCAGAAAATAGCTAGAAATTCAAAATAATTTTAAAAAAATATAACAGAATTTTTGAATAAGAAGTAAAGCAGATAAAAATCAAAGAAGATAATAAAGAAAATAAACTTACTCATTATAGCGTTTGCATCCTGCCATAGTCAACAGGCTACCCCCTTTATAACAGAGGCCTGTAAAGACCCCCATTCTAAAGCTCGATTCAACTTTTTAAGCTGTAAAAGCCGCGGGGGATAACCTGAAGCCTCTTTTCGAATAGTTCCAGTAACTGCAATTTCACGCTCTTTTAAAGTCTGAGCAGACTTCCAACAAACAAATAAATTATCAAGATATAAATGAAAAAAATAGCCATTTTTAATAAAATCAGATAATAAATTAATAAGACGAATAACAACTGATTGAGTGGGATTTAAAAGCGTAGAAATTGAAGAATTTAGAATAGAAATAGAAACTCTCTTTTTCTCTCTTAATAATCCTTCTGCTAAATCAGGCTTTATACATTCTTAGTTATAAATATAATCAGAATCACCTAAAGTAAATAACTTAAATCCTGTGGGAATAGACTTACAAGGAATAATGATTTTCTGAGAAGTTCTTCCTTCAAATTTAAGCATAACTTCATTAACAATAAGATTTGTGCTAGAAAGCCAATAAAAAGCAGATTTTTCGCGTAAAATAGAGAAAATAGACTCTAATTTATCTCATCAATTTAAGTCTATATTAACCGGATTTAAACCGCGGTCTTTAAAATGAAGATTCTTGATAATCTGCTTAAATCGATTTTTTGAAAGAGGAGTTCTAGATAAAACTTCATTTAAACGCCAAGAATAGACTTGGGGAGGATGCTTATGAAGAGATAATAACAATAAACAGCCAAAAAAATGATATAACTCTTTAACTGAAAGAGAAACCCACGTATTTTGAGCTGAATTACTGCGAAATGCAAAAGAATTTATTTCTTTAACAATAATAGTCATCGTTTTCCAGTCAAAGAATAACTGGAAGAAGGCTAGAGGGTGCCAATATTTATTGAGATCGATATTTCGGGGCTGCTCTAAATGAGGCTTTAACGAAAGCGGCTCAAAATTGAGTAAAGAACGGAGAATTTCGGAAATAGGACGGTTTTCGAATTGTTCTGCAGCTTCTGCAGGAGGAATCAAGAAGTTATTAAACTTCTTATCAGCTGTCGAGTTGTCTGGAATAGAAGGAGCTATTAAAATATTAGTTATATATATAGAATATAGAGAAAAAATCAAAAGAAATAGTAGAAAATAAGAAAATAACGTACTTATGTGATCATTTGGCTGATTTTCAGTCCATTTTTTAGGTATTTTTGATATCCTCTGTCTGATATTAATAGCCAGTGATTGCAGAATATTTGACGTATTTTGAGAGTAAATTTCTGGCGCTAAAAAATTCGATTTTGAATGAAACTCGGGATGAAAAGGGATTTCAACAGAGATATGAGGCTGTATCTTCTGCAAATTGAGCTCAAATTCATTTTAAGAAAAGTCGAAAGAAGCGTCTGATTTAGGGCTACCAGCCCTAGAGGTTTGGTCTTCATAGATCGAGAATTGAGGGAGTTGAGAGGCTTTCCGTGGGCGTTTAACCCGTTGAACTGAGGGGATTTCGTCGATTTCGCGTTCTACAGAGGCTGTTTCGGCCCGGGAGCGCTTGTTTAAGCGCCCCCGGGCTGTCCATAACGGTTAAATAGTGACCGAAATCTTCGCCGAAGTTATTATTGTGAAAAATAATGATTTTGAGTGATTTTAAGTGATTTTTGTTAATTTTAGCTAGAAACAGCTAGAAAGAGGGGGGGTTCGTGTGATTTGAGTAATGCACTAGCTGTATTAGATCATTCTGAAAATGTGAGAGCAGTTGTATAGAATTTCAAGCTATTTTGAAGGCTGTATTAAGCTGAAAGATGTTAATTGAAAAGAAAGTTATTTTGAAGATTTTGATGTTTCGGATGCCAAGACTATAGCTGATTTCATTACTTTTCTTTAAAATACTATTTTAAATAGAAAACACTATTTATATAATAATATTAAAGATTATATATATAATAAAGTTTATAAATTCTATTAATATCTTATTTATAAAGCTTAAAAACTATATTAAATTTAACTTTAATGGAATACTAATATAATATCAATTATATAAGACTGAATATAATTTCTATAAATCTATAAATAGCTTTATTAGATAGTGAATTAAATCTATTATAAAATGACTTATTCAGATATTTTATAACTTATAATTAAAGAGAGTATAAATTAAATATAATTTATATTAATATTTTAATTTAGAAAAAATGAATTATATTATTACTTCTGATTAAAAATCGAAGTGCACCCACTTTATAATACAGCTAGATAGAATCTGACTAGACTATTCTAAAGAATAATGAATTAGCTATCTATTGATACTATTTATAGAATGTCAGCTACAATAATTAGTTCTGTATAATTACTTAAACTTTAAGAAGTCTTTTAAAATTTAATTAAATATAGATTTTAAGCTTAAATAAAAGTTCATTAATAGAAATAAATAAGCTATTATATAGGAATTCTTTAGCGCTTTTTAATGATACTATTTGTAGTATACTAGCTAGAATGGTTAGCTCGCTATAGCTGATTTAAGCCTTTTTTGCGTTTTTGATTTTGATTTTCTTTATGTCAAGACTGCACTCAATTTCCACGCTATAATGCGGGAACACTATTCCTAATAAGATAATGTCATCATTCCAGTGACACAAGGAATAATATTATTTTGAATATAAAATGTTGATTAACGCAAGAATAATATATATTGTAAGATTCATTTAATGAATATTCTGCGGATTCTAATTAAGAATATTTATTACTGTTTTTATATAGATGTTTTGAAAAGTTATATTAAATTCTAGCAGTCTGAATCTCACTTTATATTAGATTTAATCAGCGTTTACTAAGAATAACACTCATTATTATAGCAGACTGTATTATTATAGTTAATATTACTCTATATTAACTAATAGATAGAATAGATAGAAAGAATAATAACAGTACTTATCTTTTTAAAGTTAGATTTATTGTAAAGAAATCCGTCTTTAAGAGAGATTCTCTTATTTATAAAGAAATTCTATCTCTTAAATTATAGAATCAGAAAAATCGCATAAGCTTAATATTGCTGATAGAATCTGATTGCTCTATCTTAATTAATCTGATCTTTAATAATAATTAACTTCTTATTCTTATTATATTTAAAGAATTAATACACTTTCTACAGAAGCTTATTATTAAACTGTTTTAATATTCTCTATTATTCTTTTCTAACTACAGTTCTCTCTAAATATCAAATCTTCTTAATCTAAGCTTCAGCTTAAGTCTTAGAATTCATTATAATACTTAATATTAATTCTTCTATATCTATTTCAGTCTTATTATTCTTATCAGATATTATTTCATTAAATTCTATTCTTTCTTTTAATAAAGAATCATCTTCATTATAATAGAGACTTTAATTAAGATCGCCTTAGTAATAATATCACTTAGAATCTTCTTATTATGAGAGACTTATAAACTTTTTTCTAAATAAGAATAATTACTCATTATTTGCTCGATAACTTTTAATATTAAGATTGTAGAATATTAATTCTCTCGATTTAATAATTCTGGGCCGCTTTACAGAATATTTATTAATATAAAGAACTTTTCAAGTCTTCTTAATAGCTTCTTAATTATCTTATTCTCTGAATTTATTTCTATTATCTTAATTATTAGAATTAAGTAAATTATTAGACGAATATTTAATACTGAAAGTTGAAGCTTATATAATTAATCTTTCTAATTCTATATCTCTTTCTTAATTTCTTTTTAATATTTTCGAAAGAATATTTAGATAATTAATATTACTATAATTGTTATTATTCTTAACGCTATTTAATAGTACAGAAGAGTCATTATTATTGCTTAATAATAAGTTGAATCTGAGATGAGAAGAGGGAGAAACAGATGCGTTTAAGTGTGAAAAGTATATTAATAATCAGTCTCAAAAATAATAATCAGATCAGATATCTTACTTATTATACTTAGATAGAAGTGAATTTGGCATTAACTTATATAATTAATCGATTAATATTAAATCTGCATCTCTTTTATAGATTAAAATAAAGTCATCTTAATTATTATATCTTACTCATTTATTAGTAATTATAATTATAAGAAGATTTTAATCTAAAGAATAATTTGTTCGATTTTTAATTATACTCTTTAAAATATTAAAGCTAAACTCTTCAGTCTTATTAACGTAAATTCAATTCAGCTTAAATATATATTTAATCGAATAATCTTTTATAAAAAGAATAATTAATAAAGAAAATTAATTAGAAATAATAGAGTATCTTAGTTTTATTTCTTTGCTATTAACTTTTATTACATTTAATGTCTGCGTAAGATATATGATATTTAATTCTAGTAGCTGACATCTTAAAGAATTAGAGGGAGGCTAAGAGATATATTATTAAATAGAAAGAGATAGAGATCGACTTGAAGCTTAAGTTATAACTCATTTACTAACGCGTGTTTAATCATTATAAATATTGCGAACTAACTTGCGTATACTAAGATTTATATCTTCACGAAGTTCTTCTATATTTAGCGCTTTATTAAATTCAGCTTGAAATATTACTTCTATCTTTAATTCATTAATAATGATATTGATTTTTACTTAATTAGAACTTAATCTCAGACTTTCTTTAATTAGAATGCTCTTATTATCTAACTTATCTTTAATATAATTTATAATCTCTATTTTAAACATATTATTTAATTAAAGAATGATGAGATAAATCTTAGATGAATATTTTAGTGAGGCGAGAATAGTATATATATCTATAGAATAGAGTCGTGTTATAATAATTAATAAGACACTTCCGCTATATTCTTAATATAATAAAGAGTTTGAACACTTATAAAAGATTAAATATAAGAAATTAATAACTGATGAGATCTTAATAAAGTAGTAAGACTGTAACAGTGTGCTATTATATTGAGAGAAAGATCTAAATATAATTAGTAGTAGTAAATTCTATTTATCTAATTTAGACTAAAACTAATCTATATAGATCTTCTCATACGAACATTTAAATATCTATTAAATCAAATTTCCTATTTCCCACTCAATTTATTCTCTCTCTCTCTTTTTCTCTTCTCTTCTCTTCTCTCTCACTCTATAGAACTTCCTTCATCGATCTAAATTAATTAAGCAGCTTCATACGAAGTATCATTCTAATAACTGCTCTGCATTCTTTCTTTTCTAAGAGGATTATTCTCAGATCTATTATATAAAGAGAGTTAATAAGTTCTATTCTTTTCATAATTTATTAGGGATATTTTAGTAAAACATATTCTACTATTATATTATCTTATGTGCACTCATATTAAAAGCTTTTAATTTTAAATATCTTTCTTTTATATAGAAACTAATTAAAGTTAATTTTACTTATATAAAGCTGTATGAGAAGTGTGCTCTTATATTTCTTAAATTCTTAATATAATATTATTAAATTTTCGTTTAATTCTAAAAGAATTATTCTTAAATGCTTTCTCTTTTAATTATTCTTTTATCTCTTTTTCTATTTTTATTCGCAGACTGAGCGGATTCTTTTATATATTTTTCTTAGCTTTTAAGACTTTATATACTTCTTTAATTTCTCTTATAATAGATCTGATAGAAGAGTCTTATTATCTAATCTTATTATATTCTGATTTTTTAAATTGAATTAAATGAGCTACTTAGTTATACAATCTTTTAATATTACGCGGGTTATTATTATACAATCTCTTTTATCTATAGTTTATCTTACAATTCTAGCATATATATTATTAATTTCTTTAATAACTTTAAATACTTGAATTTTAATTATAATCTTAGCTATCAGATTCTTCGTATAAAGATTTAAAGATTAAATATATATCTTCACTTTTAAGATTTTTATTAAGATTACTTTATATACTTTTATAATTATATAAAAATACTTATTTTAAAGAGTTTATAGTTTTCTACTTACTTCTTTATAATGTTCTTTAATTTCTTTTAATATGTGTTAAATATTTATTTCGTACATAATAACTGAGTGTATAGTTATTTAATATACTTATTTTTCTGCTTTTAGAGAGGCGCTTCAGATAAATTCTATAATTATATAAAGAGTGTTAATTAAATAAACTGATTTTATTTTAACTATTTAGAGATAAGATTACTATTTAAGCGTGATATCTAGTTAAATATTAAGAATTCGTACATTATTCTTTAAATTAATTTCTTATCTCTTAAGCTTTAACCCCGCCTTTATATTAAAATTCCTCTTTATATAACTGAAGTAAATTAGTTTATACTTATTTAGATAGAATCTCGAGTTATATTTTCTTATTTAATCTATGTATTTCTTATGAATTTTAGTAAGTACTTAATAGTTTCTCTTTATATTTTCACTATATATTAAGATATTAATATCATCTACAAACTCTATTACACTTGTATGAAGTCTGATATTATCGCACTTTTCTAATAAATTAATATTATAAAAAAGATATAGAATTGAGAATATTAATGAGTTTTATGAGATTTCTATTATGATTAACGCTTTTAATAATATAAACTTGTTAATCTTTATCTTCATACAATAATTAGAGAGGAAATCTATTATTTATTGTACGAGTAACTCTGAAATTTTTCTTTTTCTCAGATTGTAAGTTAGTTATACGTATGAGATCTTATTAAATATCTTTGTCACGTTTAATAAGAGAAGACTTCTCTTCTATTTTCTCTCTTTTAAATTATATATATCTTCTCCGTAATTTATTATAATACTGTCTCTATTACTCTTAAAGAGCGTGCTTTATATTATAAGTTTAATAGAAGATTATATAATTTAACAATATATTTTATTTAATTAAATATTACTGGTTTTAAGATCTTTTCTAACGTGTTTAATAGTGCGATTGATTTATACGCTAACAGGTTTAAGTAGTCTCTCTTATTTAATTTCTTCAGCATTATTATACGGACGCTTTTAAAGTGATCTAATTAAATTTCTTATATAAAATAGATCTGAAATAATCTCTTAATTAGATCTAACTTTTCTTGTATAAGAATTTAAATAACTCTATTTAGAATTTCATCTAATTTAGAGATCTTATCTTTTCCCGTATAACTAACTACTTTTAAGATTTCTCTTTTCTTAATCTTTTTCTACTGTAAAATTCTTTAAGAATATTCATATTCTTCAATATCTATAAGATCTATTTTAAAGAAAGAGAGAAAGCAGATATCGCGCAGAAGCTTTGCTTTACTCTCTATATCTTTCGCTTTATATATTTCTTATTTAAGAGTAAGAAAGAATACTTAAGTGATTTATTCTTATGATTACTGTTTTATTTATTATATAATCTTTTAGATTTTCTATAATCTCTATACTATCTTTTATATTATATTTCTAAAGTCTTCTCTTTTTATCTTTAATAATATCTTCTCTTTTTAACTGCGCTATTATACAAAGTTTTGTTATGAGAAGAATGATAAATTCTTAATAAAGTTTTTATAAACTTTTCTTATATTCTTTATTATCTTTTAATATTCTTTTATTTAGAATCTCTAATTATACTAAGATTATCTTATCTATAGTGTTAAGTCTTCTATTATCGCGTGTATGAGTCTTATTAATTTATATATAAAGTGATTAATCTCTTCTCTAATATTTAATATACAACTTTTAAGTAACTTCATATAATTATGAAGATTTTTAATAAAGACTTCTTAATTTATCTTTTTTTATATTCTGCGTTTTTTTAATAACTCTTTTCTAAATTGATTTAGTTACTTGAATTCCGTGCTAATTAAGAGATAATCTAATAACTGTTCTCTTTTTACTTCTATTTAATATTATATAAGTTAATTCTTTAATATTAATATTATAAAGATGAGATCTATAATTATTTATTTATATAAATCTTCTCTTTAATAATCTCTTATTATTATTTTTAAGAGAAGAATTAGTTTTAACTTTACTTCTTATATAATCTCTAGTAATATATCTGAGAGTTTATATTATAATAAGTATGTTAAATCTGATTAACTAAAATAATAAAGATTTAGATCGCTTAATATAATATGTTCTTTAGATATTCTAAGTATTATATAAAGAGTGCTGAGAGACTTTATTTTTTCTAATTTCAAGTGTTAACTTAAGAAATTATAGATATTATAAATATTAATTATATAATTAGTAATCTATATTTCTTGAAGTTTTAATATGATTATAATGAGATCTTTTAAGTAATGTATCTCTACTCATATATTTATATAAATGCGCTTATTAATAAGCATGAGAATTCTTAAATCTTTTTATCTTTAATTATTATTATAAAAGGCGCTTTATTTTAAATTATATAAAGCATAATTAAGTATATCTCTTCATAATTTTTAAATTGCGAGGATATTATATTTTTCAATCTCTAAATCTTAAAGTAGTTTTATTATCATCTTATTTCTAAATTTATTAATATTATATTATAAGATCTTAAGACTTTATATAAAGATGTTTTCTAATATATAATATTTTTAAATATAAGTTAATAACTTTCTTTAATTAAAAGAAGTTAAATATCTTAATTTAATATAAGATTAGTCTTTGTATAATTCTTAGATTCTTACAGACAATCTTTTAAGTAAGTTAATCTTCTTTTCTATAAATCTTTTACTTAACTTTATTTTATCTTTAATTTAGAGTCACTTCTACTAACTTTTATTAATAGATTTAAGACTGATAGAGAGAAAGAAGAAGAGAGAATAGAAATGATCTCTTATTAATTTTAAGATTAAAAGTATCTTAATTTCTTATTATATATTTTCTTTATATAAGATTATTCTCTTTTCTTCTATAAATAATTATAAGATTAAGCTTTATATTTCTTTAAGCAGTTACTATATTATATAATCTTTCTCTTAAGCTTTTTCTTATATTTATTAGTTTGATAATGTTCTATATAGTGTGCGCAAAATCATATCTTTTTGCATATATAAAGTAAGTATTTATATTTCTAGCAGTGAAAATATTAGCGTGATTAAAGAGTTGAATTATATTATATAATCATCTTAAACTCTATTTTATAAATAAGATCTTTTTAAATAATTTTATTTATTAGATTTAGATAAGAAAGTTTCAGAATTGCGTGTGTGATTATATTTATTTCCGCGTATCTTTTTATTTATCGCAGATTTTTAATTTTTAAATCTAAAATAAGTCTAGTATTCTTATTCTCTAATTCTTATATAAATTACTTCTTCTCTTTCTCTTCTTATCTTATTTATACTGCTCGTATTAGTACTTTATATAATTTTATCTTAAATTATATGAGTAAACTTAACGACTTTATTTATATTAAGTTTCGTTTAAGCTTTATATAATCTAAATTATCTTCCGCGTATAATATAATTTCTCTCTTTAGAAGTTTCTTTATTATAATCACATAATATATATAAGATATTCTTATTAATTTCTAATTAATCTGATTTATAATCTTTTTAATTAAGAGTTCGTTAATTCTAATCTTCTCTTTCTTATCTGAGATTTAAATAATGATTTTTCTTATCTTTATTTTTAAAGAGGATTAAGTTATAAAGACTGATTTCTTTTTTAGAATACCGCGTGTTATTTCTGTGTATAAGATTAAGAGTTTTTCCTGCTAACTTTAATTTTCTAGTCTAATAATAGATTTCTTAATTCTGCGTAATCTTATCTTTACTGAAGTAGATAATTATTTAAATAAAGAGTGATTTACGCGTTTTAACGCGTCTTTTAATATATCTTTTATCGCGTTTTCTGCGTATAAATAGATTTATAAAATTAATTAGATAAGAGCGCGCACTTTCTCTCACGGAATTATCAGCTTTACTCTTTCATATGAGTCTTCTCATCTCTATATTATCTATCTAATAGTCTTGATACTTACTGATTTTATTTCTTCTTTTGTAAATTCTCTAAATATAGTTAATAATATATAATATTATAATATTTAGATTATAATAAATTTAAATATTTCTAGAATTTATTAGTGTTTAATATCTTTAATATATAATAGAATTAATAAATCTATTCTAATTAATTATATTTATTTCTGCGATATTTAGATATGAATATCTTTAGTGATTTTGTAGTATAATAAAAAAGAATAAGATAAAGATTTAAAACGCATTTTTAGTGTGTAAAATATTGAAATATAATCGACCCTACTTTTCAATTACGTGTTATAATGGAATTCTGAATCAAGTCTATTATTAAAGATAGAAAAGATGACTCAGCATCTTTTTATAATAGTAGAGAAAGAGAAGATGTTTATTATTATTTATATAGAGTAGATATTATTATTAATAAGTTTTGGCGTATTTAGTGCACTCATTATTATTATTATTAATTATTATTAAATATTTAAATCTATATCTATTTATTCTTACGCTACTACTCTTAGCGTAATATATTAAGTAATGCGATAAGTTGAGAAGATAATAATAGAAGCGTAAAAGTGTGACTAAAGTATAAAAGTTTATAACTTGAATTTTGAAATAAAGAGATGATTATAAGATCTATAGTGAAATGTTTATTAATAAATCAACTTCTGCGTAATATATATAATGATTAGACTTAATATATAAAATAATGAACGCGTTTTATATTAAATGTAATCTAATCTCTAATTAAGCTGTTATTATGCGCTATATCACACGAGCTATATAATATAAGAGATTCAAATATAATATAATATATCTTATTAAAGCGATGTCATTAATAAAGTATTAATGAATAATCAATATTATAATTAGAAATATAGAAATGATTTGAAAGATGTTAGCTAAATTAATACTAGTTAAGCTTGACTGATTATCGCAGATTAGATATTTATGCGCATATTCGCTTATATTTAAGTATTAATAAGTATATATAATTATTATTAAATATCATTAATTATTACCGATTCGAATAAGTTTATTAATTTATTTTCACTTATTTCGCGAATATAATTTATCTCTTTATATGTGACTGTTATAAGAGATGTGATTAAGAATTTACTAATAATCGCGCTTATATTTAATATATTAAGAGTTGCTTATCGAAATTAAGAACTTTTAAACTCCGGAATATTATTTTAAATACTGCGGAAGGAATTTATATATATAATTTATTTCATAAGAAGTCTTATCTATCTTAAGTAGATGAAGATATTACTTCTAAAAATCATTTCTAAGCTTCTCTAATAGAAGACAGTCTTTAAAACTTAGAAAATTAATATATTATCATGATTATATTAAATTCTAATTAGAGTTATATTAATAATTATAATAGATCTCTTTAAGTTGAGATATGACGCTTATAATAATATAATCTATTTAAATTATTACTTTCGATAAAAGTAAAGTCTAAAGTAAAGAGGCGGGATAATCTATATCATTATATAATAATATTATATAGATTAGAATAGTTATAATCAGTTTTGCGCCGTCTATTATAATAATGAAGAAGCAGATATATTATCTCTTTAAATCTACTGTTAATTTTAAGATTATTAAAGCATTCTAGAAGAAAGAAATAATTATAATAATTATTAATATCTTTTTTGAAAATAATGAGAATGATAAGAATGATAATTCTCTAAATATCATTCTAAGTTTTTTAAACGCTAAAGATTGATAAGAGTAGATATTCTAAATATCTTACGGGATAATTTAAGATATATAATATACTATTGCTTTTACTGTAAATTTTATAATCACTGAAGATAAAAGAAATATATACTTAATTATATATCATAATATTCTGAATATTATTAAATTTCTGCTTGATTATCAGTTATTTATTTTAGATCTTTTTTATATATCAGTTCGACTTTTTAATAAAGATAATGCTTGGATTTATAATAAAATATATATTAAAGACTGATAATAAGAGATGTAGAAGAAGCTGCTATCTAATTCTACTCTTATATTATTACTCTTAAGAACTGATAAAACACAGCTTATATATCTTTATAATAATCAGACACTCTAGCCTGTATATATTAGTATTAGAAATCTTAATAGAGAAACTTGATATAATTAAATTTAATTAAGCACAGTCTTATTAAGACTGATTCTTATTTCTCGCGGATAAACAGATGTGAAGATTAAGATAAATATTTATTATATTATTATAAGTATTATATTATGACGTAAGTAAGAACGATATCTAAACTAATTCTATAGCTTATAATTCGTGTATTATTATTAGAGCTCCTTCTTTTTTTTCACTGAGACTAAAATAGATACTGATACTGCGACTAATTAGCACTTGAAGTAATAGCTTAAGAAGGATTATTTATCATCTATATTAATAGCTAAATTCACTTCTATCATTCAGTCTTAGTAGGCTTTACAGTAAATTATAAAGAGTAGATATTAATAACAGAGATTAAGAAAGGTCGTTATTATATCATCTATTAAATCTCTTCTAATAAACGCTATTAGTTTTATAAGCAGAATTATTCTCTTCAGACTTATAATAATATATATCAGCAGATTATTTAATAAAGAAAGATTTTAAGTAGAAAGACGTCAGATAGTAATAAGATTAAGATTAGTAACGTGAATTAATTAATATGAATTTATAATAGAGCTAATTTTGTCTGGAAGTATTAAGAAGTTAATATTCATAAGATTTTATATATTGATATTCTTCATCAGCTTCTAAAAGATATTATCTCAAAATTAAAGAAATAAATTAAGACTTTTTTATTAATAAAGATCGGCTTCAGTATCTCTCGCAAAAAGAATATAATAATACGGGAATTAATATGGCGCGTTCAGCTAAATAATCGCTTCCGTTAGATATCTACTTTTCCCGAATTAAAGATATTTCATGATTTCAGTCGTATCATCTAATAAATAGAAGTAGAGTAGAAGACACTTCTATAATAGATTGTTCCGATTATAACGCCGCTTTTAAAGAATGAGAAGAAGATAAGCTTTATTTATGCAGTTATTAATTTCGTGTTATAGACGCAGTATAAGAATTATGATAATACTACTTTGAGATATATAAACAATACTTTATATTATATAGATCTTCTAAAGTAAGTATTTTATGATTAGTAGTAGATATTATTTAATTATTCTAAATTCCACGTGCTTTCTTATTAGATAGAGAGTATTCGCAAATTTAGCGCTATTAATAATTTCGATATAATATATTTCAAAGCTGCTTATATCTATCTACTTAAAAGATATTATCAGCTCACGAATAAATATATCGATTTCGAAGAATAGATTCTATTACTAAATATAAGATGACTTAAGTTTATAATTATATATAATCATCTAAAGTATTAAAAAGTCTTTAAATTAGAAATGAAGAAGAAATTAATCAGTGCTATAATTATAAATATAAGTCGGGCTATAGAGTTAAAAGAGCTTAAGTAGAATTACACTTCTTTAAAAATTTAAGAGCTAAATCTTATAGATCTTAAAATAGATATTTAGTATCACGCGTTAATAATAAATGAATATCTTTAGATCTATAATTTTATTAATACTTTAGTTGTCTTTATTTCCTGTGTCACTGGAATGATTACATTACCTCTTTAGGCGTAGTAACTTGACAAAATTTTGTGCAGTCTTGGCAAAAGGAACACCAAAATCAAAAATGTAAAAAGAACTTAAATCAGTTATAGTAGGCTGAGTATTCTAGCTAGTATATTATAAATAATTTCATAAGAAAGCGCTGATTCATTTCAATATAACTATTTTTTTAAACTCTATAAATATCTTTAATATTAAGCTTAAAATCTATATTTAGTCTATTTTTATATAAATCTTTAAGATTAACTGATTATATAGGGCTAATGATTAAAGCTAAGATTCTATAAATAGTATTACTAGAAGGCTAATTTTTTAGGCTATAAAATAGCTAAATTAGATTTTAATTAGCTCTATTTTAAAGTAAGTGCACTCTGCTTTTTAATTTAAAAAAAGAAATTATATTATTATTTCTAATTGAAAAGTAGAGTGCATATACTTCAAAA
>JAABUK010007956.1_pt1 | contig 15083 bp, 16 predicted proteins | sample 5559141 | NCBI WGS metagenome assembly JAABUK01 (sample SAMN10711869, study PRJNA513367) | rock metagenome | isolation source: Antarctica rocks | place: Antarctica: Victoria Land, Pudding Butte nord | collected 2016-01-03
GGCTTCATCAGAGCACCCCTGCAAGTCAGTGGGGGTCATATTTCTTTGCCTTTCCAATGTCGTATTTCTTTGTCTTTCCAATGTCATATTTCTTGATCTTTTCAACCGGATTGCTTATGGTGACATGTCGGCCATTTTCATATGTTTCAATGCATCTGATCAGATTCTATGAGCGTCATGTTTTTGGATACCAACCCTGGCATGCCCCCCCCTGATGTGTTGTGCTGTCTGTGATGGTCACAAGTTGTAGTTGGAGCGCTGCATTTGTGATGCTGAGAATAAGCTTGTGTAGAGGGAGCTGACTTGTTTTGCACACGCCTGATGCCTGTTGGCTAAGCCTGCATTCTGGTTGCTGTTAGTGTGCACAAACCCATGCATGGGTGCACGGAGCCCCTTGTGTGCAACCATTTTATCAATGTACTGACATGTCACTTGGCTCAAAGGATGGCAATAGAGACACGTAATCTCATTTGATGCTGCACTTGCAGCAGCTACACTGCAGACTTTGGTGATACCTGCTGTCTTTGTGCAAGTCAGGCAGTCGCAACTGAGCTGACATCAGTGACTAATAATGATAATAAGAATAATGACAACAAGAATAATGATAACAAAAAGAAGAAGAATAATGATAGTAATAATAATAATAATAATAACGCTTTCCAGCTCATGATGAGCTAGGTACGCACGGGATCAGTGACTGCCTGCAATAGTGGCACTACAGTGACAGCAGTGGTTGTTAGAGAGGCTGCTATGACCTACAGCACGTCCCTCAAATGTGGCTTCAGGAGATGCAGAGTGAATCTATCAGTTCAGTGATGCCTGTTCTGACTTGCCTAGACATTAGAACTCTGTCAAACCCTGAGTGTCACTATTGATGTGCGTCTGGCCAAGTGACATGCTGTAGATGCAGTTGCAGAGGCATTGCAAAACAATATAATGCTAGGAGCTGCACAAGCCATGGAGAAATCAGGCTTTAGGGCTATATTAGTGTTTATACCAGTTACATCAGTGTTTATATCAGTGTTTGTAGTTCATGACATGTCATTATGTATTGTTTGTGTAGGTTGGGTTCAGGGTCAGCAACTTGCAGGGCTATATATGTTCAATACTTGTGTTTCATGACATGTTATCATATACTGTTTGTGTATGTTGGGTTTTTGTCACATGTTACTATATGTTATTTATATATGTTGGGGTTCAGGCTGAGCAACTTACCTGGCAATCATGGCTGTTGCCACAGGACTGTCAGCATTGATGTGTGCTTGGTAGTCTGTCCAAGAGAACACATCCCCATTGCCGATCAGGGGCAGCTCTGGAACCTGTCGAGCGCACTTTGTCACATACTCCCAGTCAGCTGATCTTGAGTACCTGCACATGCATGCCCAAATGATGCGAAGGCAAAGTCACAGATCGAAGGCGCATGCAACCTGCCGATCGCTGTTTGTCACATACTCCCAGTCAGCCGCTGTTGAGTACCAGGTACCAGGTCCTGCAAATGCATGACCAAACAATGCAAAGGAAAAGTCACAGATCAAAGGCGCATGCATGACCAAAAGATGCGAGGGGAAAGTCAAAGATCAAAGGCGCATGCACACACTCCTGACGCATACATGGCATGCACTCTGGGCTTGCCTGCGTTGACGATTGCAGCCAAGCAATCATCATGGTAGAAGGGCGCAAGTATGCGTGCGTGCAAGCATGCAGTGAGTTTTGAGGTGTGCAGAATCTCAGAAAAGTGATGTGATGTAGTAACGTTGCTACTTGGCAGCATGTACGCAAGTAGCAACGTTACTACATAACTCCCAACTGCCGCCTTAGGGGGCGCCTATTATGATCCCTGGAAAGCGTAAATCGTATGTTTCTTTTCTTGCTGTTCTGTTCATTTTTCCAATGCGTTTACAGCATGCAGTGTACTGTATGCATACAGCTGTATCAACAACAAAAGACCTTGCAGGCACCACGCACAGTTCTGGAGATTAGAAACACCCAAAAGCTTGAGACCAAAACAAATCTCAGATGGCTGCACCTTTTCTGGCCCTGCGCAATATCAGACTCTGATGTTCAAGATGAAGAGTGCATCTTAAGGGTGTATCATATCAAGGTTCTTGCACTTAGAGAGCCTGACAAGCAAGTCACAACAGACTCACCTCTGTTGGCGTGACCGGCCATCAAGAGTCACAGCACAAGCACCCCAAGACCTGACTTCAGGCAGGAAGGTATGGGTCACATCTTGGTTATCATTGAAACCCTTTCTGACCTTGATGGTCAGAGGGCAGCTCAGAACAGCACTCATGCCTCGCACAATCTGCCCTATGGCTCGGGGCTTTTGCAGCAGTGAAGATCCAGCTCCCCTGTAGAAGAGATCTAGTCAGCTTGACACCTCACTTAGTAACAATGACAACAGCCAGAACATGGGCTTGGCCAGCAGGCATCTAATGCATGCACTGCAAGTAAGATGCCTCCAGACAGGCTTGTTCAGAGACGCTTCATTTGCTTGGCTGCAAGTGAATGCTGATAATCCAGATTGACCTAACAGATCCCATCTTGCTTACTATTTTTTTACTGTATGACTTGGGGTTTCTGCTGCAATGAACGCTGGTATCTCGTCAAACCACACCACTCCTGTTGTGAATGCTGTGTAATGCGTTCTGCACTGTTTTCATGTGTTGCTGTGGATTAGTTGACAGGCAGAAGGGAGCAAAGTCCGACAACTGAGATAGCAATGGCCAAGCACACTCCAGCAACATCTTGAACAGGCAAAGGTTGCGTGCTGCAGAATGCACACTGGAGCATAATCAGTCTCAGCATGTCAGAAACATCCAGCGGGCCTCAAGTACAGCACGGCACCACAGTCAAATGACTGCATTCTAGGGCAGGTCATGGGATCAGCTGCAGCTGTGACCCAGGACCACTTGAAGCACAGCGCAGCATGGCACAGCATGGTTCACCAAAGCACAGCACGGCACAGCACGGCACAGCATGGCTCAGCAAAGCACAGCCCAGCGCAGCACAGGAAGCAACAGCCCAGCACAGCACAGCCCAGCCTAGCTCAGCCCAGCCCAGCACAGCTCAGCCCAGCACAGCACAGCACAGCACAGCCCAGCCCAGCCCAGCCCAGCCCAGCCCAGCACAGCATAGCACAGCATGGCACAGCACAGCACAGCCCAGCACAAGACAGCACAGCCCAGCACAGCACAGCATAGCTCAGCCCAGCACAAGACAGGCAGCAACAGCAGCACCCACTTGCTGCAGATCAGATCAATTGGGCACCCCATGTTGACATCCACAAAGTCCACGTCACAGTTCTCCTCAATCAGCTGAGCAGTGCGTGTCAGCGCATCTGCGTAGCCACCACACACTTGTACCCCAAACATGTCTTCACATGGGTGGCGTTTCAACAGGGCCCATTCTGAGCCCTGCCCTTGGAGCAGGTTAGTGGCCAAGGCCATTTCACCACAGGTTATGTCTGCCCCTAGCCCTTTGCAGATACGCCTGCAGCAAGGCATGAGCAGCCCCTTATAATACCTTGACCTCTCATTAAATCGACGCAGAAAGGGACAATCTTTTCTTTTGCAGCAAGGCAGGAAGCCAAAATGACAATGCCAGGGTAGAGATAGTCACTGCAAAAGCATGCAAAGTCAAGCTGTGCAGAGTGACATGCTTTTGCCATAGCCATCAGCACCTCCTTGTGCCAATTCATACCTGGCTACATGCACATTAGGAGAGCAATGATCATAACAAAGGACCATGCCTCTCCATCTGTGTTGCTATGCTGCATTGCTGCTGTCACGCTAATGTTTGATTGCAGAACTAGCAGATGATGTGCATAGGCCTAGCATAGATGGCAATTAACCGCTGGGTGTCTTTTGTAGCTGTCATTTGTAGCAGTACAGTAGCAGATGACTGTTGGAGTCACTTCTATATATCATATGTTCACATGAAACTTTGATAGTTGGCTTTGATAGTTGCTGCTGATTGTCTGATGGGTGAACAGCCAAGTTGCAAACAAACTTGGCTGACCTGAAGGGTAGATTGCCAACAGTGGTGAGAGGCGCCAAATATAGCTTGCCCCTGAAGTCAACGGTCTTCTTCTCCTCAGGCTTCAGAGGCACGTCCACATGCATGGCGCTCGCCTCACCATTTTCGTGCCTTCCTCTGCACAGCATTGCAAGTATCAGGTCTTGCTTGACTGGTCTGATCTGATTTGTGCTATGCAGAAGTTGCATGCAGAGCCATCAGCTACATGAGTGATACAAGGGCTGAGGTGGAGGGCGCTCTTCAAGCATCTCAAGCAGCAGAACACACCCACTTTATCTCTCTGCAGAGAGAAGTTTTGTACTGCAGACAGCAACAACAGTCGTAGCTAGAAGACTTGCAGCCAAATCATAACAGAGCATTGCAAAGCGCTGAGCACAAATCATGAATGAACCTGACGTCACTCAGATGCAGCGGCGATGCTCTTGCTCACAAGGTGTCACACACATGCAGGAGGCAGTATGCAGCTTGCAACATGCTATGCAACATGCAGCTTGTAATGTGCTATCCAGCATGTACAATAGGCAACATGACCTTAAGGCTTTGTTTCAGCCGCAAGCAAGCTTGTCACCTATTCACATCGTACAGCTTGACTGACTCGCCATCTGCAGGCTGCCTTCTACTGCTAGCATTGCCATTGAGATGAGATACTCCTCTGTCAGAGCTGAAATTACCCACGGGCGGTTTGGGCTGCTGAGCAGATGCGTGTGTAGTCTGGGTGCCTCCTGATAGTCCATTCTGTGCTGTGCCAGACACAGGCATGGTTTGTGCTGCTGCTGGTGCAAGTGATGGAGCATTTGATGCCAGCTGTATGGCTCCTGGCTCATCTGTATCTGGCGTCAAGGCAGCCTGTGGGTCGCTGACTGATGGGCCACCCATGGCAGCTGCTGCAGCAGCTGCTAGGGAGGTCTGGGAGGCAGGAGCATCGGCCTTGGGGCCAGATATGGGAGCAGGGGGCAAGGACTCTGGGGCTGACTCAGCAGGAGTCTGGCCAGTGGGCAGAGGGGTGGAATTTGCAGCCCCCAGGGGAAGGGTGGAAGTCGTGGGTACATGGAGTAAGCTCTCAGCTTGGGCGTCACCAGCTGCTGCTTCAGCAACAGCTGCTTCAGCAGTTGCCTGAGAAGGTGCTGCTTCCGAGGCCTGTGGGTCTGTGCGTGTCCTTTTGTTAGCTACAGTCTCTTCCTGAGGGGCAGTTGCCCGCTCCGCTGACCGTTTATGACCCTTGGGAGGGGCATTACTGTATTTGCCCTTTTTAGGCTGATTCTTGCGGCTGATTCTGACACCCAGGTCAGCTAGCACCTTATCAGCTCGCTCAAAGTTGTAGCTTTGCTTCCGGAGTTGACTTTGCAGGTCTCTTGACATGGTGTTGACAGTGTCATGAATGGTGGCTGCCACCGGTAGCTTCACTCGTGCTGGCACACCTGCACAAAGGGTTTTTTTTGTTGTCACATCCTTTTCACCCTGTTTAAGCCCTTTTTCCAAATTATTTCTTTCCCTCAAATCCTTCTGGATGTTTTCAAATGTTTCTAAATTTTCCTTCAATTAGGGACTCACTTGCAGATAGACACAGCAAAGCATTCAGCACATCAGCACGTCCGGACGCACCAAACACAGCAGCGTGCGACCTGCTGGTGGTGCAATTAGGCAAGGCGCAGATTGGACATACGCTGCATGCACAACACCGACATCAACATCATCAGACACTTTGGCCGAAGCAAAATAGGTCCTGAGCAAGCTGTGATGGTATTGCGTACAATGCAATGGCCTGAAGGATGACCTGGAATCTGCACAGAGGCGATACAATACCTGATAAGTTGCCATCCACAGACTGTCCAGGGTTGTTAGCTGCAGGGCCAGCACTGCCATTGGGCATCTTTGGAGCAAGCTCAACACTGGGGCCTGATGGCACCTCAGCATGCACAGCAGCATCTGCTTCTGCTGTCGCCAACAGCTGAACTTCAGACGGTGTCTGGTCAGCTTCATCTGAGGCTGTTGCAGACTGCTGAGCTTGAGCGTACTTGGCAGTGTTTTGATCGGGATTGCTGTGCGTGGATGCAAACAGGCATGTTATCCCTGCAGTTCACGAAGCAGCCCTTGTCATGCGGCATTTGCAGCATTTGAGAAGTTGGTCTGTGGTGACAAAGCACCAGTGGCTGAGCACTTGCAGCATCACAGCAGTATGGTACCAAGCATTGCCATTTGGGTTGTAAGTGGCTAGTGGTGAGGATGCATACCGTAGGGACATCGAACAGCTGCAGAAAAAGGACACTGTCCAGGTAGCTCCTGTGGCTTCTGTGCCAGGTACGCTTGGACGTCGTGGCTGAAACGGCAGTCTTTGTCAAACTCGCAGTTACCTGCCAGAAAGTTGATGCACAAGTTGACGCCAGTCTCGCGCTCCTGCATACAAGCTTGTCTAAGGCCACAGTCAACGAATGCAGTGGCCTCAGGTTGACCAAAGCAGCAGCAGCAGCAGCAGCAGCAGCAGCAGCAGCAGCGTTTGCAAAAGCAGAAGGTGCACAGCACGTTTGATGCTCACTCGCTTCGCCTGTCGCTTGGATTTTTTTTCTGGTGGTGCAGCTGTTGCAGCAGCTTCTGAGCTACCGACAGCAGCGACTTCCTGTCGAGAGGCTGGTGGTTTCCAATACTCACGTTTAACTGGGGCGATGCCCTTGCCAACCAGTTCTGCTGCTGACAAGTTGCTCAAAGCGCTGTGCATGCTTCCTTCGAGAGCGAGACAGCACCCTGACCTCTGCCAAGACACACGCCGTTGTGGCAGCTTGCTTTGTTTGTTTACTAAAAAAGTAACGCCAGCGCTCCTGTTAGTAAAAAGCTTTTAGAGGGAGTTTGGTATTCTTCATGGGAATTTGACAGATTTTGACTTTTCAAGAAAGAAGGCAACGCGCGAAGCAGCTCGTTCACGGTGACGGTTACGTCGGCACTTTGTCGATCTGCCGTTGTGATCGAACCGTGCCCCGGTTCAGCGTCTCCGCACTGTTGTGCCTGGACAACTTTAGCACAGACTTTAGCAGCAGTCTTCACAACCTAGGTGTACGCAGTTGCGGTGCTGCAGAGCAACGCTGAGCAGGCCTGTCTTTACAGTTTGCAGCTCCCCGTCGTTTATGCTGCTATCCCGCGGGTCAGCCTACGACCAGGTGCGCCGGAAGAGGAGGTCCACTCTCGTCACATCGCCCCACACAGCAGTTTCAGCTCAACGGTGCTGAGTGAACAGCATGAACAGGTAGACGTAGCTGTTAGATACACGATGCAAACTGAACAACTTCGCCTTGCTGATTTTGGTTTGCTGAACCCAGGTACAAGGTCACTAAACAGCTGGGTGATGGCACATACGGCAGTGTATGGAAGGCTGTCAACATGCAAACCAAAGACCCAGTAAGTGAGTGCAGGTTGACTTGCAGATGTATGACCAACGGTTCACTGTGCATCTGTTGTGTTGCCGGAAGCTACGCACAGAGCAAAGTCAGATCCTCTCTGGCAATACAGGTGGCTATCAAAAAGATGAAACGCAAATTCTTCAGCTGGGAAGAATGCATGTCTCTGCGAGAGGTCAAGTCCCTCTGTAAGCTGAACCACCCCTGTGTGGTCAAGCTGAAGGAAGTGATTCGGGAAAATGATGAGCTTTTCTTTGTGTTTGAGTACCTGGTTAGTTTCGTATGACTCACCTTGCCATGTTGTTATCTGTGTGCTCGTTCTCAGGGGTTTGCAAGCATGACAAAACTCATACAATACTTCTTGTCAAGCCAATGTGGCTGCTGTCACCGCGTGTATGCATAGCCTATGCTCCATGCTGCATCCAGCCTGCCATCAAAGAACAATCTGTCCAAGCTCTATAACATACAGTGCACTAGAAGTTCGCTTCATTATGCTACACAAGCAGCCTTCTCTGTGACCTGACCACAACTCCATGCACTTGTGCCCATCATTTGCGGACACTATCAGACCAACGTTTATTTGCAGGATTGCAATCTGTATCAGCTGATGAAGGACAGAACCAAGCTGATGCCGGAATCCCGCATCAGAAGCTGGTGCCATCAGATCCTGCAGGGGCTGGCATACATACATAAGCATGGCTACTTTCACAGAGACATGAAACCAGGTACCATGACAGCTTCACATGATACCCATCAGCACGACCACAAGTTGATGTGCAGCGTATTTTACACTAGTAATCACAATATATTGACCCAGCAAGCGGCTCACCAGCTAGCTAGACTCAGCTCAGACCAAAAATGGCAAAGAGCAGTAAGCAAATGCTACATGCATCATGAGGTTTGACACTAAATGGCTAACGGGTGATACAAGGCTCAAATTGCTTCTGCAGCGTGGTCATAAAGCATTCATCCTCCATTTGACAGTGCTGCACAGCCCGGCCTGTACCTGCTGCACAGTAGTAGTAGTGATGATGATGATATTGGGCTGTTGTCAATTGGCACACATCCTGCTCTCAGTACACCCAACATGCAGCTTGCATATTCTGTCACGTACTAACTTACTCATGATTGATTTTCTGTACATGGCATACCACACTGGTTGCCGGCATAGATTACATTTCAAGGCCATTACCCGTGAGGGGGCATCGCCTCTATCCGTTATGTATGTGGGTGACTACTTGCAGAGAACCTGCTGGTGCACCGGGACGTGGTCAAGATTGCAGACTTTGGGCTAGCAAGGGAGATCAGGTCCAGGCCGCCCTACACAGACTATGTGTCCACTCGCTGGTACCGGGCACCAGAGGTGCTGCTGAGGTCGCAGTACTACAGTGCTCCCATTGACATGTTTGCCATGGGGGCAATCATGGCGGAGCTCTTCACCCTGCGCCCATTGTTTCCTGGCAGCTCAGAGGTGTGCCTGCAGCTCTTTTCAATCCCAAAACGTCTATTTTAATTTCAGAAATGTGCTTACATTGACATGTTTGCCATGGGGGCAAAATGGCGGAGCTCTTCACCCTGCGCCCATTGTTTCCTGGCAGCTCAGAGGTGTACCTACGAACCTTTTTAAAAGTCCATTTGCATGTCTATTTTAGTATCAGAAATGTCATCCCTAAACTGGAAATCTAAATTAGAAACGCCTGGGGAAAGTAAAAGCGTGTTTCTACAGTGTCATGTGTTAGCAGTCACAAGCTCTAGACAGAGCACAAGCCCTAGGCAGAGCACAAGTTTTCAGCAGAACACACGCCCTAGGCAGAACTCTAACTCTAGACAGAAAATAAGCCCTAGGCAGAACACAAACCCTAAACAGAACACAAGTCGTAGGCAAAACACAAGCCCTAGGCAGAACACAAGCCTCAGGCAGAACACAAGCCCTGGGCATGAGCTAGGTTGCTCTGCATGCACCTGGTTTCTGGCATTCACAAGTATCAATGTTTGTCATGCTCAGCCATACATGGTCTCAAGACAATTCGTTCTTGTGCTGTGTTGATGCAATGGAAGGTACCTAGTACATGCGGTATTGAAGCAGACTGGCCACTGCATTTTCAGGATTCGCTGATAGGCACAAAGTTTGTTGCTTACATCAGATGCATGGTCAAATGGACAGTTTCCCATCAAGCATGCTCAAGCAACCACCATCTCAGAAAGCCTTGTATCTGCATGTCAGCATCTGTATCACCACCACAACAAGCCTTGCTGTTTCCCTCTTGTCTTGGGCATCTGCATGTGCAAATGTGGCACTTGGCGATTTAGAAATCTTTAGCAGCTCATGTGTCACGTGACGCTGTGCTTTGCTTTTGAATCAGACAATACAGGCAACAGCAGCAGTTCACCCACAACAACATGCAAAACCCAAAGGTCAGTGGCCTTAGCACAGCAACAGGCGCACCTATCAATCGTTTATCTCAAGCAGGACCCTCATTTCTCTGTTGCCTGTAAACAGGCAGATGAGATCTACAAGATCTGCAGTGTGATGGGCTCTCCAAGCCAGCAGTCTTGGCCAGAAGGCATGAAGCTGGCAGGCCAAATGAAGTTCAGCTTCCCTCAGTTCAGCCCCACCCCCCTTGAGAGGCTGATACCCAACGCCAGCCCTGATGCCATTGATCTCATGACTGCCATGTGCCAATGGGACCCTGCCAAGCGCCCCACTGCTGTCCAGGCTCTGCAGCATCCCTTCTTCCAGGTGATTATACACACACACAGGTTGTTGTACATATACGCACATACTGCAGTTTGGTGAGCGTATACATACACACAGGTAGTTATACATATGCACACATACACAGGTAATTGTACATACACACACATACTACAGTTTGGTGAGCGTATACATACACACAGGTAGTTATACATCTGCACACATACACAGGTAGTTGTACATATACACACATAGTACAATGTTGTGTTGGTCTATAGATCATGCATGCAGTTGAGCAATCATTCAATGCTTCTGTACAATCTTGTTTTGCAACTATAAGTGCAGAGAGCCTTACCTGCATGCTGTACTGTGGAGGGTGTGGCATATGTGCTGATGATACAAACATGACATGCATAGGAAGAAAGCATTTTGTTGCATCAGATGTGGCGCCTTGTCCCATCAACGGCGAGTGAAAGTGCAGCAATCCGCATGCTGTATGTGTTCTGTCCAGGCATGGTACTTCTGCTTCTGCCAGCAATCTCTTCCATGGGTTTCTGTGCCCATGGAAGAGATTGCTGATGTTCACGCCATTGCAGCAAATACGCTCCTCATGCCCCTCATTGCTGCAAGACTTTACCTATGCCATTGGTCAGCTGCCATCACTACACCCCTCATGCCCCTCATTGCTGCAAGACTTGATCTATGCCATTGGTCAGCTGCCATCACTACAGGTAGTTCTTGACATCTCACACTCAACCAATGTCTCTTGCTGCTTGCAGGCTGATATGCCACTGCCCTCACCAGTCACCCCCCTGGCATTACCCCGCCAGACCTCCCCCCTCTATGACCCCAAGCCTGCCTTCAGCACTAGCATCACAGCCACTGCGCTACAGAGCACCAGCAGTAACCCTGCAAAGGTGCACAACAGCAGCAGCAACAGCACGCTGACTTCGCAGCACAGCAGCAGTAGCACTGCAACAGCAGCTGTGCTGGCTAGCTTGCGGCAGCAGCATGGGTTGGGGATGCATTTGGAGCCTCCCAGAGTTGCTGAAGAGAGGCAACAGCCAGGGCAGGACACACAGGCTACTGCTACATCCCGAAGGTATGGTTTGTCTGGACCCTACACATTGGTCTGTAGGCAACATGTTTACCTTGATGTCTTTGCCCGTGAACTGCACTGTCAAGAGCAAGCAGTCCCCACGATTGTATGCTTTGTGCCACTCAGCCAAGCTACTGTACCCCCTCACTGCATAAGAGGTGTTTGCTGGAGCGAAACGTGCCTCTGAATGTAGTGATAAGCTGTAGAACACAAGGCATCGTGTGACATGAGCAGACCAGCTACAGACAGACAGCCCTGAGCACTGCTTGCTTGTGGCCTGCTGCTGTGACTACTGGCAGTCTGGTACTGCTTGGTCTGTTATGCTTGAAGGCAGGAAGAGGTACATAGCAGCACACAAGGGGTGAAAAGCACTGAAATGCTGTATACTTTAAGCACCTGGTTTATTTCTTCCTTGGTCTGCCTGCAGGCAATCATGCAATGCAGAGTCAAGGCATTCGGCCAAATCCAACAGCCCTAAAGTGTCCAGTGCCAAGCGGCTGTCCAATGCTGCAGCCCTCAGATATGACCCTGCGTCTGCCAGGAAGGAGCTGAGTCCTGCCCCTGCAGCTTCTGCTGCAACTTCCACAGGTGTGCACACTGTAGTCAAGCTTTTGTAACATGTGCACCTGTGGGCAGCTTGACATTGAACGCAAGGTGCATATCAATCAGTGTTTTGAAACCAAGCGTATAGCATCTGCCCTTGCATGCTGTCTCAGGTTGAGCTTCCTAAAGTACCGGCCACATGCCCAAATTTGCATTGCCCAGGTGTTCTGTGCCTGTTCGCATGAAGGACTTTGTACATTGTGCATCTTGACAGGTTGTCAGCCTTGATTGCTTTGCTGTCAGCACAGACATTGCAGCTGATCATGAGTCATGCCGGCACTGGCAACTACAGGCATGCCCAAAAGCAGCAAGACCACTGTCAACAGTATCCATAACAGGACGTCCCGCTGCTGTCAACAACAGTGTTTAGGAGAGTTGCTATCAACAACAATGTAAACTAAAAGATCAACAACATTGTCTACTAAAGGATGTGCCGATGATCAGACATCTTGCATGGTGCAGGTAGGAGAGCTGACAGTGCACATAGCAGCAGTCAGCCTGACAGCGCACGCTCTGCTGTGGAGTACCTGGGAGAAGAAGAGGAGAGCAGTGGCACCAGCAGGGTGGTGCCACCCCTGCCCCAGCCCATGCAAGCCCCTGCCCCACAGGTACCCTTGCAGACATGACTAAATGACATGACTGTTTGACATGACTGTTTGACATGACCGTTTGACATGACCGTTTGACATGACTATGCTTGTTGGGAACTCACATTGAGCTCACAGTTTGACATCAATGACATGACTGTTTGACATGACTACGCTTGTTGGGAACTCACATTGAACTCACATGTTTGACATCAATGACATGACTATTTGACATGACTGTTTGTACAGCCAGCAGCAGTTGTACCATGCAAGCCTGGCTGCAACAGAACGGCAGTATGAGCTGTGCACATACACTGTAGCAGTTGATGTAGTTGTGATTAGCCCTTTTCACTTGGCATACCCCGATGGTTGTCGGCATAAATTTACATTCCTGCCAAGGCTAAGGCCCTACACCAGCTCTTGTGATACACTGTAGCTGTCTGCATGCAGAGGGCCAGTACAAATATGCACCATAGGCGGTGCAGAGACTGCAGTATGCTGGCAAAAAGGCTGCAAACCCCTCAGTCCTGCTGCCGTTGATCATATGCTCGTATCTTCATCAAAGTTTTTTTGCTTCTTGTTTTCCAGGGAAAATACAAGGCGTTTTTGTGCAATTTTGACACAGGTTAAGTGCAAGCATGCGCCTGCTGACACAATGGTGTCATGTCTCCTACCTTTTGCTGTGAAATCAGCGACTTTTGCAGATTTTTCTGCGTATCTCTTCAAAAAGTCAGAAACATATATAAAAAAGAGAAAGTATGTGCGTCTTCTTGATCGTGGAGTCTTGTCTCTGCAGGGCAGGGACCGGGATCTGCTAGCAAGGCGACTCTCCAATGCTGCAGCAGCCAGCAGTGCTGCTGCTGCACCCTCCATACAAGCTGCACCCCCACTGGAACGGCGGCTTTCCAGGAGGATTAGTCAACAGCTGCCTCAGTGGCAGCAGCAACAGGGGCGAAGCAGCATGCAGCCAAATGCTGTTGATCTTGCCGGGCAGCGCTCTGGGTCAAAAGACGTGCAGCCGCCTGCCTTGCCGCAGCCGCGGCGGGTATCAAAACTGCAAAGTGCAGCTTCAGGTGAGAGAAGAGGCTCTCTTCAATCCCAAAATGTCTATTTTGTTCCAGAAACGTCATCCCTACACTGGAAATACATTGGAGAAACGTCTGGGGACAGTCAACACGCGTTCTACATTGTGCAGATGTTTTAGAATAGCACAAATGTGTTGGGGCTGTCAGGGTGTGCTGTTGTTTCCTTGAGTCATGTGGTCGCATTGCTATCTTTTCCTTGAGTCGTGTGGGTAGACTGCTGTGTATGCATGCATGCTGCTGTTTTGAATTTCACAGCGCATGTTTGGTGCGTTGGGTGCTTGAGCTGTGACAGTGCTGGCGATTCCTTGGTGTTGCCAGCAGAAAATATGTCATTCGCATGTGCGCACCAGGTGGATTTGCCACTTCTGGATACTAGTCTCCTTCATCTAGCAATTTCATGCATCCTCACTTGATGGCAACAATTACAGGCCATGGTTTTGAACTGTGAAGAATGCCATTACCTGCCTGTGACAACAAGGGTGAGCTGAAAGGGGCAATTCATGCAGGAGCCCTGTCTTCTCTGATGGTACCTTCTGTCTTTGGCAAGCCTATTGGCAGATCTGGAGGTGCCTCTCCGGCAGCTCAGGACAGTAAGGGTACTATACCTGCGTTGCCCACACGACCTGACAGTCAGGCTGTTATCGCCTCTACGAGCACACTTGGTCAAGTCAAGCTTGGTCGCTACAGATCTGGTACAAGTCCGTTGGTCAGCGCAACATCTGGAAGGCCGATGCAGTGGGGCTTTGGCAATGCAGGGACCTCAGCAGTTGCTGCAGCAGCTGACAGGCCAAAGCAGACGTTTGAGTTGCCAACATTGAATAAGGGCACTGCGGGGTCGCTGGGGGTGAATAGAGGGGGGCTAGGGTCGGGATTGGGTCGACCTCAGCAGTCATCTGCTCAGCAGATGCACCATGTACCAGCTTCAAATCTGTTGAGTTACAACAGCAGACAGCTATTTGGTCGTCAGTATTAGCTTCTGATTATTCATTTGTATTGTATTTGTTTGCTCTTTCTGCTGCGAGTATAAACGATTCATGCAATCAAAATTGTGCTGTGAACCACGTCCTTGCCTAAGTGTGATGGCTGAATGACCAGTATAGATTTGAATTTATGACTTTTGTGGCAAATGAATGGTATGACGTTGAATTCAGATGAGCTGCTTATCACACTGGTGCATTTGCATCTGGCATATCATAGTGTTTTATATTCTACAATGCAAGACATTGCCCTCTAGCATGACACCCAGCACTGACAATGCATTGCCCATGATGTCTAATAACAGAGATCTGCATTTGCCTAAGCTCTTGTTTCAAAAAATCATACACATAACCTAGAACAGTCTGTCATCGCGGTAGACGTACAGCAACACCTATGTCATTCTTTGTTCTACTGCTAAGCACATGTCTCACTGTAACGGATGCTTAGAACTCCTGGCTGACACTGCCAGATGCACCATCCTTCTTTCCAGTCTTCTTTGGCAGCAGGACGCTGTGAATGTTTGGAAGCACTCCACCAGCAGCAATTGTAACGTTACCCAAGAGCTGCAGGAAGATGCATAATGTTAGCAGGCGGCAATATGTGCCAAGAAAA
>JAABUK010007957.1_pt1 | contig 15083 bp, 2 predicted proteins | sample 5559141 | NCBI WGS metagenome assembly JAABUK01 (sample SAMN10711869, study PRJNA513367) | rock metagenome | isolation source: Antarctica rocks | place: Antarctica: Victoria Land, Pudding Butte nord | collected 2016-01-03
GCCCTCCAAGAAATCCACATTGTCCGCCCCCGGCACCGAATGCCCCCTCAATAACCTCGCCGTCTCCTCACTCACCTGACCCATCCCCATCCCAAAATCCTCATCCGTGCTCCCTTCTCCACCTGGCAAGCCAACACCACCACCGCCAACCTCCTTCAACCACTCCAGAACCCCTTCCTGGGTGCGCCCATCGCCCACAAAACACTCCACAAGCGCATCACCCAACCACCTCCTCCCCGTCCCCCTACTCATCCCCACCCTCTCAAACGTTGCTCCACTTCTCTGGATATTCTCGCCATTGGCCCAGTCGGGTTCGTAGCCGAATTGTAGGACGCCGAGGCCGGATACGCTGGCCCAGTGGGGGGAGTCGATGACGAGGACGATGTTGTGGTAGGGTTGCGTGACGCCGCGGTAGATGGATTTGAGGAGGAGGGGTAAAGGGGCGAAGGGGTGGGGGTTGGCGAGGGAGCCTTCTCTGGGGAGGGGGCGTTGGTGGCCTTGGGCTGGGGTAGGTGGGGGTGGCATTGGGGTTGGAAGGGGTTGGGGGTTGCGTGGACTCGGGCGGGTATTTGCTTGGTGAATTGGTTGCTCGACCGCGGTTGATGGTCGCGGATTTTGTTGCGTTGATGTACGCTGGCGGACGCGGGGGTCAAGTGACGAAGATGAGGGTGGTTGAGGTTGCTGAATACTCATCTGGCGTTGACCTTGACCCGGGGAATGACCGACTGGTTTCGGCGAGCCAGACTGATTAGGTTTCGCAGCACCGGGCGAGACGTTTGCGCTTGTCTGAGACAAGTTGGCATATGGTGGAGGTGGCATGGACTGCTCTGCCGGGAGTTGATGTCTGTTCAATGACCAGGTTGAGCCAAAGGTGTTCACGCCTTCATTTCTGTCGGGTCCTCTTCCGTCATCAAAAGCTGGCGCAAGGTGCTCTCGGAGAGCTGCACGACGTCTTCGGTTCCTTCCACCATCCCCACTCCTGATGTCGTCCATCTGTTCCTTGATAATCTTTCTGCTTGCTAAGTAGGCCAATCCTTTAGTGTGGACGTGTTCGGGCATGACGTAGGCCGGCCGTGAGCAGAGCTTCTTGGTGTGTTGCAGGAACATTTCTGTGTACTCATAATATTCTTGAAGACCACGATATTCCCGCTCGTTAAGAGAGTGATGAATGATGACCTATAAAAACTGTGAGCATACACCTCAGTCATATAGCAACACATACCGTATAGTCAGGTAATGCATCATATGCTTCGATGCGAATACTGGGCGAGAATTCCGAAGCACCGCAGTGCTCACGGAGCTGGTTTCGCAAATGCTGAAAGGCTGTGCTGATTTGAAGTTGTCTGCACCATTTTTCAACATTTATGAGACCATGATTAGTATTGAAGGCGGGACCAGAGCTGTGGAAATAGATCTGAATGGTGACCTGAGGTCGCTCGGGTTTAGCATCTTGGCTTTGGGCTGGATGTTCCGGAGATGTGGGTGTAGTTGGCTGTCGAGTGGTGGATGGGATTAAACAGACACCTGTCTGCATGCCAGAAAGGTAGAACCCAGATAGAGTAAGATTTGGATCTGGTGCAAACACCATCATGGCCAGGCGCTGCATATGGTCCTTGAAGTACACGGTATTAGGAAATGCGTTATGTGCACGGCTTGGGGAAGGGATCTGCTGATTCTGCTGGCCATTTGTACCAGGAGTTGCGGTCATAGCATAGTCCGTGCAATTCATGGCGCCTGCTGCCTCAACCGTCCCCATTGTTGGACATGCTGATGGTCGTGGTCCGGTAGACCCTCTCATTTGAGAAAATGGTCGTGCAGGAGGAAGCGAACTATGAGGCTCGTAGGTTAACTCTCTGCGAGGAAGTGGTGGTGGAGGGGTCCAGCCAGAGATATCCATGTCGGAAAGATTCATATGAAGAGGTTGAGATCAACTTCGGCAATGATGGGAGATCGGTTGGTGAGATTGAAGAACAGCGATCACTTCACAGGTCAGGCGCCCTGGAGATTTGAGGGCCAGAGCTGCATTTTCCAGCCCACTCCAAGAGGTTTTGATTACCCCCAATCGAGGAGAAGACAATATGAACACACGACGGATCGTTAAAGACCAGTCTAGACCAATCAGCGTTAAGGGTGAAGGCAAAAGCATCTTTCACGTGATGTGAGGCTAGGCACAGAGAGATCTTCCTTCTGTCTTGCTTTCAGGCGGAGACGAGTGTTCCAACTTGTTGCTAATCATGATTGAGAGATGTAGATTCGTGAACCATCCTTAGACTGGGACTGTCACGAATCCACCATCTCCTTGGGCACAGATGACTGTCAGAGACGTTTTGTGCAATCACATTAATGCCAGCACTTCCATTCTGATGCAAATCTCATACCAAGAGTGCTTTGGGAAGCATACAGAGGAGCAAACACAGGAAAAGAGGAAACGATCACGATTGGAAGACATGCGCCGGCAGTGAAGCAATACAAATGAATAAGAAATGGGGAGATCGAAGCGGAGTGTCTAATTGAAGAAAGATGAACAAAGAAGTCTGGTAATCTCCAACAGAAGGCAAATTCTGCTGCCGCCAGCCTCCAAGAGAGTCACATTTCAGATCTTGGTCCTCAGCATTGATCAGAAAAAAGAGCACAAGGGATGACAGACCATGCCGCGACAGAGCATCAAGAAGAATGGGCGAGGCGACCGCAAACCACTGCCTAAAGGGCGTACTTTGATAAAACATCTATGGTGGGCCTGGGACGCCAGCTACTCGAGCGTGACTTCAACGATTGAGATACATGATTTCCCACTTGCCAGGCTGTGAGTAAGGTGGATGATGAACTACCTCATACCCCAAAGTTCGGACGCAAAAACAGATTGCTCCGGGCTAGAGATGTTTCTGGCTAGAGTGCCAAGATGGAATAGGGGTCGGCACGTATCAAAGCAGCGCAACCCCACCATCCACGCAACTGCAATGACAGTATGTTCATACTCGCTAATCAAGACTCCAATACAAGCTCATACATCCGTGCAACCCTTGTTCTTACACTTCCTTTCACTACATGAGTTTCCATTTGACGGGCGTGCCGCAGAAAGAACATCGCTGCCATCTAAGTTTTGAGTCCTGCCTCTAACCGAGGATGATTCTTGATCCAATCACCCTTGTTGCTCACTAATACTGACATGCCTCAAATCATCAGTTGCGAAGAGAATTTTCTCGTTCTTGTCCATGCTATGTATGGCTCCTCACGACCAGTGTTCTCTTCTCGCTCAGCCGCAACATACACTACAAAGATCCTCGCTTATCAATTCTTCTTGATAGAGTTCGCTGTAGCTCCCATGTTTCAACCCAAGGGTTCAATGTCGGATGCGGCGATGATGGTGGAAGAAGCTTACCAAACTTGCTCAGGAGTATCTCCAAGTGATGAAGGACAAGACCGAGTCCCACATTCACATCTTCAGCCGAGAATTTTAACTGCTACTGCAGAGACGCAGCCTGAGGAGCCCGCGGTGTACTCTAGATGATACCTAAGAGCAAGCAAAAAGCTGCGAACTTTGTGCTTGCCAAAGATCATCATGACCCACCAAGCTTGAAATGATGCTCAAAACAACTGCTCACAAATATTACAAGACATGAAAGCCGTAATGCATATAAGAACAACAAACAACCAGCTGCATTGCAAGTTTGGGACATTGTAAAGGGGAGCAGATTATGTGAAACTAAAATCTGGTCTCTTCTGAAGACCGCTATGTCCATGAAATGTAAACCCTGACGCATCTCTTTCTTAAATCGTCAAACAATTTTGACAGCTACACTATTCAGAAGCTCCAGCCCTTCAAGTGATTGCTCAGTAGCTTCTTAAGCCAGCGGGAAAGAGAGAAGTCTGACTAATACCGGATCCTTAAACTGAGTCTTGAGCGGCATAAGTTGCAGATGAATCAGAGTCTACCATAAATTTCATTGCCCTGTTCATCAGATCATTCATGCTATTAACGAGTTCATAAAATCAGCGACTGCAGAAGAAAGGGCGGAAGTCATGTCAATAAATAATTACGCGGACAGCATAAGTGTCAGGGGCGCCAAGAGATTGAGCGATGTGACAATATAATATATAAGTAGTATGTGTCTCGCAGTGTAAAGCTCTATTAATGATGATAATAGAGAAAACACTCTTAATGTTCTATAAGTTAAACAATGAAGAACTCTGATGTTACAGTTACGGACCAGCAGCCGGCAGACTTGGCTCTGACTACCGAGGACACGACAGAAGGCCCCGCAGGCGAACATCTCCTAGGATTACGGCAGACCTGATTCAGGAAGTTACGTCCGATCAAGACGACCAGGAACGAACGTCAAGGAAAGTGCTTAAGGGTGCTCGAAAGAAGCACTTAGGAGTAAGTGCTCGAGAGTGCTTAAGAAGAGCATTCAGAAGCACTGTACACAATCTATTAATAATGACTATATAAACAATCATTTATCTCATAATTCTATAGTCTTATTCTTCTTTTATAATTAACTTATATTATTAATTACAATCTATCTTTAACTCTTCTATATGAGAACAATGATTTCTATTTATAATTCTCTAATATCTAAATCTTATTATAATTAATCTTAACAGTTCTTAACACTTTAATTATTTATTATTGAATATCAGTCACTCTATTATAATAAATCTTATTAAAGTAAAATATATTACACTTTAAATAAAAATAATTTTAAGAAGAGATTGCTAATATAAATTATATCTTCTTAAAAATCAATATCTCTAATATATTTTATAAAGATAGAAAGAAATTTTGAGTCTTCTTAATCTAAGTTAATATATATATTTAATTTAATATCTAAAAGCTGAGAATAATTAAAGTTAAGATAATGTTCGCAGTTATATATCTTTGAAATGAAGTCTTTAATTAATTTAAATCATATTTAATAAATCATTTAAAGAAGATGATTGAAGATAAGAAAATAAAAATAAAGAGAATCTTTATTAATTATTTCTACTTTAAGAAGTGCATTTAATAAGTATATAAAGAAGTAGATAAAGAATGAATCACTGAATAAGAAGTTTAAAAACTTTAATAGATAGGCTTAGTAATAAAGTATATATTTAAGTTTTAATAGATTATATTAAGAATTGAATGAAATGATATAGTACTTATAATAAAATATTATTTAGAACTGAAGAATTTAGTTAAGAATAAACTGATTTGAATTGAGAGATTAAATGAATTAAAAAGTCTGATCAGCATGTTTATTAAAATAGATAATTATTTATATGAAAGATAAATAGAAAAAGAATAAGAATATTCTCAGATCTTCATTTCTAATAAATATTAAAAAGGCGGATATTAAGTGAAATAAGTTTATTACTTTCAAGAAATGAATTTAAATATTATAAATTATAAAAGATTTGAAAAGAAATCTAATTAAAATAAACTCTCTTTAATTTAATGAGAAGAGAGAATAAAAAAGAATTTATATCTTTATTACAGAAAATCTGAATATTGAGTTAATAATTATCTAAATAAGTAATAATTACACATTATCTCAGATAGATTAAAAGAATAAATAATAAAAGAATCAGATAATACGTAAGATATTAACTGCGCTGATATTATAACATCAGTATTAAAAACAATTATTAAATTACTTAGATAGATTCGCGATTAAAAATTCATAGAATTATCTTATATCTATATATTTTAAACTGCTTATTATAATAATTAATGCGCTATTTATAGATTAGATAAGAACGATTTGAAATGATATTTCAAGAAATTTAAATAAAAGAAAGTATAATAGTTATTAAGTATTATCTTTAAAGTATTTTAGAAATAAGTATTGAATAATCTTAAGTATAATAAGAATTACGTGAAAATGATTACTAAATTCTGAAAAATAGTGTTATATATAAATATAAATTGTGAGTTGGAATTCTAATATTAATATAAGATATATACGCCCGAAAAAATATTATAAAGAATTAAATTAAAATTATAATTAAGAATATATTATATATTATACGCGCCCAGCTTAAAGAGCACGTGATCTTAACTGAGTTAGACTCTCGATCTTGATTAACTCGAGCACGTGATTGTGATCAAGTTAAACTCTCGATCTTGATTAACTCAGACATGTGATTATGACTGAGTCAGATTCTTAATCTCGATTAACTTAGGCACATGATCTGCAACTCTATTATATAGAAAGATACTAATCTCATTATCTTTATTATTCTGTATAATGAGAAGAGAGACAGATATTTCTGTGAGCTTTATTATATAATTGTTTACTAGTTAATGAGTTTAAGAATTGTGGAAGAATATAAGATTCTTTTACTGACTTATTTTAAATAATTGCTTTACGCTCAGTTTCATCTTATTATTAACACTCTACTACTCTATCTCTTCTATATCTTTTCCATCTTCTCGATCTCCGATTCTAATAATGTTTTCTTATAATATTATTAAATAATTGTTTTCTTTACTTAATTTATAATATATATCAGTTCTTTATATAAGATCAGCTCGCTATCTTATTTTTGAAAGGTTAAGTATTTTTCAGAATTCTTTTAAATTTCGCGGAATAGATAATCATTTGAATATAATTTAATAATTCAACTTTTCTAATCTTAATCAGAGATCTGAAATATTAAAGTAATTATAGTGTGATTATATATTATAATTCCATTCTTATTCTCGCATAAAACTGATTATAAAGTGAATTTAACATCTTAAGTATAATCTACTTAATAACTTAAGATATTAGTTTTAGCATTATTATTTTCTTTTTAATAAGAAATTTTAAAGATATAAATTAATAACAGCTTAGATTATTATATTTAATATTTATTTAATATTTTAATAATAGTAAAGTATAACAGATTTTTATAATTTGTGTATACTTTTATAGAATACTTAAATTCTTTTAAATATACTTATTATTTATTAAACGCGTGTTATACGCGCCCAACTTAAAGAGCATATAATCTTAATCGAGTCAGATTTTTAATCTTAATTAATTTAAACACGTGATTATGATTAAGTTAAACTCTTAATCTTGATTAACTCAGATACATGATTATAACTGAGTCAGATTCTTAATCTTAATTAACTCAGACACGTGATCTACAACTCTATTATATAAGAAGATACTGATCTCATTATCTTTATTATTTTATATAATAGAAAGAGAGACAGATATTTCCGTAAGCTTTATTATATAACTGTTTACTAATTAATAAGTTTGAGAATTATGAAAGAATATAAGACTCTTTCACTAATCCATTCTAGATAATTGCTTTACGCTCAGTTTCATCTTATTATTAATACTTTACTACTTTATCTTCTCTATATCTTTTTTATCTTTCCGATCTCTAACTTTAATATTCTGAGCGTTATCTCAGCACAGATCTAATAGAACAGTTCTTAAATCACAGATTTATAGAATTATAATCTTAAAATCATAATTTCAGATTAAGTATCTTCAAGATTTCAAAGATATTAAATCGGAATATTATATCTGATATTCAGTATTCAGTTATCTTATTATTTAAGTTCGATCTATCAATTTAATATAAGAATCTTTAACGCAGTTTATAATATAAGACTTAAATAAATTTCTTCATCATTTTAGAATTTAAATCAATATCTCTTACTAACTTAATTGAATCTCATATCTTAATTAAGAAGAATGAAGATACTGATAATAATAAATTTTATAAAGATCTCAGTACTTATAAAGATCTTATTACTTAAGAGTTAAATAGCATCTATTATCTCTTGTGTCACTGAAGTTGTGCCCCTTCCTTATTGGAATAGCGTTCCCGCATTATAGCGTAGAAATTGGGTGCAGCCTTAACATCAAGAATATCAAAATTAAAAACTCGAAAAAGGCTTAAATCAGCTATAGCAGGTTAAGTCTATAAGTTAATATACTAAAAATAGTATCATTAAGAAGCGCTAGTTAAACTCTATGTAATAGTCTATTTATATTTATAAATTAATTATTAATTAAGCTGTAAATCAATATTTAATCAAATTCTAAAAAGAATCTTAACGCTTAATTGATTATACAGGGCTAATGATTATAGCTGAGATTCTATAAATAGTATCATTCAAGAGCTAATCCTTTGGGCTATATAATAGCTTATCCAGATTTGGACTAGCTCTCTTTTGAAGTGGGTGCACTTCGAATTTTAATAAAATAAAATAATATTTTAATTTAGAAAATAGAAATTATTGTTAAGAACTGTCAAGACTAGCTATAGTAAGGTTCAGATATTAGGGATTTGTGAATAGGAATCACTGTTCTTATATAGAAGGATTAAGAGTAGAGTGTAATTAATAATATGAGTTGATTATAGAAGAAGAGATTATGAATTTAAGGGATAAACGTTCGTTTATATAGTTATTAATTATAGTTCGTGTTTTATGCTCTTAAGTGCTTCTTTTAAGTACTCTCAAGCACTTACTCTTAAGTGCTTCTGTTAAATATTTTTAAGCACTTCTCTTGACATCTGATTTATAATCACTCTTGTTAATCATAGTTATTAAGAATAAGTCTATCGTAATCCCGTATAACATTTATGCGAAGATGAGGTTCTGTTTCTTAGTTTACTATCAAGTCTTAACGATCTGTGCTAAGTCTGTCAATTGTTAATTCTTTATTATAATATTATATCTCTTCGAATTAACTTGATCTCTTAAGCTTCTTAAATCTTCTTTTATAATTTCTAATTCTTTCACTTCTTTCTTTCTTTATTATATCTTTATATTATATTAGTAAATCTTTCTCTTATAATCAATGTCGGGTTTAAACGGAGAAGATAACACTGCTGAGAGTGTTGATTATGATCGCGTGTTCTGTCTATACTATATAAAATTATCTGTGTGTGTTCTCTAAAGATATCTTGAAGTGTTCGGAGTGTATTTATTATAATATTTATTATGATAATAATTTCTCGGAGATCGACTTTTAGAGACTATAATAGAAAGAACTGTGATTGAAGATTATTTAAAAAGCAACTCTTCTTTATCTTTAATAAAATGTTATTAAGATAGTGAGTCTTAATTCTTATATAAAGTCTCTTCGGGTGATTTAGAGTAATATAATTGCTTGAAAGATTAAGTCTCTAAAGAAGCTTAATTAAGAAGAGGAATATTTAAAGAAGAGAGAGTTGTTAGTTAATATAGAGTTGAGCGTTACTTTTAATAAGGCGCAGTTAACTGCTTTCCTTGATTCTTTTTATATTAAGAGTTTCGGCGGTGATAATTCTTAAAGATCGCGAAGTTGAGATTCATTTTCAATTTTTATATATTTTCTGATGTGTTGTATTTTAATTATTTTATTAGATAGTGGATTTTGTCTTTAATCTCTTGATTATTTAGCACTTATTTTACTTTATACTTTTAATTCTAATTGTTTAAATAGATTAGAGTTTATTTAGTGTTCTTTGATATAGATTCTAGAAGGGAAATGTTGAATATAGAGTGAATTCTTATGATGTTTAAGAGTTTAAGTTTATAAATTGACTTGTTTAAGACTTTCTGAATTAAGTAGGAGCTGAGTTTTATGTGATTTAATTTTATATTGAATCTTTTGATTTTAATGTTTCGACGAAGTAGATATATTAGATCTTTCTCTTTGAGATTTGATCCGTCAATTCTCTTAGAGTTATAATAGATTTCGGATCTTTAATTAATGAACTTAAGGTCTTTTATTAATTCTTGATATAAACTGATTAATAGTTGTATATTAATAACTGATTTTTGTATAAGTTGTTTTACTTCTTTTAATTATCTGTATGAAACGAGTTTATATTCGTAATTCGCGTAGAATAATAATACTTTAATTGCTATTGATATATTATTATACGCGAACTGCGTTAACGATAGAAGTACTATTTAATTATTTTGGCGATAGTTCACGTAATATTATAGATATTATTTTAATGTTTGATTGATTCTTTCAGTTTGTTTATTTATTTGCGGGTGATAGGCGGTTAATAGCTTATGCTTAATCTTAAGCTGATTTATTAATGATTTCCAAAATTTAGAAGTGAATAATTTGTCTTAATTAAAGAGGATTTCTATTAATATGTCATAATTTGCGAATATTATTTGTAAAAACGTGTAGATCAGATTCTCCGCATTAGATGCTTTTAAATAATTGATAAAGTATGCGTATTTTGTTAATCTATTAATAATAACTAAAATATTATTATAACTGATATTTATTATTAAATCTTTAAATAAGAGTAACTTAATAATGAAGTTTAATGTTATAAATTTCTAAGCTTCTTCTAATATCTTTAATAACTACATCTTCTCGTATGATTTATATCAGAAGTGCTTTATTTTCTAATAGATGTTATAATTAATAATTTATTACTAAACTGCTTTATTCATCTTAGAAAAATAGTAGAATCTAAAAATGTGTTTCAGAGTTTTTTCTATTTCTTAATATTTATGAGAGATTTTCTTGTAATAATGTCGGAGAATCATTTCTTTTACTTAATTTATAATGTATACTAGTTCTTTATATAAGATCAGCTCGCTGTTTTGTTTTTAAAAGACTGAGTATTTTTTAGAATTTTTCTGAATTTCGCGGGATAAATAATCGTTTAAGTATGATCTGATAATTCGGCGTTTCTGATCTTGATTAGAGATCCGAAATATTAAAGCGATTATAATATGATTATATATCATGGATTTGTTTAAGTTCTCACGTAGAATTGATTATAAAATAGGTTTGATATCTCGGGCGTAATCTGCTCGATAACTTAAAGTATCGGCTTTGATATTATTATTTTCTTTTTAATAAGATATCTTAAAGTTGTATGCTAATAACAGCTTAGATTATTATATCTAACATTTATTTAATATCTTGATAATGATGAAGTATAACAGATTTTTATGATTTATATAGATTTTTATAGAATACTTGAATTCTTTTAAGTATACTCGTTATTTGTTGAACGCGATAATTATAACTAAAAGTTTCTTATTATAAATCTTATAATTGAGTTTTGTAGAAATTATTTTTCTAGAATAGAAGATAATAAATCTCAATTGTTCTTTATTATTAGATTGACTTATACACATATTGATAATATAGTTTGATATATTTATCTTAAGCACAATCTGTTTTTTAGAGTTAAATATTATGAGAATGAGAGCTATTATGAATTTCTGTTTTAGCTTTTAAAATAAAGACTCTGCTTCTGTTTTTTAGATGAAGAATACTTTCTTTTTAGTTATTTGTATTAATGAGGCGGTTATTTTTGAGTAACTTATAATGAATCTTCGATAGAAGTTAATAAATTCGAGAAATGATTATAATTTCTTTACTGATATAAATTGTGATTATTTAAGTATGATTGTGATCTTGAATTTATTTATCTGAATCTTTATAACTGTTAGAATAAATTTAAGAAACTTAATACTTTGCTTATAAAACTTATATTTCTTAATCTTTATTAATAGATTTTTTATCTGAAGGGCGCGAAGTATCTTTCAAATATGTTTAATATATTGTTCTTTGATTTTAGAGTATATAAGAATGTTGTTAAGATAAATGATATAGAACTGATTTAGATATTCTTTAAAAACATTATTTATCAGAGATTGAAAGGAGATTAAGATGTTTATTAACTTAAATAATATGATTAAATACTTATAATAATTATAATGAGTTCAAAATATTGTTTTCTATTTCTTTTCTTTTTTTATTCTTATTAGATTATACGCTCTTTATAGATTAAGTGTTATAAATCATTTAACTTCACAAATATGATTATGTAGTTTAGAGATGAGAGGTAATGTGTAATGATTTTTTATAATTATGTTATTTAGTTATTGATAGTTAATATATAGACGCATTTCTTTATTTAGCTTTGAAATAAACAGGATCGAGTATTCTGCGAGTGAAGTTAAGAATTGAATAAATTCTTTCTTTTAGTTTTTGTTAAGATATTCTTGTAAAATCTTAAATTCTTTCTTAGAAAGAGAATAAATAGATCTGTATATAAGTTTCTTATTAAGTTTCAACAAAATTTCGTGATTTTAGAATTGATATTTAGATAACGCAGATGCGCTTTTATTCTTAATAAATAAATGTTTAAATTTATTGTATTTAGATAAATACTTAGAAGGTTTCTCTGTTATTTCTATTAAGCATCTATTATTAGATTTTACTTATACTATCTTAATAAATGATACTATTACTGTGATTATTTCGCAGGCGCAGTTAGAAAAGCTGATAGTTTATTATTTTTAATTTACTTTTAAGTTGTGAATTTCTAATTATGGAATTTTTAGAATGATATTGTATTTGATTTTCATAATATTTAATATCATCTTCTTGATATGTTATTATATAATTAGATTGAGCGGATAAGTCTTTATCTTAACTTATTCTTAATTTTGCTTTATAAAATTTTTGTTTATTAATATTAAGCGGTAGGATTTGTTCTTTTCTTGAATTGATAGACGTGAGCGAGTTATATACACTAAGAAAGTGTAGTTTTCGGTGACTTCAGAATTTATTATAATTTTAGCTTTTTATTATTCAATATTCTCTTATAAGATTATATGTTGTATATAATTAATATTAATTACTGCTAGTTTTTAAGACTTAAGATTAAATTCTTTATTGAATCTTAAACGTAAAAAGCCTTCTTGTTTTTTAACTCTTTAAATTAATAGTTTTGGAAATGAGTATATTCTTTCTTTGTAAAGTAATAATTGAGATTATTGCACGAGAAGTGTGCATATAATTTGTAAGAGATGCGATACTCTTTATCGCAAATCACTCTTATTATCTCTAATTCTTTAAGTTCTCTGATTTATATTATGCTTGCGCTTTATATTTCTTCGAGATAAGTAGGAATGTTAATCTTATATAAGTTGACTGCTTCTTAAATATTGCTGTCTTAATAATAATAAATCTATTTCTAACTTTGATTTGAATAGTCTTCTATGCGATATATTCTTAATTATAGTTTTAACTTAATTCTTTAAGATATCTTTTCAGGCGTATATATCTTATACTAATATTGAGATTTTAACTTATAATCTTTATCTATATATAATGCTAACTCTTAAAACTTAATAATTATTTCTATATAATTCTTATTATATTTAAGATTACTTAATACTCGCTTCTAAAATATTTTGAAGATAACGCTTAATAATTATCTCGCCTTTTTCTATCTAAATTTCTTAAGATATTACTTTAAGTTATTCTTATCTGATTTATAAATGGCGCATTGATTATTATAATAGATAATTTAGAATAAGCAGGCGTGAGATGATTCTGTGAGTTTTTAATCGTGAATCTATTTAAGTGATTTAATAACTGTTTTTAATATCGGTGTTTCGATATTAGCGCAGCTGATATTCTATATGTTATCTGATTTGTTCATTCTCTATTCCGCCGATTCTTTCGAGATCGCGTGTAACTGTTGTTTATTAAAGTAATTATTGGCTCAATATTCAGATTTCTTATAATAGAGATATAAGTTCTTTTTTATTCGCTTCTCTCACTAAGCTGAAAAGAGTTTATCTCGATTAGTTTTTTTTTGAACTTTCTCTAATTTGTGATATTTAAATTCATTTCTCGGGGATATTAAACTTGTTTAAATTGATATTCTCTCTTTCGATACTTACTTAAGATAAATGCTTAAGTGCGTTCTTATTCTTTTTTTATTTATCTTTTATATAGATGATTATTTATTTTAATAGATATGCTAACTAAACTCTTTAGTTTATTTAATCTCTTGATTTGAGTCAGCTCGTTCTTAATTAAATTCTTTAGTTCTAGATAATATTTTATTATAAATGCTATATTATCTTACTTAATTTATAACATGATCTGCTGAAACTTGAATATATACTTTATTACTAAGTCTATCTATCGGAGTTTCTAAACTTCTTGTTTAGTAGTTTGTTCTTCGTTTACTTTTTTATATATCTGTCTGATACACTTCTTAAAGTAAGAATAGCTAACAAAGATTTTTTTTATTTTCTCTCTCTTATTTTCGATCGACTTTTCTAAGTAATTTATTAGATGAAATTCGAACTAATTAAAGACTTTATCTCTAAGATAAGTAACTGCGAACATTATTTTGACTTCGATTATCTTTAATTTCTGAATGTTAAATTGAATATATATGTTAATTTAAATTAAGAAGATTCGAAGTTTCTTTTTATCTTTATAAAACGTGTTAGAGATATTAACTTTTAAGAAGATGTGATTTATATTAGCGATCTCTTCTTAAGATTATTTTTATTTAGAGTTTAATATATTTATCTTAATGATTTTTATTGTGATAGAGTGACTGATATTCAATAATAAATAGTTAAAGTGTTAAGAACTATTAAGGCTAGCTATAGTAAGATTTAGATATTAGAAATTTATAAATAGAAATCACTGTTCTTATATAGAAGAGTTAAGAGTAGAGTGCAATTAATAATATGAGTTGATTATAGAAGAAGAGATTATGAATCTAAGAGATAAATGTTTATTTATATAATTATTAGTTATAATTCGTGTTCTATACTCTTAAATGCTTCTTTCGAGCACTCTCGAGTATTTACTCTTAAGTACTTCTGTTAAATATTCTTAAGCACTTCTCTTGACATCTAATTTATAATCATCTTTATCGATCACAGTTATCAAGAATAAGTCTATCGTAATCCCGTATAATACTTATGCGAAGATGAGATTCTGTTTCTTAATCTACTGTTAAGTCTTAACGATTCATACTAAGTCTGCCGATTGTTGATTCTTTATCGTAACAATTATATTATTTTTTCTGATTAAAATTCGAAGTGCACCCACTTTAAAAGAGAGCTAGTTCAAATCTGGATAAGCTATTATATAGCTCAAAGGATTAGCTCTTGAATGATACTATTTATAGAATCTCAGCTATAATCATTAGCTCTGTATAATCAATTAAGCGTTAAGATTCTTTTTAGAATTTGATTAAATACTGATTTTCAGCTTAATTAATAATTAATTTATAGATATAAATAGACTATTATATAGAGTTTAACTAGCGCTTCTTAATAATATTATTTTTAGTATACTAAC
>JAABUK010007958.1_pt1 | contig 15081 bp, 11 predicted proteins | sample 5559141 | NCBI WGS metagenome assembly JAABUK01 (sample SAMN10711869, study PRJNA513367) | rock metagenome | isolation source: Antarctica rocks | place: Antarctica: Victoria Land, Pudding Butte nord | collected 2016-01-03
TGTTTTGTACATCTTCGGACCGCATCAGCCGCTACCTCAAGATATCGAGGAAACCTGCTCCAATTATAGCGAAAAAAGCCCGCCAGATCGACACCAGCGGCATTGCTTTTTCCGCAACCTGTTAAGGCGGCCTCGCCATCGCCGCCGTGCGACCTGCCCATTGCTACGCAATCGGCCGCTTTCGGCGCGCCCACTCGGCAACTAGCTTTCAATAAATCCGTGTTCTGCCCGAGCGTCGCAAACCGGACCCGCCCGATTGCTCGACCGACTTCGCGCGCCCGCCTGATCTCAGTCGAGACGGCCCTCGCCGCCGGGTTTCGTCAGTGAGGTGTGTGAAGGTTGCGATCTCGAGCGGCTGAGCTCCGATATCGCTGCAAATCGATGCGAGGTCTGCGCCGTTCCGCGCTTCCAAGCGGAGATGGTATGGTCGCGCGTCTTCGCGAGCGACCATTTCAATCGAGCTGCGCGGCCTTCGGGACAAGCGAAGCCGTGAGATGGACCGGGTCGGTGCCACCCGCTCAACGGACCGTCAGTCGACCATCAAGACACTACCACAATGGTTATGCGAGTTTTGCTTCCAGCTGCGTGCGGATGTTCGGCCATTCGTCGACCAGAATCGAGTACATTGCCGTGTCGCGGCTTGTTCGGTCATGTCGACGTTGATACGAGCGCAGGACGCCTTCGGGCACCGCACCCAGACGTTCGAGCGCCGCACGAGAACGCGCATTGCGGGCATCCGTTTTAAACGTAACGCGCACGAAACCCCGTTCGAATGCGCGGGCTAGGAGCAGCAACGTGAGCTCGGTGTTGACGCGCGTGCCGCGATACAGCGAGAAGATGAGCGTGGACCCGATCTCTAACACGCCGTCGTCAGGACGCACGTCAAGATAGTTCGTGACGCCCGCAAGCGTGCCGTCCGCGCTGTCTTCGATCGCGAATGCGTAGCGAGCGCCCGTCGCACGCGCCGCTTGGGCGCCTTTGATCCATGCGATCGTTTCAGCTTCGGTTCGTGGAGCCGCAGAAAGCGTCCACGTCCAGAGATCGTCGTCGCTGCGAAATGCCGCATCGAGTGCACGCAGATGCGTCTGCGAGAGCGGCACGAGACGGATCAGTTTGCCGGAGAGCGTCGCGTCTAACTCGTCCGCTGGCTGTACTTCCATGCGTAATTCGGTCTCCATTACGACGTTTCTGCGGCAGCGGAGTCGTCGCGAGAGTCATCGGCACGGCCGCGACTCACGATCAACGTCCGGCCACAATCGAGCGCTCGAGCAATTTTACGAGTGCGTAGACGTGACGCGTCGCGGGTGTCGGAATACCGATCCGCTCTCCCAACTCGACGACGCTGCCGACGAGTGCCTCGGTCTCGAAGCCCTTACGAAGCTCGAGGTCCTGAAGCATCGACGTCTTATGCGCGCCGACCCGTCGCGCACCGTCAATGCGCTTGTCGATCGTGATCGTGAACTTCACGCCGAGATGGGTCGCGAGCGCGACACACTCTTCCATCATCTCCCGTACAAGCGGCTCGACGAGTGAGTCGTCGGTCATTTCCACAAGCGTCGCACGCGTCAGCGCACTGATGGGGTTGAACGACATGTTGCCCAGCAACTTAAGCCAGATCTCTCCGCGCAGATCGCCTTCGATCGGCGCTTTAAGATGGCCGTCAACCATAGCTTGAGATACGTTTCTGAGTCGCGTACTGATCGAGCGGTCGGGTTCCCCAAGCGAGAATCGCGTCCCTTCCACGTGACGGATAACGCCCGGCGCGATAATTTCCGTCGCGGCGTATACGACACAGCCGATGACGCGCTCCGGCGCTATTGTCTTTGCGATGCGCCCTTCTGGGTCGACGCTTTGGAGTACGAGACCGTCGTACGGCCCGCCGTGGCGTTGAAAATACCACCATGGGATACCGTTTTGCATACTGACCACGACGGTTTCGTCGTGATACAGCGCCGGCAAGTCTTCCAGAATCGGATCGAATTGATGCGCCTTCAGCGCAACGATGACCACGTCGACGGGACCGATATCGGTGATACGGCCCGTCATTAAGGGATGGGCGTTGAAGTCACCCCGATCACTATAAACCTGCACGCCGCTCTCACGCATGGTCTCGAGATGTTGCCCTCGAGCAACCATCGCCACGTCGCTGCCGCCGCGCGAAAGCGCCGCGCCGACGTAGGCGCCGATGGCGCCCGCTCCTACTACCGCGAATTTCAAACGTTTCTCCTCAGACTCAGCACAACGACACCGAAGCTCGATCCACTGCCGTAATTCCGGTACAAGAGCTAGTGTCCCGAATTTGAGATGGCGTAACAGTTACTCGTCGCTTTGTGTCAAGCCATTTCAGGATCTGGGACGCTAGAACTTCAGGTCCATGCCGCCCGAGAAACCCTGGATTCGCGCGGAGGCGTAGCAGCGCAGGCCGGTGCCCGTAATCGTCCGCAAAGACGTCGTGAGAGCGACGTTCGCCCGCGGCGAACCCGTCGTGGCATTCGGCGGTCATCGAACGTCCGCCCGCTCCGAATCGTCGCGCGCTTGAGAATGATGCTCCGTCAACGCGTAATCGGTATCGAGCGAGACCGTTTGCTGATCCGGGTGCTTGTCCGCAAACATGTACATGTTCACCACGTCATTGCGATGAGTTCTGCCGACCGTGTTTCGCGGTCCCAGATCGCCCGGCGACGACTTCGCAGGAACCGGCCCACGTTAACGCCGCCCATTTTCCGCACCACCTGCGTAGCCGCCAACCAGCGCCGTTGCAAGCCCGCTCATTTTGAATCAGCTCGGCGGCAGTGTCACACATGAGAACGTCGTTGACTGCTCACGGACGTCCCCTTCGTCGGCGAACGTTGGAAGCCGTCGTTTACGGTGCTCTCGTCCTTCGACGGGACCCGGATCGAGTCGCGTATCGCTCGTACGATTGACGGCCTTGTGCAGCTCGCACGTCGACGTCACAAGCAGCTTGCCGATTTGCTAACCTGCGATAGAGCTGTAGGCGCTTCCGAATGGGCCGTCCGTAGAGAGGGGAGATCGCTCCGCTTAACCCGCGATTGTTGCCGCCCATGCAATCCGCTCCTCATTAGGCGACGAGCTCGTCGTGTTCACCGTAATCATGCCAGACGACAACAATGCGCTCACACGTTAGCCGTTCATCAACGGCGGTTCGCAAGTTCCTTCTTTCCTCAACGGAGATACGGACGTATTACGTAGCGGCCTTCATAGACGACCCGATTGGAGCGGATACGGCGACCTGGCGACTGATCTCCCGACGTCGAAGCGGCCGTAAGACGGCGACGGCCATAATAGCAGCAATGATATTGAACGTAGCAGCGATCATCAGCGTCGCGGTCCAACTGCCCGTTGCGGCGGTAACGACGCTGGCGAGCGGCACGAGCAATGCTGCCGCACCCTTTGCCGTGTAGAGCGTACCGTAATTCGTCGTCGCGTATTTCTGGCCGAAATGGTCGCGCGTCGTCGCCGGACAGATACTATATATCTCGCCCCAAGCGAAGAAGACGACTCCCGACAAGAGCACGAACGACGTGGGCATGGTACCAGACTTCATCAGTGCGAAGATGCCGATACCTTCCAGTAGGAACGCGCCGAACATCGTCGTCTCGCGGCCAATGCGATCGGATAAGAGTCCGAGTAGTGGTCGCGTTATGCCGTTCATGACGTTATTGAGCGAAAGCGCATACGTCAACGCAACCGCAATGATGCCGAAGACCTTGACGGGGGTATTGCCGATGTGATAATCCTTGGCGATCGAACCGAGCTGCGCGACGGCCGTTAAACCGCCGGATGCCACCATGACGAACATGATGTACATCGTCCAGAAAACCGGTGATTTCAGTGTCTGCGCCGGTGCGTAATCGTGGGTACCGAGGAGGATGCTCGGATTCACGGCTGCGGCTTGCGCGGGCAGAGCTTTCGGCGGCGTAACGAGAAACATGGCCGCAATCAGAATAATTAGACCCTGCACGAGCCCGAACGTCTGGAAAGTCGACTGGTAGCCCGAGGACTTGATCATCATCGTCAAGGGAATGACCGTCGCCGCGGCGCCGGCACCGAAACCGGCGGACGTCACACCTGTGGCCAGTCCGCGCCGACCGGAGAACCACTTAAGCGCGTTCCCGATGCACGTGCCATACACGATTCCCGCGCCGACACCCGCGAGCGCGCCACCGAGGGAAAGCAGGGCGAGAGAATTCGCATGAGCATCGAGAACCCATGCCAAACCCGCCAGCACTCCGCCTACGGCGACCATGATGCGCGGTCCATACCGAGCGACGAGCGCGGCCTCGAACGGCACCAGCCACGTCTCCACAATCACAAAGACGTAAACGAAACTTGAATCGCCGCGCGTCCCCAACCGTGGGCGGCGCCGATCGGATCGACAAAGACGGTCCAACCGTATTGGAGATTCGCGATCATCGCCATGCAGATGACGCCGGCAATAAGTTGGAACCAGGGATTACCCAATCCAGCTTTGGGCGGCGTCGCTTCCCCGGCCCCATACGCTGAAGTTGTCATCTCCAAGATTCCTCACGAAAACTACAGAAATCAACCCGTGGCACAGGGGATAGTTTTTTTCCGGAAAGAGGGGGCCTCACAAGAGGCCAGCTCCGCGAGCCCACTGAAATTTCGCTCCCAGCACAGCGACCGGTGTCTCCGTATTGTACGCGTATGCCGGAACACCGTGGTCGAACAAGTACTCGCTTGCCTCTTCGACGGCCACGTCGCCGGCGAGCGATGCGACGACCGGTTTAACGATGCCCCTGGCGCGAAACTCCTCGACCACTTCGGACACGAGCTTCGCAAAAACCATGGGCGGCGTAATAATCGTGTGCCAGTAGCCGAGAATCAGGGCATGAATTCGATCATCTTCAAGTCCTAACCGTATCGTGTTCTGGTACGTCAGGGGCGGCTCGCCGCCCGTGATGTCCACCGGGTTGCCCGATGCGCCAAAGGGCGGGATGAACTTTTTGAACGCTTCATCGAGATCGGGCGGAAACTTCATCAGCGAGAGGCCCGCGTCGACGCATGAGTCGGAAAGCAACACACCCGAACCGCCCGCGCCCGTGATGATGACGACGTTCTCACCCTTGGGTGTCGGCAGGATCGGTACGGCGCGCGCGAAGGCGAGCATCTCGTTCAAGCCGCGTGCGCGGATAACACCGCTTTGGCGCAACACATTGTCGTAGACGGCATCGTTGCCCGCCAAGGCGCCGGTATGCGAACTCGCCGCACGAGCTCCGAGATCGGTTCGGCCGGCCTTTAACACGATAACCGGCTTCTTCTTAGAGACGCGCTTCGCTGCTTCCGAAAATGCGCGACCGTCTTTAAGATCCTCCATATGCATCGCGATCGCTTTAGTCGGCTCGTCTTGTTCGAAGAACGTTAGCAGATCGTGCTCCGCAATATCGGCCTTGTTGCCGAGCCCGACGATGGCCGAGACGCCCATTTTTGCTGAGCGGCTGAACCCGATGATCGCCATTCCGACGCCGCCGCTTTGAGAAGATAGCGCCACGCTACCCTTGACATCGTACGCCGTGCAGAACGTCGCGCACAAGTCCTTCGGAGTATAGTAGAACCCGTAAATGTTCGGACCGAGCAAACGTACGCCATACTTTAAACCGATCGCAACGATCTCGTCTTGCCCCTCGACATTACCGGTTTCCGCGAAACCAGACGGAATGAGCACCGCACCGGGGATTTTCTTTTCGCCAACCTCGGTGAGCGCCGCAGCAACGAACTTTGCCGGAATAGCGAATACCGCAACGTCGATGTCGCCCGGAACGTCCTTGACGCTCTTATACGCCTTGTAACCGAGGATCTCGCTCGCCTTCGGGTTGATCGGATAGATATCGCCTTTATAACCGCCGGTCACGAGATTTTTCATGACCGAATTCCCGATCTTGCCGTCCTCCGCCGACGCTCCGATGACCGCAACCGAATTCGGCCGCATCATACGATTCATCTTTAAAAGAATCTCTTCGTCGGTCCGCTTCTGGCGCGCGGCGGGCGGCGCAAAGTCCACGAGAATGCGCACGTCGACGGCGGTTGCGCCGGCAGGCGTAGCGAAAACGGGATTGAGGTCGACTTCACTGATTTCCGGAAAGTCTGCGACCAGTGCCGACACGTTTTCGATGATGGCGGCTAGCGCATCGCGATCGACGGGCTCGGAGCCTCGCACGCCTTTGAGCATCTCCGCAGCGGCGATGCCGTCCAACATGGAAAGCGCGTCGTCACGTGTAGCCGGCGCCAGACGAAAGGTCACGTCCTTGAGCACTTCGACGAGCACGCCGCCAAGCCCAAAGGCGACCAGCTTACCGAAACTGGGATCCGTAACGGCTCCGACGATCACTTCTTGAGCGCCACTCGGCAGCATTTGCTGCACCTGCACGCCGCTGATTTTTGCGTCGCGGTTATATTCGTTTGCGTTTTTAACGATCTGGGCGAAGCCGGAACGCACCCCGGCCGCATCTGCGACGCCGACGATAACGCCGCCGGCTTCCGTCTTATGCAGAATATCCGGCGACACGATCTTGAGAACGACCGGGTAACCCATCTTGTCCGCGAGCGCGACCGCTGCGTCCGCCGATTCGCCGAGCCCCTCTCCCGGGACAGGGATGCCGTACGCATCGGCTACCCGCTTCGCCTCGGGTGCAGAGAGCGCCAGCCGTCGCTCGCTTTTCACGCGCGCCAGTATTTCTTGCACCGTCGCCTGGTCGTGAGGGGTTCGCTCCAGTAACATGATCGTGACTCCTTCAGAACGCCGGCTGCGTCAAGTTCGTGAAAGCTGCTTCCGTTGAAGCGATTTGCGAAGTACCGACTCGTTAACATCGCTACGTCGACGAAGCGCTACCCCGCGTGGTACATCGTATGATGTCGGACACTTTTCTTGAGCGCCTCGGGTGGCGAACAACCTATCGCGGGCCAGCGCTACGTACGCTTCTCGAGCGTTGGCGTCACGCCGACGACGGGACGTCTAGAGCACGCCGGCGGATTGCAATTCGGCAACCGTGCTGCTCGTGTATCCGATCTCCCGTAAAATTTCCTCTGAATGCTCGCCCAGAGCGGGTGAGGGCACAATCGTCATCGGCGTGTCCGACAGCGAAAGCGGAGAACCAACGGTCTTGAATTCACCGCGCGTCGGATGGTCAACCTTCGCGATCATGCCGCGCGCGTTGAGCGACGGATCCTCGACGATATCTTTCGTGCTCAAAATCGGACCGCACGGGACATCGATCTCGTTTAGTTTTCCGAGAACTTCGAACTTTGTGAACTGCTTCGTCCATTGCTCGACGATGCTGAAAACTTCATCCAAATGCTTTATACGAGCCTCCGGGGTCGCATACGCGGCGTCCGCGACGAGTTCGGGACGACCGATCGTCGTTGCGAGCGCTGCCCAAACCGGTGGTTGAATGATCACGTAGACGTAGTCGTTCGGCCCGCCCGGCTTGCATTTGAGCGCCGCTCCGGGCTGGCCGCCACCCGATGCATTTCCCGCGCGCGGGACGTAGTCTGAGAAGGTCTCGTTCGGATATTCCGCAAGGGGCCCGGCGGCAAGCCGTTGCTGATCGCGGATCTTGACCCGACAGAGATTGAGCACGACGTCTTGCATGGCAACTTCGACCCGTTGACCGCGACCCGTGTGGGTGCGCTGGTACAGCGCGGCGAGAATCGCGGCGACGGCGTGAATTCCGCTGCCCGTATCGCCGATCTGCGCGCCGGTTGACGTCGGCGGACCATCTTCCAGACCGGTCGTGCTCATCGCTCCGCCCATCGCCTGAGCGACCGTCTCGTACGCCTTAAAGTCGACATACGCTCCAGGACCAAAGCCTTTAATCGACGCGTAGATGAGACGCGGATTGATTTCGTGGATCTTGCTCCAGGTGAAGCCCTGACGGTCGAGGGCACCGGGACCGAAGTTTTCGACCAAGATGTCGCAATGCTCGAGCAGCTTGCGAAAGATCGCTTTCCCTTCATCGGCCTTCGTATTGAGAGTCAGACTGCGCTTATTGCAATTGAGCATCGTGAAATACAAGCTGTCGACGCCGGGTTTATCACGCAACTGAGAGCGCGTGATGTCGCCGCGACCCGGCAACTCGACCTTGATAACGTCTGCGCCGAGCCACGCGAGCATCTGCGTGCAAGCGGGACCAGCTTGCACATGCGTCATATCGAGAATTCGAACACCGTCGAGCGCCGGGCGAACGGGCTTTCCGTTCGAGCTTTCGTCGCTCATGATAGCGGTCCGCAAGCGAGGATCTGGCCGGAGCGGGGCCTTACGACCCGCACGACGCCTTCTGACGATGCCTTGGAGCGCACCCCTGCGTTCGATAGCTGGAGAGGATGCGGTGCAGTTCGTGCCATGACGTATCTCCTTAACGAGCGGGCTGAAGCGGCGACGCTATGCGAGGTAGCTAGCGTTTCGTTCGACGTGTTCCGCGAGTTCGAGCGCGTGCTCGCGTACGAGTCTCTCTGCAAGATCCGCGTCACGCTTCTCGAGCGCTTCCATGATGCGCATATGCTCTTTGATCGAGAGTTCGTAGCGGCGATTCTCCGAGATGGTTTTATGCCGTATCGCACGGATATGGATGAATAAGGTCCTCGCCGTATCAAAAAGTGCATCGCAATGTGAGATTTGGAGGATGCGCTGATGGAACCCGAGGTTTGCGTCGGAGTATTCATCGGTGTGCGCTTCGATTTGACCGCTTTCAAACGATCTGAAAAACTCACGTAACGATTCTATTTCGATGTCCGAGGCATTACTCGTGACCAGTCTCGCTGCAAGGCTTTCAAGCGCCGCCCACACGGTAACGATCTGCACCATTTCGCGGCGCGTCTTACGCACCACGAAAACACCGCGTCGCGGAATGCTTCGGACGACTCCGTCGTGTTCAAGGCGCACCAACGCCTCCCGAATCGGCGTACGGCTGACGCCGAGCTCCGCAACGAGGCGACGCTCATCGAGCCGGATCTCCTCGTCCGTATCGTAGATATTCATATTTTCGATTGCCACGCGTAACGCGTCGTATGCTTTCGAACGAAACGTTGAGACCGTATCTAAAGGCTGGACGTCGAATACGAACGATCCGGTCATAGCCAGCTCGTCGAACTCCGGCAGCGCAAGCCCATTGCGCTGAGATACCGTCATAGCGCTCCTACGCCTGCCGACGCCGGTTTCCGACGGTTGCCGAGCGCTGCAGCTATGAGTCCCGGAATCTCACTCGTACGATCGGCGACGGGTACGCCTGCAGCCGCGAACGCGGCGACTTTACTTTGGGGCGTACCTGTGGAACCCGAAATGATGGCTCCGGCATGGCCAAGCCGCTTTCCCGGCGGAGCCGACCGGCCGCCTATGAAGGCAACGACGGGCTTATGCCGCAGGTGCTCGGCGATATATGCCGCTGCGTCTTCCTCATCGGAGCCGCCGATCTCGCCACACACGACAACGGCATCGGTAGCGTCGTCGACAGCAAACTCGCGCAAGCAATCCACAAATGTCGTGCCGATGATTGGATCGCCACCGATACCGACGCAAGTCGATTGGCCGAGGCCAGCCTTCGTGAGAGCGTCAACGATCTCGTAGGTGAGGGTACCCGAGCGCGAGATCACTCCGACGCGGCCCGGCTGGAAGATGTGTCCCGGCATAATACCGACGAGCGCTTCGCCGGGCGTAACAATGCCGGGACAATTGGGACCGAGGATGCGCATTTGCGAAGCAGCTGCAGCGATGCGCAGCATATCGTGCGTGGGAATCCCCTCCGTGATGCAGGCGGCAAAAACGATTCCGGATGCATACGCTTCGAGAAGTGCGTCAGCGGCAAACGGTGGCGGTACGAAGATGACGCTGTGCGTTGCTCCGGTCGTTGCGACTGCTTCGCTCACCGTGTCGAACACTTGCACCTTGCCATCGAGAACACGCGTACCGCCCTTACCGGGCGTCACGCCGCCGACGATATTCGTGCCGTAGTCAACCATCCGTTGCGTATGGAAGAGACCCTCGCGCCCAGTGACGCCTTGCACGATTACACGGGATTGCGCGTTTAGGAATATAGCCATCGTGTCGCCCCCTAAGCGTTCGCGAACGCGACGGCTCGTTGCGCGCCTTCGTCCATCGTTTCAACCGGATTCATGCCGGCCTTCGCCAGAATCTCACGACCCTCGCGCTCGTTCGTGCCGGTCAGCCGCACGACGAGGGGCACCTTACGTACGTCGTCGCCGGCAAGTGCCTCGACGATGCCAAGGGCGACTTGATCGCCGCGCGTGATGCCTCCGAAAATGTTGATGAACATCGCCTTCACGTTCGGGTCCGAGACGACGAGGTTATAACTGTTTTTCACGAGTTCGGCTTTCGCGCCGCCGCCAATGTCGAGAAAGTTCGCGGCGCTGCCGCCCGCGTTCTTTATCGCGTCCATCGTGCCCATACCGAGGCCCGCACCGTTGGCGATTACGCCAACCGAGCCGTCGAGCTTCGCGTAGTTCGACGAACCGAGACCGATCGCGACCGCCGCTTGCTGGTCTTGGTCCGTGGATGTATCGGCGTTCCACCGCAAGAGTTCCGGGTGCTTGAAAAGCGCGTTATCGTCGAGTTCGACTTTCGCGTCGGAGGCATAGACCAAGCCATCCTTCGTTAAAACGAGCGGATTTATTTCGACCAGATTCGCGCCGTACGTCATGAAAGCACGATAGAGCCCGTCGAGGATCGACGGAAACTGCTTTCGGAACCCTTCCGGCAACTTCGCCTCGAACGCCAGTTGGCGCCCAATGTAGGGCGAATAGCCGATCTTCGGATCGATCCAATACTTTGCAAGCGCCCCCGGATCGTTCGCGGCGACCTCCTCGACATCCATGCCGCCTTGCGCGGTAACGATGATGACAGGACGCTTAGCTGCTCGATCGATGGCGATCGACACGTAGGCTTCACTCGCAATCGCAAGCTTTTCCTCGACCAGCAGCGAACGAACGCGTTCACCGTCGGGATTTTGAGCGTTGCGAATCGTTAACTCAAGCAGTTGTTGCGCCACAGCCGACGCGTCGCCCGCGTTGCTGACAAATTTGATCCCTCCCGCTTTGCCACGACCGCCGACGAGAACCTGACTCTTAAGAACCCACTCTTGTGGGTTGGCAGCTACGAACGCACCGGCGTCGTCCGCGGAACTAGCGTGTTGTCCGCGCGGCACAGCGATGCCCATGCGACGGAACAACTCTTTGCCTTGATACTCCATCAGCTTCAACGCGGGTCTCCTAAAGCGACTTACTACCGAGTTCGCTCGTAGATGCGAGAATGGACTGAGATGGCGCCGCCGCCTAATCGACATTTCGACTTTTATCTGGTATTTTGTATCTGGTATACCAGGGCTTCCGGACCATACTATCCTTTTCCGAGCAGGTTGTAAATCCCTAAGCAAGTGTTCCAACTTCCCTGCCGGCGATTTCCGCCTGCTCCTGGTACGAGCTTGCGAAGGTTGCCGGTGCGACGGCGCTCGCTTCAGTCAGCAACTTCCACGAAGTAAGCGTCGCGACAACCTTGGAGCCGATTGTTTCTCGTTCTCGACGGGTCCCGAAAGCGATGCAGCGTCTCGCCGGAGCTGGCTATGTGTTTCTCACGTGTCCGCACGTGACACAGTACCTAGCGGATGCCCGGGAGATCGCAGCACGGAGCTCTGCGCGTTTCGCCAGTAAGCTCGCCGTACGCGTCGGGAATGAATTCGCACGGAACTACGGCGCGCGGGCTCGTTGCTTCTTCATGGGCCCGTAAATAGTAGGGCTAGCGGTTAATCGAAGTAACGTACGACGGCAGCGAAGAGAAATGCCGGCGATGCGCTGGCCGTCCCACTTTTATAGTGTAATTCCTAGCGCAAAGACGCGTGCGGCGGCCGTCAACATCCTGTCTACTTGCGAAACGGTGCAGATAGCGCGCGTTAACTAAAAACGATTCTCGTGCACGGAGGTTTCGGCACTATGATTGCAGGAAACCGGACAATCGCCGCCTGGCCGAACATGCAGCGGACGTACTACGCCGCTCGAGTGATTGCTCGTTTGCACACCGGAAATGGCCAGAATCGGTGATCCCGGGAGAAATAATTTGGCAGACACTCTTTCCCGCGATGCGGAACAAAGTCTCGATCTGCAAAACGGAAGCGCCGTTTTGACCGACGGATTCCACCTCGTCGTCGATGCGCTGAAGCTGAACGGCATCGACACTCTCTACGGCGTTGCTGGCATCCCGATTACCGACCTGTTGCGCCTGGCGCATGCGGAAGGTTTGCGTTATATCGGCTTTCGCCACGAGCAATCCGCAGGGAATGCAGCTGCCATCGCTGGCTATTTGACGCAGAAGCCGGGCATCTGTATCACCGTGTCTGCTCCGGGCTTTCTCAACGGCTTAGTAGCACTCGCCAACGCAACGACGAATTGCTTCCCGATGATCCTAATAAGCGGATCCAGCGATCGGGCAATCGTCGATCTCGAACAAGGCGACTACGAAGAGATGGACCAGATGAGTGCTGCCAAACCATACGCAAAGGCAGCTTACCGGGTTAATCGGCCGCAAGATATCGGAATCGGCCTTGCACGCGCTATTCATGCTGCCTGTTCCGGCCGCCCCGGAGGCGTCTATCTCGATCTTACGGCCGAAGTTCTCGGCTCGGTGCTCGAAGTGGAAGCTGCCAGAAAATCGCTCGTGAAGGTTGTTGATCCGGCGCCCGCACAATTTCCGTCCGAAGAATCGATCGCCAATGCGCTGGACCTGCTGCGGTCGGCAGATCGTCCACTGGTTTTGCTCGGAAAGGGTGCCGCTTACTCGCAGGCAGACCAAGAGATCCGTTCCTTCATCGAATCGACGGGCGTGCCATTCCTGCCTATGTCGATGGCGAAGGGGCTGCTGCCCGACAACCATCCGCAGTCGGCGGCGGCCGCGCGCTCATTTGCAATCGGCCAGGCCGACGTTGTCATGCTCGTGGGCGCGCGTCTCAATTGGCTGCTTTCGCATGGTAGGGCTCCGCTTTGGTCCGAGACCACGAAGTTTGTGCAGGTTGATATCTCGCCGACCGAGATCGATAGTAACCGTTCGATAGCAGCCCCAGTCGTCGGTGACATTAAGTCTGTGATGACGGCCTTTAACGCTGCGCTTCAACTCGGGCAGTTTAAAGTGAGCTCGTCTTGGATGGAGCAGATCGGCCAACGCAAACAGAAAAATGTCGCACGAATGGCGGAACAGCTCAAGGCCGATCCGCAGCCGATGAACTTCTCGAGCGCCTTACGCGCCGTTCGCGATGCGCTCGCAGACCGGCCGGACGTTTACATCGTGAATGAAGGTGCAAACACGCTCGATTTCGGCCGCAACATTATCGATATGTATGAGCCGCGCCAGCGTCTCGACAGTGGCACGTGGGGCGTTATGGGAATCGGCATGGGCTACGCGATCGGCGCTGCCGTCGTCAGCGGCAAGCCCGTCGTAGCTCTCGAGGGCGACAGCGCCTTCGGCTTCAGCGGGATGGAGCTGGAAACGATCTGTCGTTATCAGTTGCCAGTCGTCACCGTCATCATGAACAATAACGGCATCTACCGCGGCGACGCGAGCGGTAGCACTCCTTCCCCGACCGGATTTCTGGCTGACGCACGCTACGAGAAGATTATCGAAGCCTTCGGCGGCGTTGGGTATTACGTTACCGACACGGCAAGTCTCAACAAAGCAGTGCGTGACGCGCTCGCGTCGGGCAAGCCCGCGCTCATCAACGCCGTGATCGACCCGAAGGCCGGCACCGAGAGCGGGCACATCCAGAGTCTTAATCCGAAAAGTGCGCTCGTCGGCAAACCGTAAGAAACGGTAAACGCAAGTGTTGGGTTAACTGGAGGGCCGCACTTGCGCCTTTCTCTCCGAACGAAGCATCACGGACGAACACCCTGATACGATCTCGGCGGTGCAGATAACAGCGACGGCAGCCGGAGGTTGGCGCCTCTGGCTCGGAAGGGCTTTGGCGTACGGGGACGGGACGTTGCGCGAAGACATTAGCGTCTTTGTGCTCGTGCAAATTCGACATCGCGCGCTGCTTGTTCTTCGTACAGCTCTCGCCTAGCAAAAGGTAGATGCGATCGAAACAGTCGTCGTGTCGCTCGGGGGGCGGCACGGCTTGATCCTTTCCAGGCGCGAACGGGGTCCGTTAGCGAAATGTGCTTAGCCGTCGCGCACGGTCTACAGCATGATTTCGAGATGGCTCGCCGCTGTCTTCGAGCCTTGATACGCATTCCGAGCGCCATGCGAGTGCGTTACTTCCGGGTTGCGCCGTTCCACGGCGCTGCAACGCTGGCGCGGTCCGCGGCCGCAGCTTCGGATCGACGCGGCCGATCGAACACGTCCTCGGCATCATTGCGCACTGATTCATCCGCAATTACGGCGGTCGATCGGACTCACGCAGATTCGCGACGATCTCGTTGGGTTGCACCGAATTCCCCGCTGGTCAGGGCAACTCGCTCACGGTCAAGAGTCAGATTTTGCGTTGAGTTCGTTATAGAGCTCGTACGCGCTGCGCTCGACCCAGCACTCCGCCAATCGGCCTTCTCGCACGTGCCAGATAGCAATGCCTGAAAATGACACGGGCGCACCGTCTGCGGGCAGACCAAACATGCCCTTATTCGTGCCACGGCAGACCCAGCGCGAGACGACACGGTCGCCTTGCTCGTTTGCGAACACGTCGAGGTGTTCGTTTGTGGCGTTGCCGATCGTTGTTTGCATTTCGGCGACCCATGTCTTGAATGCATCGCGGCCGGCGACGATCGTGCCGGCCGTCGTGATGCGATAATCTTCAGTCATGAGCTCGTCGATCGCGCTCAGGTCGTGCGGTGTGGCCCAAACGCGTCGGAAGAAAGCGTACGCTAATTGTCGGGCGTGTTCGGGATGCGTTGCGTTCATTTTACCTCAGCGATGCGGATACGGCGTTCAGGCGATCGTGTCCCGCGGAGTGGTGTACGAATGACTTTCGACGCGGGTCGGGTTCTCAGCCAGTAACCACAGCTGAGAGCCGGTGGATCTGATTGTCGCTGACGGTTTGGAGTCCTTCGAGCTGCATG
>JAABUK010007959.1_pt1 | contig 15079 bp, 21 predicted proteins | sample 5559141 | NCBI WGS metagenome assembly JAABUK01 (sample SAMN10711869, study PRJNA513367) | rock metagenome | isolation source: Antarctica rocks | place: Antarctica: Victoria Land, Pudding Butte nord | collected 2016-01-03
TTTTCCACGGACACAAACACCATGAGGTCCTTTTTTGCGCAGCAAGATCATATGCAGGTTTTCAAGTTCGTTCTAGACTGTCTTGATGTTTTCCACATTTGACCTTCGTCTTCTTCTATATGTGATCGCTGGCTAAAGCATTGTAATCTCTCTCTCTCTCTCTGGCAGCCTTACCCCCATGATGTGCAGCGGTTTGGCCTGCAAACTCTCCATCCTTGCGCAGTTGTGCCTGTTTCTGCATTGTTCACGCGCTGAGCTGCATCATCAGCGGCCTCTGCCACGACCGTCAGCGTCTATTGAAGCTGCAGAAGCTATTTCATTGCACGCTAATACCTCGCATGCAACGTTCGCAATAGGAGATCACTTAATCTCCTGGTTGGTTGAGCATCCAAGTCAGCATGAAACACGAAGAAAAGTTGCCGACGTGACCAAAGAGGATGTTGTTTTCATCGTTATGGTGAGGCTGATCAGTCGTGACAAGCAGTCAGGACGACCTCATCGGCCCAAATGGCCAGATCAGCTTCTTGGGCAATTCACACACGCATTTATGACTTGATCGCAGGCGAGCGATGAGCGAAAGGCCCGCGTTCAAACTCAAAGGGCCTCTTGGATGCGTTGGGCCGAATACGTTGTTGCCTTCTCAGATGTAGCAGACGCTGATCTGGGCATCATGACACTGCCAGAGATAGAGAACAAGACCGGCTTCGACGAGGCTCAGACCCGCCAGCTGCACGGCATGAAGTGGATATACAACCACAGAAAGGACCTTGCCAGCAAGAAGTGGTTTTTCTTTGTCGATGACGATACATGGGTCAACGTTCCCAGCCTGCTGGACTACATCTCGTGGTTCCCTGAGGCTCTCCCACTATCATTCTCTCACATATATCTGAGACATGACAGAGCAGTGTACAATGGTGGTGCTGGCATGCTGTTTTCCAAGGAGGCCTTCCGCCGAATAGCAGTCAGCATCTTTACAGATGCATGTCCACTGACAGATGTCCCGCCAGCCCCTATGAACAATGACAACATCCTAGCAGCATGTGCATACTCTAATGGCGTGCTCAAAGTGTCATCCTCCAAATTTAGCAGCTATGGCGGCACAGACCTCATTGCACCAATCAATGATACAGGCTGGCTTGATCAGATCACAATGCATAAGGTCACTGATCAAGTCTTGGCAGAAATGATGTGGTGTTGGAGCGAGCGATTACACGGCCGGCCAATTGTCGTGCCATGCCAAGCTATGGCCACAGCCGAGAAATGGGATTAGCATGGATACATTATCCCTTGCTTTTGAAGTCAGTTAGAAGGGTTTTGGTACTGTCATTGTGCATTGTCAACGTGCAATTGACTGCAGCGCTGTCGACAGTCGACTGACGTCAATGTGCATTGTCAATGTATAGTGATTGTGTAGCTATGATCTACTGCGTAGATCACTGTATACAGTGTTGCACCAACAGTCCTACTAAACGCTGACTGAAGTATGCCTGACTCAAGATGGATTGGCAAGCTTTCCAGCTCACATCCATGGCTATTTACATCAAAAAGAAGACATGCTGACTGCTTGGACTGATCGTGAAAAGTTTGTCAGCTCGTGCTATCATATTGGATTAATTTGTTAGGTGCAGCACAGTGTAGCTGCATTGGTGCAATTACAGATTGTCAGACTTAGCTACCATTTGTTACATTTAGGGTTCAAGAAAGTGTAGTAGCTTTTATGCATAGTTGCTATGCCTTCAACAGCTAATTCAGCCAAGGGGACAGAATCCAACAGAGGCCAAGGAATGGATGATTGAAGTTTCACTGGCACGAGTATGCTTTGCTGTGCCCATCAACACAGATTTTTTGTATAGAAGTCTGCCACTTGCTGCCTTCAGCAGTCAATAGTCCCACTGTATACATGTGTTACGTCTGTGGAGAATGATGCCTACTTTATACACCTTTCTAGTCTGTTTCACTTAGTGTGCAAGCATAGCGATTGGTCATGGCTTGCAAAGACGTATTTTGTGGTTGAGAGCAGACTGACATGCATGTCATGGCTGTACAAATGTGATGAAGGTCATGACATGTCATAGATGTACATCTCACACTGCAAAGATCGAAACCTGCTGCATGTTTCACAATGTGGGCTTTGGCCATGTCAGCAATGTCTCTCAGCGACAGCCCTTGCATTGCTCTGCGGCCTTTCGAGCACATCAAGCAGTCATTTTATAAATGACAGACCAGATGTAGTAATGAATGAACATGCAAGGCGGATTTGCTCCTGAAGGGCATACAGAATTCAGGGCACAAGTTGTGCCCTATGCCACAACACAGCATGCGCTCTTTGAGCTTGGTGCGCAAGATGCAAGCGTGAGCTGTTTGTCTTGCGAATTCTTTTGCAAGCCATGCCTGAGGTCCCCGAGCAGGCCGACCTTGCAGACCGGGAAGAGGACACGCTTGTGTTCCGCAAGGTTGGAGAGACATCGCTTGCTGTCGGTGACGACACTGAGGTGCATGGCAACCAGGTCGTGTTGGCAGCTGCGCCCAAACATGGTTTGATCTGTGTTCGAGACGCATCAGGCAAGCTTTTGTCACGCTGGTCACGACACTGAGACTCGGTGTGCATGCATTTTTACCTGACTCCTTGCTCGCAGCCGCTTGCATTTGCTGTGACAGGCGTCATGCATGATGTCAATTGGGTTGCATGGCATGAATTGGTCGCATTGCGCTCGTCAAACCTCGTAAGGAGCGCGTACTCAAGTGATCACTGCCTTGCTTCTGGCATGCAGGGGTGTTGGTTGTTCGCACTCATAGCTTGACAGAAGGGCTTAGGCGAGCAGTACACGAACCAAAGTAAGAGAACTGTTGTTCAGCCTGCTGATCTGATTTGCTGCTCTGTCCAACATGCTAGGTGTGTACAGGTATGACATACAGCAAGGCGCCCTTGTCGTCCTTCCAGCCAATGCTGCTGGCATGGCTTTCAACTGTGACAGCAGCCTCCTGGCTGTCTGGTATTCTTCAACTGTCCATGTCTACTCTGTGCAAGCCCTTACCGCTGGTACCGCTGAGGTTGCCTACACATGGGTAATTCCGGACAACTCAATTGTGACACAGGTAATGTTCACATGTCTATGCCATCATTGGATGTGATGTTGTTTGCCAATCAAATGACTTGACACTGTGAAGCCTGGTCAGATGCATGTTATTACTTGACGCATGCTTCACGCAATCCCTTCTCAATTACTTCATGCAATATGGATGTGACCCTGATTGGCCTCAGCTAAGACACTGTATCAGGTGTCTTTGCAAGGGGCAAATCAATGTACATCAAGCTGCTGTTGCGTTCAGTCAATGCTTGTTCCAGGACTGAATGCATTGTGTTCTTGCTGATCACAAAACAGTTCCGACAATTATGGGACTTTCTCGTCAGACTCCACCAGCGCGATTCGGTGTGTGCATTTCTGCTGATACCATTGAAACATACCAACCAGACATTCCAAATCGACTGCAACCTTCACAATCTTTCTTCCAAAATGTGCGGTGCTACTGAAACCGCAGAAACACACCAAATGGACGTTTCCCTGAGGCTGCAACCTTCAGAATCACTCTTTCTGCGTGTGCAGTTCTGCTAATGGAAAGTGGGCCAACTGCCCTTGTACAGTGCTTGATCACTTTGTTTATGTCTACATTTCTGCTGGTCGCCAGCGGAAGATTGGGTTTGTTCAGAGCTTGAACAGTCTTTCTCTGTATGCAGTTCTGCTGGTCGCCAGTGGTCAATCACCTTTGTACAGTGGTTTCGGAGCAGGGTCAGCTGTACACAGGAGTCCTGGGCAGCAGCCTTACATCTGTCAGATCTCACTTCAGTCATCAGGCGTTGGTCACATGCGTGGCGTGGAGCCCTGATAGCAGCATGCTGGTTGCTGCAAGTGAACAGCAACTGCATGTCTACAACCCTGAACAGCAAGCTGAGTGCTTCAGTGCAATCGTAGAGGTATGTGGGTGTTTGCTCATGGGTTGTGAAGTGAACAGCGACTGCATGTCTAAAACCCTGAACAGCAAACTGAGTGCTTCAGTGCAATTGTTGAGGTGTGTGATTGTCCTTTCAGTAGTTGTGAGTTGTGCACACCATGCATGGCTGGGAGCTGTCTGTCTGGCTAGACTACAGTGTACATTGCAAAGGCATTCAGAATTGTTTGCTTGCCTGTGACATGTTGCACACCATGCATGCATCAGGAAGTGTTTGCTTGCCTTTCAAATGATGCACACCATGCATGCATCAGCACTATCTGCTTGCTTCTGATAGAATGTATATAGTGCATGCATCATGAAGTGTGCAATTGCCTGTACTGCATTTTGCAGAAGCCATGACTGCATATGTGTTCCTTTCTTCTGTTTGTATCCTCCTTGCTCCGCTCGTTTGCTCGTTTGCTCGTTTGCTCGTTTGCTCGTTTGCTCGTTTGCTGATTTGTTTTCAAGTTTGTTTTTGTTTTCTTTTGTTCTTGGATATGGTCATTCATGTGTGTCTTTAGTTTGTGTCTTCATCCACAATTTACATTTCACAGGTGTTTACTATTTTTTACATATAAACCTGAACATTGCAATGCAGGCTCCTTCCCAACCTGCAGCTCACATCCCTCTTTCCTTTCGATCAGCTATATATGAAAATAAGTATTTTGTGAACGAGACTACAACATGCAGCTGACATCACTCTTTGCTTCTGATCAGCTCTTTGCACCCTGTTACATGCAGGAAGCTGCAACTGCTTCAGTGGATTCTGTTGCTTGGCCATCCCCCAAGGCCATCTTGTTCTGCATCGACTCCAAGACAGATGACCCCTACATGGCAATGTTGACATGGGAAGTATGGGACTCAGAAATCCCAGGATCCAAACCTGAGGGCCTGTCAGTGCAGAGAGCAGATTTCTTGTCTGTCTCAGATACAGCTTCCAGTGGACAGACACCTCATATGCAAGCCGTCGTGGTGCCACAATGGGATGTTGCACTAGCTGTGCATCACAATGTCTATGACTACCACATGAAGGTGTTTGGTAAGTGCTGCTGGCCCTTCTCTGTCAGGCAGCATTCAACAGCTCTTGCTCCTGCTCTTCTTTGTTGCTCTTGCTCTTCTTCTTGCTCTTCCTCTACCTCCTCCTCTTCCTCTTTCTCCTCTTCCACATGATCTTGCTCATGCTGTTCCTCCTGCTCTTGCTACCACCACCATCAGCATGCGTTAGTCAGCTAGTCACAAGCACTCTTCCATCAATCAATCAATCAATCAATTACATTTCCCATCTTTGCGATTCATCAGGGGAGTCAATAGACAGTAACTTCACCAGAAATCATGCAGCACTGGGTCACCATCCACTCACAGCATTTTCTGCAATCTAATAGACATGGTCAATGCAACCTGTGTTTACAGTTTTCTCCCCTTTCATCTCTGTGTTGAGACAAGGACCGCTTGGGCCAATTTTTTTCTTGTCAGCTTGCAGCAAAATCTGCAAACTGTGTACGTATGCTGCTGCTCCTGACTGCATTGAATGCATCACACGCGCTGCAACACGTACGGTTGACATAGTACCTGCCTGGAAACTTAAAAGCTCCTGACAATCTTAAAAACACAGTCAACTTGTGTCAGTGGTACAATCTCGTCTGCAATCTTTGATTGATGTTATTGCAACATTTGTTCTACATCACAGAGGTTCCACAAGAGGGAGCACCACCTCAAAGCCTGGATGTGGAAGCAAACATGGCCATTGACAACCAGGAGGGAAGCCAGGACAACTTCATCACAGGTATGGGTCTTGCATTTAGGGTTTAAGGTATAGCGTGAATTGATTGAGCATCGACAATCTTATGATAAGATTCTTACAACAGGTATGCAGCTTGCTCAGCATGCGGCCATATTTTGGAAACCGGCTTGGATGTGCTAGGATGTACAACTGCAATGCATTGTCAGCAGTGTCATGGGCACCTCCTGCATGAAGCTGTTGGAGGTTCATTCAGGGCTGAACATGGGAAACCTGTGGGAAAGACATATGTCAATCAAACGAAGGAACAGATACATTGAAGATCCGCAGAAGAAAGAAACAAGTGAGCAAGCGACCGAGTGAACGAGCATGGCAGAAGCACATGTACAAGCAAAGCAAGAACAGTTGATTGATTGAACAGCTGCATGAATGAACCGGCAAATTGAGCAGGAACGCTCCTCAAGAGGCAGCAAATGCACCTTTGCATGCACTATGCATGCAGGCCAAAGCACATGACCTTTGCCTTCTGCCTTTTGCAGGTCTGCCATCCGGCATCCACCTGGAGGTCCCCCACCCCATGATAGACATGGCCCCTCTGCCTGCCCTGTGACTCACCCTCCTAATTCTTCTTCTTGATCTTCTGCTTCTTCAGGTCTGGCTTTGGACTTGACAAGCACCCATGTGGAGGTCCCCCACCCCATCATAGACATGGCCCCCCTGCCCGCCATGCCCCTGGTGCTCATCACCACTGCTGATCACAAGCTGCAGCTCTGGTCTTTCATCAGCACAAGTAAGTTTAATTACTGCTCACCACAAGTGCGTTTCATTAGTGCAAACCAAAGTTGCTGGTCACAAGCTGCAGCTCTGGTCATTCATCAGCACAAGTGAGTTATGCAGCATGAATTCCAAGACTGGTTCTGTAACATCCCAACAATTTTTATTGGTGCTGATTACCACTGCTGATCACAAGCTGCAGCTCTGATCATTCATCAGCACAAGTAAGTTGTACAGCTTGAATTTCAAGACTGGGTATAAATGCTATCATTTTTTATTGGTGCTCATCACTACTGCTTGATCACAAGCTACTGCTTTGGCCATTCATCAGCACAAGTGAGTTGTACAGCATGAATCTCAAGATTGAGTGTGTAACATCCCAACACCTTCTATTGGTGCTCGTCGCCACTGCTGATCACAAGCTGCAGCTCTGGTCATTCATCAGCACAAGTAAGTCGTACAGCATGGATTTCAAGACTGGGTGTGTATAATCCCAACACTTTTTATTGGTGCCCATAACCACTGCTGATCACAAGCTGCAGCTCCATAACCACTGCTGATCACAAGCTGCAGCTCTGGTCATTCATCAGCACAAGTAAGGTTCACTGCTGCTCTCCACAAGTGCTGGTCATAGGCAACAGCTCTGCTCTTTCATCAGCACAAGTAAATGTCATCGGTGCTCACCATACACGCTGATCACAGTCTATAGCTCTGGTTTTTCATCAGCACAATTAGTATCATCACTTTAAGAACTTGTGACATGTCAGAGGCTTTGAAGCGGCTGATGGGACTGTCTGTACGACACACTCACAATGTAGTCTTACTGCTTGCCTCAGATTTCGGATTTAGAGTTCACGGTTTGCTGCTGGTCACAGCAGGTGAGGGGTTAGGGTTTTTCTGTACTCCTCTTCTCTACGCTGCACAGCAAGCCTAGTCCTGCCCAGATGTGCTGCCAAAACACTGTGCAGACTTGAAAAGAAATCAATTCAATGAGAAACCCAGTATTGTACCGGGCTACCCAGGCTGTGCAGAGTTGCTATGTCAAACCATATTCTTGCTGTGTGTTCAGTAACTTCGCTTTGTTTGGCGAACATGGCATGCATGCTTTGACTCTGACGTCTGGCCTGCAGAGCTTCCCACTGACACACTCATCAAGCCACCCCTCCCTGTGCCTGCGCCCCCGGCTTTCACAGTCATGACAGCCAATACCAGCCAGAATGATGAAGAGGAAGGACAGGCTGAGTCAGCTGGCATAGGTCAGGCCCTAGAGTCTCAAGCCTCAGGCATTGAAGCTCAGAGTACTGAGGCAGCTCAGAAGGCCCTACCTTCAGATGATGATGACTTCTCTGATGAGGTACAGCCTGCAAACCTTGCTCGTGTTATTGGCCCATAAGCAAACCCTAATGACCCTTCGTCAGATCCGTCAACACACCTTAGGGTTTTAGCTGTGAGTCTCACATGCATCACACCAGTTGATGGAGGCCGTGATGCTGGTGGCCCAAGTAGTACTCAGTGCGCATGCATATTCCAGGGTTTAGGGTTTGGCTTTCAGGTGTAGGGTTTGCTGTGAGCCTATCATAAACATCCATGAGATTGGCCTGATTGGTGACTTCAGGATGAAGAAGAGGGTGAGGGTGAGTCAGAAGGGCCTGTTGATGTAGAAGAAGAAGAAGAGATAGCAGAATCAGAAGCATCAGGCGGCGATGATGTCACGGCTGAGAGTGATGCAGCCAGTGGGGCTGCAGAGCCCTTGGGCGATGAAGAAGAGGTGCGCAAACCCTTCTTGGAACGCTGTATGTGCTTTGTGTCTGCAAGTCAGATCAGTGACCGATATCTCGAGTCCTCATCATGTCTCTGACATGTCGCTCATCGGTCACTGCTGACTGACATTGCTTACTGGCATTGCTCATGCTGAACAAAAGGTCATTGCATCAATCTGACGCATCATCTGAGGTGCTAATGTCATGCTGGCCGTCACATGCTCACATGCACTAATTGTCGAGAACAAAGTGACACTGTCGGTTGCACACCAAAATGAGGATGTACCTCCCCTTCCCAAAACATGTGAATTCCAAACAGAATAATCAAAGTCAAGGAAAATTGTGTTGTCAATCTGCATGCATTTTGCATCAGGTCCTTGTTGAGCAGTCGTAAGCAGAACATCATGCATGCTGACCAGGCTGCTGAAGACAGCCTTCAAGAAGAGGAAGAAGGGGACGAGGATGCCGAGTCAGGCACATCAGGCGCACCTGGCAGGGGCTATAACGATATAGACACAGGAACTGAGGAGAGCAAGAGCACCCAGCAAATATCTCAGCCGGGAAAGACATTTGCAAAGGTAAACATGTTGCCTTTTTCAATCCCAAAACGTCTTTTTAATTCAGAAATGTCCAGAAACGTCCATTCTACAATGGAAAGTTAAACTCAGAATTTCCTGGGGACAGTAAAAAACATTGAAAAATTTCTACACTCAAAAACACTCAAAACCCTAAAAAACACCCAGAAACTTCTACACTGCAGAGATGTTTTGACTCAGACACAGACGTGTGCAATGCAAGTCAGCTCCTCTCAAGACACCTTTGTTGTAAGCTTCACACATGTAGTGCTGCCTCACAAAGGTATCACAAAAGCTTGTCATTATCACAAAGGTGATGCTGTCTTCATGGTCTATTGCGTTTCTGATGGACACCTTCTTTTGTAATGCGAGCAAGCAGATTCTGTCTCATACAAAGGCTGCCTGCATGGTGATGTGACAACAGGTCAGAAAGCTTTCTGGCACTTGCAAGCAAATATGAAGGGGTGGCTGAAAGAAGGAAGAATAATAAAACTTAAAGAACGAAGAATATTAGAACTGAAAGAAGGAAGACTGTTAAAACCGAAATAGAGGGGTGGCTGTGCTGACCACAGTTGCTGGACCTTGTAGGTATCAGGCTCAAATAGTGAGGAGGAAGAAGAGGAAGAGGGAGAGCTTCACAGTGATGACTCATCAAGCTCATCAGTGGCTTCTCCCGAGCAGCAGGTACACATCACAAGCATGTACAATAAGTCAGTGTTATTGATAAATACATGCTATTGCAGCTCAGTATGATTGCCAGACGGCTTTTTTCTTTATCTTTTCCTCAACTTCCTTTCTGTGATGTGTGTGCAGAAGCCATCACAGCCAGGGGGTTTCCCAGCAGCATCAGCAACCGCCGGTCTCTTCCAATCCTCTGCTTCTTCTACCTCCACCTCTCAAGCCCTGCCATCATCCAGCCTGGCAGGTGCTGCCACATCAGCACCTGCAAACACTGCTGCCACATCAGCACCTGCAACTACTGCTGCCAGCACAACAGCAGCATCGCTTGGTCTGCAGCCGAGTGGCTTGTTTGGGCAATCCAGCACTGTCGGAGGCTTGTTTGTGGCTCCAGCTTTTGGATTACCGTCCAGTAACTTGTTTGGCCAATCAAATGCTGCAGGAAATTCCTCTGCAGCTCCAGCATTTGGTATGCCATCCAACAACTTGTTTGGACAGACCAGTGCTGCTGCTGCCAGCACTTCAACAACCGCCCTCTTTCCTCCAGAAGTCAGCATCCCCGATGCTGACTCAGCTGCCAAGCCTCAGGCAATACCTCCCTTTGGGTTTGCATCAAGCTCTGCGGGGACAAGTTCATCCCCTGCATTTTTAGCACAGGGATCAGGCATTCTGAAAAACAGTCCATTTGGCATGCCAGGACCAGCGGGTCCAAGCAGACATGAATCAGGGGCATTACCAAGCGACAATGCCCCTGATGCAACAGGCTCAGGGGCATTTTCAAGCAACATTGCCCCTGTTGCAACAGGCTCAGGGGCTTTTCCAAGCAGCGATCCTGCTGCAACAAATCTAGCTGCTCCTAGCAGACAAGGATCTGCTGCTCTCCCGAGCAACGCTCCTGCTGCAAAAGGCTCAGCAGCTGTCAATCAGCAAGCTTCTGGTGCTCTGCCAAGCAATACTTTTGGCAGCACAGGATCAGCAACTACCAGTAGACAACCATCATCAGCTATCAGTAGACAGCCATCAGGCACTCCGTTCCACAGCTTGTTTCCAGCAGAGGCTGCCACTAGACAGGGATCAGGAGCTGTGCCCAGCAGCCCTTTTGGGGCTGCTACACAGGGGGCATTTGCTTTCGGCACGACAGCCCAGAGTGGGTTGTCACCCTTTGGGGCTGCCAGTACGGCTGCCAGTTCACAGGGGCCGGCTGCCTTTGGTGCTTCCCAGTCCAGCCCCCTTGGGCAAGGTCAGACTGGCAATGCTTCCCAGTCCAGCCCCTTTGGGCAAGGTCTGACTGGCAATGCTTCCCAGTCCAGCCCCTTTGGGCAAGGCCTGACTGGCAATGCTTCCCAGTCAAGCCCCTTTGGGCAAGGCTTGACTGGCAATGCTTCCCAGTCCAGCCCCTTTGGGCAAGGCCTGACTGGCAATGCTTCTGCCAGTGGTGCGGCTGCAAGCAATGCTTTCACCGGTGCAAGCCGGCAGACCTCCACAAAGGTATGTTCTGGTGGCAGGCAACACCAAGGTATGTTCTGGGCCTTCCAAAAGTTGGGAGTAGCACTGGCATGATTAACCCAAGATGCACACTCTGTTTGCTTTAACAATGTTGAACTTAGTGTTGAGAGTTCAAGATTCTAGCCTAACATTTTTTTTGCAAAGCCTCAAGCCCAAGCCAAAAGCTGGCAGAGCGTGACCTGAAGCAAAGCGCAAAGCATATGCAGATTTGCTCTCTCTGTCTGTGCATGAGCAGTAGTCTTTGGTTATTCTTGAGCGCTTTTGAGGCTGCCTGATTACCATTTCTTGAGCTGTTTGATCCCAAATATTCTCTCATCAGCTCTCAACATAAAATATGAGGGCTGCCACTGCTAAGTCTCTAATCACAGATCATTTAGAGAGTCTGATTCCAGACCCTTATGGTATATACTCACCTTGTGGCATTCTGATTGCAGCTGGCAGATGCTGCTCATTTCCAGCCACCAGCCAAGCCCTCACTTCCAACTGATGCCGAGCTCAGAGCTCAAGCTGCTGAGGGCAGAGCCAAGCAGCAGTCTCAGCAGGCAGCAGGTTCAGATGCACAGCAGGCCCAGCAGGCAGCAAGTTCAAACGCACGGCAGCCTCAGCAGGCTGAACGTGCTCTGAGTTTGAAGCCACAGCATGCCCATCAGGCAGCAGATAGAACACAACCAGTTGCTCAGGTGAGGCCACCTTCTGCTGAACAAAGGGTGGTCTGCATGTGGTCTTTGACTCCTGACATGTGCACAGCAAACACTGTCTTCATGAAGAAGAGGCAGAGACACAGAGCACTGCGACCCAGGAGAGAGTGTTCACACTATTAATGTTTCAGACACACGTGTATCTGACAAATCTGGAGTGACATTGTGCTTTCTGGGTTTCAATGTCTCCGCTACCGCTGAATTGCCCAGAACAAGCCAGCCTGTGCCACTCAAACCCCGGCAAGTGCTGCTCAAACCCTGGCAAGACAAGACTTGTGTGACTCAAACTGTGGCAAGATAATACTTGTGCCACACCATATCTAGCATTTACTGGCTTGCATGAAACATATTTTGTTGCGCTTGTGATGTTTCAGGTGCAGCAAGCAGCCTCTCAGGTCAAGGAAGCAGAAGAGGAGGGGGATTTCTCTGATGACAAAACTGACCAAGAAGAAGAGCAAGGAGAGGCTGAGACTGAAGAAGACGAGGAGCAGGCAATGCCGGTGGTTGCGCGACCTGATGCCAAGCTTAAAGGTCAAATCTCATGTGCATGGATTTGTGCACTCGATGGTGATGGGGATGCTGTCATGCTTTGGTTGCAAAGGCTTGGTTTACTTTGTCCTGCTTTGCTGCAGTAATGTCACACTACTGTCATTGTTGCTGTGGTTTTTGCTGTTGCTGTACTTGTTGTGGCTGCTGCTGCTGCTGTTGCTGCTTCTGTTGTCACTGTTGCTGTGCCTGTTCTGTGCCTGTGACTGCGATTGGTTGCCATTCTTTGTTTGCTTGCATCCCAAGGTTTCCATGTGCTCCCGAAGACTCCCACAAAGCCTTGTACACCCATACTCATGAGGCTCATGCGAGCCGTGTCGTATGGCAACCCAAAACTTTGTAGTCACAATAGGCTGACTTTTGCACACGCTGATGAGCATGTGTCAAGATGCTGACAAATTGCGGCACCTGTAGGGGAAGGTGCCCAGGTGGAGGCATGGGAGGCCGACTTCCTGAATGATGTCCACCAGATTCGCCAGCTCAAGGCTGAGATGACATTGGCTCTGCAGCAGGTGAGCCCAATCCCTAAACTGTTGATTCCCTAATGGACAAAAAACCCCACCTGGTTTGTATCAGATCCGCCAGCTCAAGGCTGAGATGCCATTGGCTCTGCAGCAGGTGGGCTGAACCCTACGCTCTGGATACTAAAACCTGAAACCCTGATTTGTACCAGATTCGCCAGCTTAAGGCTGAGATGACACTGGCTGTGCAGCAGGTGAGCCCAAACCCTACACTCTGGATACTAAACCCTGAAAGCCAGATGTGGTAGGCTCAAGGCTAAGATGACACTGGCTCTGCATCAGGTGAGCCTCAACCCTACAAAGTAAACCACAAAAACCCTACAAAGTAAACCACAAAAACCTGGTTTCTACCAGATCTGCCAGCTCAAGGCTGAAATGACATTGGCTCTGCAGCAGGTGAGCTTGAACCCTAAAAACCAACCCTAAAAACCCGATTGCAGCAGGTGAGCAGTTAAGTGCCCCAGATGGCATAGGCTCTGCAGCAAGTCCCTTAACAATAACAATAGTATCACACTGATGATGATGATAACAACAATCATGTTAAAAACAGAAACAATAGTAATATTAGCGTAGATGATAATCATACAACTGATGATGATGGTAGTAATCAAAATCAAAACAAATTCTACCGATGTATCAATGGTTGTTACTGTGTGCATGTTACACAAAGACTGTATGTGGCAAGGCTGTAAAGGTTGGGAACAGCACAATATCTTGCTGCCATGCTGCTCTGGAACAGTAGCAGCTGCAGCAGTGAGTGTGAGAGCTGTCAGAACCAGTAACTGATACAAAGTGATAGAAGTGAAAGAAACAGAATCTGAATGTTTTCATCACATCAGTTTTGGTAACAAATTGCTGTTTTGGGTGCTGCTGCGGCTGTAGGAGCAGCTGTTCTGCTCTGTGCTATAGGTACATGTCCTTTGGTTGCATCTGTGTTCTAGGGCGTCCTGAGTGATCATACTGTCTAACTAGCTTGCATTACCTGTAGCTCTTGTGCAGGTGTGTAAGCGTTCTTTGAGCGTCCTGACCAGAAAGCTGATTTTGGGCAAGGAAATTGAGCAAATGAGTCTCAGAGCATACGAACTCTCATTCAAAAACACATCTCATGTAGAATAACATCAGACTTTGCTGCCTACAGGTCCAAGGCAGGGCTAGAGGCAGGCCAGATACCATAGCCGGGTACAAGCAGCTCATGGAGAGAGTAGAGGCCCTCTCGGTGGATGTGCAAAATGCCAAGGCTGCCGTCAGAGGCAGCAAACGTCAGCTGGAGACTGCAATGAAGGGAGTCGGGGTAAGCAGCGCCGTCGTCACAGAGTTACTGCTCAGCAGTTCTTCCTCTTCTTCTTTTTCTTCTGCTTCCTCTTCTTGCTCTTCTTCTTGTTCTTCCTTATGCAAACATCAAAACAGCATATGTCAAGGGCAGCAAGCGTCAGCTGGAGAGTGCGATGAAGGGAGTTGGGTAAAGCAGCGCCGTCGTCACAGAGTAGCTGCCAAGCACCTCTTCTTCTTCCTCCTCTTCTTTTTCCTCCTATTCTTCCTCTACTTCTTCCTCCTCTTCTTCTTCCTCCTCTTCTTCTTCCTCCTCTTCCTGTGGCCAAGACCAGCTACAATACACCTTATCCTTGGGTTTCTATTCAAGACACACCAACCAGCACAACTTTTATTTCCTTTGTCTGCAGGGCCACAACTCTCATGGGCAAGTTGGCATCATGCATACTCCATCACTACTGTTGTGACTGTGCAGGTAAGTGTGGTGTGTGGTGCAGGGTGTTCAAGCACCCTCAAGTCAAGCCTTTCTGGATTGTTTTGACTCCCTTTGTGCTTACCTAGGTTACGCTGTTTCAGCTTGCAGCAACAGCAGCGCTGCATGTGCTCTTTTCTTTTCACTGTTGTGTAGGCACTGAAAAGCACAATTTTTGCTTTCTCTTCACTGTTGCGCAGGTGCTGAAAAGCATATTTTTTTCTTACTTTTCTCTGTTTGTAGGCGACGAAAAAGCATAATTTCCTTTTCTTTTCACTGTTGTATAGGAAGACAAGCAGCAGACCAGTGCCCTGGTGCAGTTCCTCACCCCTGACTACAGCCTGACCAGCTTGCAGCAACAGCAGCAGCTCAGGGAAGTGCCATTAGAGTTGCTTACCTAACTTATGCTGTTTCCGGTTTCAAGTGTTTGTCACTGACATGTAGGATGACAAGCAGCAGACCAGTGCCCTGGTGCAGTTCCTCACCCCTGACTACAGCCTGACCAGCTTGCAGCAACAGCAGCAGCTCAGGGAAGTGCCATTAGAGTTGCTT
>JAABUK010007960.1_pt1 | contig 15079 bp, 17 predicted proteins | sample 5559141 | NCBI WGS metagenome assembly JAABUK01 (sample SAMN10711869, study PRJNA513367) | rock metagenome | isolation source: Antarctica rocks | place: Antarctica: Victoria Land, Pudding Butte nord | collected 2016-01-03
TAGATAAATGCTAATCAACTACTCTGCTATCGACGTGTAGACGATACAAAATAACCTACTTCGTTCATTCAGAAAATTCGCAAGAAATTCTTTGAATTACTTTCATCAAAACACATCTTCAAATTTACTCAAATTTACTCAAATTTATCAAACCAACCACTCAATCTTCTCACAATTTATTTATCTTTATCTTCAATTTCTCACAATGACACGCGACTCTGAATCAGTCAAGTCATGAACAGCTCATCTGCTTAGAAGCATTGTTAATAGACGAGTTTTTCTTATTTCTTTCAATGCTTCAACGAAATCTCAGAATGTTGCTATCTCATGAAACATCAACACAAGTCAACAACTTCATCAATGAGCTATCAATCAGTCAGACGAGATCATCAAGATGCTGATTGAGCTAAGAGATCAATGAGACATGACTTTGAAACTCAATGAGCAATGAATCAATGTTTAAGTCGATCACATCAAGAAACTTGATGAATTAAAGATCAATCAAATGACAATAGACACTCAAGAAGAGACTATCATCAAACTACAAGAGAAAGTCTTGAGTTTAAAAAAGAAACAGCGTTCAGCGAATCAGTCTCAATCTCATCAATCTACTGAATCTCAAGTTTCTATGAAATCTCTATCTCGTCAATCTATCGAGAATTATACTCAACATGAGTCGTTCACTTTATTTGATAATGATCATCACAAGTCTTTCAAGTTTTCAAACTCATCTGTATTCATCGACAAAGATGAATCAACATGAGATAGCTGAAGAGTCAAGATGAATGACAAGCTTCAGACAAATGTTGATCACTTTGATAATGAGAATATCTGTATTGTTTATGTGATATCTAGACTAGAAGATGATGCTGCTGAACATATCTTCGCTTGACATCATCATGATGCTTTGCATTCTTACATCTCGATCTATGAGCTATTTGAGCATCTGAAAGAAATATATGATGAACTGAATAGAAATCGAAAGTGTCGTTGCAAGTACAACATTCTGAGACAAACAGACAAGCTCTTTAATGTCTTCTACTTCAACTTTATGAAGCTATTCAACTATCTAGACTACGATGATTGCATTCTGATGAATGATCTTCAGAATAAGATTAACAATCGCTTGCAGAATGCTCTGTCAATATGCTTTGAAGACTTTGCTTCACTTCATCATCTTAAGATCTTTCTTCAAGATGTGAATAATAAACAGTGAGTCAACTATCAGCTACACAGTCAGCTTTGCACTGTCACTGTCAAAGTCACTATCGTACCTGATAAACATGTTGCTACTTCATTATCAGTGACGACTTCGATAATTGATTATGTTAAGTCTACTCTCTCTTCTATCTCTGAGTCAGTAAGATCATTTATCATTTGCTATACTTGCAAGATCTCAAGTCATTTGTTCAAGAATTGCTCTCAGAACAAGATCAATACTTCTGCATCTTGTGCATTCATTCTTCATTTACATGAAATCATCATTTCGAAGAATAAGAAGAATGAGAAAATGTCTTTTTTCAAAGATAGTGAGGCAAAAAACTAGAGACTTTCATTAAAGACGTGATGAAAGAGATGTTAATTTCTTCAACAACAAGCATGTCAAATGACTCTTTTGCTTCTGAATCTTTGACTACTGAATGTGTACTTTCTAGCAATGAAATTAGTTACTCATTGAAGTCATTGATAGACATCGAAGCTGCTGACTATTCATTCATTGATGAAGTGATTGCACAGATTGTTTGTAATCAGTTGTAAATCAAGTCTTTGACTTTGATCAAGATGAAGTCAATTCAAGAATTCAATGATCACTATGCAAAGAAACTCATTACTCATGTCATTTATTCAAATCTGACTGTTCAAGATCATACAATTGATACAGCTTCTATGTTGATCACTTGATTAAATCAACATCAAATGATTCTTGAAAAAATCTGAATGAACAAAATCAATCTAGTAATTGATATGCAAATCAATTTTCTTCAATTTTCGAATTTCACTCTCAATTCAAAATCAATTGTTCTACTCACAAGTAACAAGATAATTATGAAGCAGAAGAGTTTGACTTCTACTCATATATTGAAGAGATTTTTCACTATCTCTTAACTCAGTCTGAAATCACTCTCTTTCAATCAGTTCAATGAGAAGTCAGTTAAACTAATTGAACAGTTAAAATCGCGTGACGCGACTTTAACTAGCGTCAAAATTCCTAAATTGACGTCAGGTTCAATGAACATAGCAATGATAGAGGCAGCGACATATAGAATGTTAGTCAAACGATCAGATGTCAAAATCTTTGCTGTTATCATCTTGAAAATCGATTGACTCATAACTACAGTTGAAAACAAGTCTGAAGAAGTGAATCTGCATGAGCTTTTTCACGCTGAAGCTCTCAAGTAAGTCAAGATCAAGCTTCTCTCTGAATATCATGACTATCTAGACATCTTCGATCGAGCAATGATCGATCAGCTATCATTGCATTGTTTCTACAATCACAAAATTGAGTTGATCAATGAAGAAATGCTTTCGCGAAGCAAACTATATCAGATGTTCAATTACAAGCTTCAGAAGATAAAGAAGTATTTGATTAAACATCTGAACAAAGAATTCATTTTCTTCAGCTTCGCATCATACGTCTCGCTCATCTTGTTCGTTGAAAAGAAAGACGAAAGTCTAAGCTTTTTTCAATGAGAGCATGTTGTTATGAATTATAAGTTACGAATTTGTTTCTTTGAATTAGACTAGCGCTTGCTGAATGGCGACACACTAGTGCTTCTAGCGACGCACTAGCTGTACTTTAATTTGACTTTCGCTTGATTTCACTTCATAGCTTTTACATACTATCATAGACTATATTTATAGATGTTATTTCATCACAAAAGCTGACTTACAGATGAATATTCAAAAGTGCGAATTCGATGTAGAAGAAACAGTCTTTTTAGAAGTCATAGTGTTAAAACAAAGTCTTTGCATGAACTTTATCAAAGTGAAAGTCATAGTCAACTGAACTACGTTGATCAATCTGAAAGAAGTTCAGAGCTTCGTGAAATTTGTTAACTTCTATCATTGTTTCATTAAGAACTTCTCGAAGCTAGTCAAATCATTCACTCAGCTGACTAGAAAAGATACATTTTTTGTTTGAAACGAGATCTGTGTTTAAGCTTTTGATGATCTAAAGAAACAAGTCAGCTCAATCTCAGTTCTACGACATTTCAATTCAAAACGACAGACTATTCTAGAAATCAATGCATCTGACTACGTCAAAGATGAAATTTTATTACAGTATGATGATGAGAAAGTTCTTCACTCAATAGCTTTCTACAGCAAAAGCATGATTTTCGCTGAATGCAATTATCATATCTATGACAAGAAATTGCTAGTCATTATTTAATGTTTTGAACATTGAAGATTCAAGCTTGAATGCATTAAACTACTCATTCAGATATTTATTGATCATCAGACTTTGAAGATCTTTATGAAAAATAAACAGTTAACTTGATGTCAAGTCAATTATCTAGACATTCTATTTGAGTTCAACTTTCAGATTATATTTTGATTAGGCAAAATAAACACTAAAATTAATGCTTTAATCAGAATGTTTCTGATCAACGCTTCTGAATCAACTCAGCGTATTGAAGATCACTATTAAATTATTCTGACACTTGATAAAGTAAATATTCTAACTATTGAATCTGAAGTTGATCTTTATTAAAGAGTAAAAGATGTCAACAAGATGAATGAGCTTTGCAATGAGTATAAACAAGCTATAAGCAAAAACAAGCTCAAGCTACATAGCACTGAATTGAAGCACTGCGAGATCATTGATGACATTCTATTCAGAAAAGACTTACTGTGAGTTTCTGAGAATATGCATATGAAATTGCTACAGAAAATTCATGATCAGTCATTCATCTCTCACTTCAACAATAAAAGAACTGTCAATCTAGTTCAGCGCTTTTACTATTGATCAGATCATCAAGCAACAATTAGAAAGTACATTTGAAACTGTCATGTCTGTCAGCAAAGTAAAGCATCTAGAAATAGCATCAATGAACTTCATCATTCTCTTTCGATTTCACAGAAACGCTGAAAAGATATAGCAATGAACTTTATCACTGAGCTATCTCTGTCAGAATATTACAACGTCATTTGCATGATCATATGTTGTCTCATCAAGAAACATCACTATATCTTCTGTCATTAAGAAGACGATGACATTTCAGTTGAAGAAACGATTTAAATCATGCTATGAAACGTTTATTGACTTCATGATCTATCTAGTTCTATTGTTTCAAACAGAGACTCTCAATTCATATCAATAATGTGACAAAGTCTTTGTAAGTGACTAAGAATCACAGCTAGTTTATTAACAGTCTATCATTCTGAAATCAATGATCAATTGAAATGAGTTAATTAAGATGTTGAACGCGAATTAAGAATCTACTGTAACTACATGCAGAATGTCAGAATCATGTCTAAATGATACAATCAATGAAGATCAGAGTTGATAGTGCTTAATCTTTAGAAATAACTATAACTGAATATTAAGAATACAGAAGAAGATTGATACAAAAGCTTCTATTTATGTAATGTTCAGAGACTGCACTAGACTTGAAAGAGATGTGTTTGTGACATGAGAAGAATGTGATGTTGATGAACAAGATGTTGGTGAAAGAAAAGAGTGTTAAGAAAGAAAAAGAGTGTTAAGTCATATCTGAGTCAAATCTGAGTCAAATCTAGATCAGATCTCAACTAGATTGTTGACTAGCTCTAATCAGTCTTATCAATCTTGATATGCTCATAACACAGAACGACTGAGCGAAATGACTTTTCATGATGAAATTCAGCGAGAATTTTAATATTTTCTCAATCATCTCAATGACTTTGTTCTACTTCAATAAAAGTTTTCACTCTTGAATGAGTTTTGATTTGAATATGACTGACTACAAAACAACTTGTGAACATCTTGAAGCTAGAAAAGCAAATGATATTACAATTCAAATGAAAGAACTTCTTATTTTCAATCATCAGCAATTGAAAAAGACGAAGCAGATCATTGAAGCTCAAATCAATAAACATAAATGAGACGTCATTTATAAAGTAAACAATTGAGTTTGATTATTCTCTAGAAACATAAAAACAACTAAATCATGTAAAAATTTGAAAGACAAACAGCTAAAACTTTATCAAATCACTGTCAAAGTTGAAATCTTCTATCATCTTCATCTATCAATAAGCATGAAGCAGCTGCATTCAATGTTCAGCTCAAAGTTATTATGTTTTTATTTCAATGATCTTTTATCAGAACAGCATTCAGAATCTTTCAGATTGCTCACTATTGAAAATGATGAATATTGAGAGATAGATAACATTTTAAACTTCAGATGCTATCAAGATCAAATACAATACAAGATTAAATGAACAAAACTAAATCAAAATGATGAATGATACTATGTTGATAAAGAAGAATTCAAAAGCTCGAAAGAAGTTCTAGTTGAATTTTATAAGTTTTATTCAGACAAGTCACACTAAATTGAAAAATAGTGAAAAAAATTTGCGTTTCATTTGTTTTATTCATGCAAACATGAATTTTCAAAGAAAAGAATAATGTTATAAATGTGTCAGAATTGAGATTTAGTTGAAAGCTGACTCAGATCTGACTCAGGTTTGACTCAGATCTGACTCAGATTTAACTCAAATATGACTCAGCATCTTTTTTCTTCTTAAGCATCTTCTAATCAGCTTTTATTGTCTTTTATGATAAACACATTTCTTTGTGTTATGAGTAGTTAACAGATGTTTATGACAAACACATTTCTTTGTGTCACAAACATCTTTCAAATAAACATCTTTCTTGTGTTTCAACATGTTTTCTTTGAGACTAACGTTGAATCTGAGTAACTACTATATAAAGTGTGTTTTTCTTGTCTTTTATACCTTCTTTCTTCTGTATTTTTAAAGTCTTAATTATAACTATCTTTATTGAATTAAACATTTCACTTATGACATAATTAGATTAAATATCTAGACATAATCTTAACAAATTTTGACATTTGTTCTTTCAGAGTATTGATAAATTTCTCTTCATTCATTGTTTTTCAGTTGCAACGTGATCTTTGCGCTGACTTTTTGCAGACTCTAAAATTTATTACTGTTTATATTAATAAATGATTTGAAAAGTTTTTCATTTCTTTATTGATTTTGCATCATATCAATCTATTTATGATGTTCTCTGTTGTGAAGATTAAATTTATTGTTGTTTAAGATTCTTGATAATTTCTCGTAATTGTGTCTTGAGATAATGCTAGCGATGCATCAATGTTTATGATTATTTCAATTAACTCATTTGACAATAAATGTTGTTTTGAGTAAAATGATTCTTTTCATGTGAAGTGATGCAGATTGAAGTCTTCTACAAGAATGTTTTCTCTTGACATATGCAGTGTTTTTTTAATGTTTGAAAGATTTTCTTTTTCATGAATGATTTCATGATCTTTGAATGATGAATTGTATATTTCATGAATGTATATAGCTTTCTGAGTCATCTGTGCATCATCTGTTAATGTTTATAATGTAATTGTATTTACATCTTTGAAGTATCATGTTGAGTATCAAATGTTGCTGTCAATTCTCTTGTTTATGTAGAAACAGATTTTATCTTCATTATTCTTCAGTGTGAAGTCAACAATTGCTGAGCAGTATGCTCTGAAAATGTTATCAAATCATTAGAGTTCTTGAAGAATTAAAATGTCATAGTTTTTTATCTTTTTCTCATGTAGTAATGCTATCATCATCTTGTTTCTGAACTTGTGAATGTTGTACTGTAGTATTCAAAGCTTCTTTTGCTGAAACATTAAAATTTACATTTCAAATTATTTAATGTTCTTTTGAGTGTTTGTGAAGCATTTGCTTCACTTGTAAAATTCTTAATAGAAAATGACATTAATAATGATGTGATTGACATTGACTTTGATTCATTTGATCTCGATTTCTTGATCAAGTGATTCAGTATAGTGTTTTCTGATGTGATGATTATGCTGAGCAAATAACTTTCATTCATTGAACATCTCTGCTTTCTCTTCAAGTCATTATTTATTAGCAATTTCAGATTAATAAATGTTTCTGTGAATGTTTTTAACATTGCTGCTTTGAATTCTTTCTGTCTTCATATGACATGATATAAAGATCTGTGCTTTGTGACTCTCTTTATTCTTTCTTTTTCAGCTTGTTGTTTATGACATTGAAAGTCAAAGACTTTGTGTATGTTTTGATATGCTTCACATTTTCACATGTTTCAAGTCTGTTTGTAAAAGCAATGCTTCAAGCGATGATTCAGCATGCAATAAATGCATTTCTGCTTATTTTTACATTCATACATCTTATGATCATATTCTTGATACTTTAAACATTGATGCATTCTGCAGCTTAAGTTGTAAAACTGTGTGATTTTTATGTTGATCTCATGACATACTTTCTCATTGATCAGCTTGTTCATTATCTCAGCGCTAATTACATGTATCATCAGCAAGATGTATTTCTTCTGCTCACTTTTCTTTGTGAGTCACTCAATCTTCTTGATCATCATCTTTAAATATATGTCTTTATTGATCTTGATGAGTGTTCTCATCTCTTTCTTCTCTATGTTTTTAGACATTTCTTTGACTTTAATCTCATGTATCATTACTTCAAAACTGATCTTGTACAAACATGCATTTAATGATATCTCTTTGATTCAAAAATCGTTTTTCTTCAATGTTCTTTTGCTGCTCTTCATCTTAACTTGAAATATCAGCAGTCTCAATCATCTTTTCATCATTTCTATGTTTTTGCGTGTTGACAGCATCTTGTCAACATCAATCTTTCTTGCTCATCTCACTATGTTCTTCATTGTTATTATCATGATTCTCTTTACTTCTTCTTTCTCTTTGATGAAGATCTTTACTTCAAATTTCTCACAATGATTTCACACTGATGATGATATGTTAATGTTGAACATAAGATGATTCTCAAATGATGTTGTTGACTTCATGCTCATTCTCTTTGTTCAATTGTCAACATGTTCTCTTTTCTTCATGAACTTTTTTTCAAGTTTGCTTGTTATCTTTTTCAGTCTTTTCAGCTGATTCTTCATGCGCTGATTGACAGTTGATGCAGCGACACGTTGATGTGTCAGCTTTTCTATCATCTCTGTCAAACTTTTCATCTTTCTTCAGAGCATCAGTTCGTTGTTTCTACGTTCGTTGAATTCATAGAGTACTCGCAGCTTGTGTAATTTCTTCTGTATATCTTTCATCTTAACTGAATTCTTCTGCAAGATAGCAATAATTGTCTTTCATTCACTTGTCAACATCATGTTAATGATGCTTCTCATTTGTTCTTGATGATTAGAATGAAGCGCAAGCATCATGTCAATGATGTATTCTGTCTCTAGATAGTTTAAGTAATTCATTTTCGTGATTTTTTTCAAAAAATATTGATCAAGCTTTTTATCATTGATGAAGCAAAGAAATTAAAACTGACTGCTGTTACTGTGAGTACAATAATAATTGATATGCAAAATATGAACTGTTAATAGAAAATTATTGTCACTGCTGTTGAAAAATTGACTGAGAAATTAATTGAGAAAATGAAGAAGATGAAGAAGATGAAGAAGATTTTTAACGAAATGTCATTCTTTTCATCTGTTCAATCATAGTCTCAACTAAATGCATTTTCATCTGTTGTTCATTGAATCTCATAAATTTACTCATAAAGTTCTTCATTTCTTTTTTATTTATTCACATCTTCAATCTTTTTTGCTGCATCAATGATTATCAAGAGTTCTGAGTTATCACTTTTTGTGAATTGATTCAAAAGTGATAGAAAAAGATAGAAAATCATTCAATATTAACATCATCTTCATCAATGATGATGACTTTGTCTCAAAGCAATTGTTGAATGTGATTCATATTAAAGTGCTTGTTTGCAAAGTCAATGAAACATCAGTTGTTGAAGTTTTAACACTGTTTATCATTGCATTGTCAGCAATGAAGCAACTCATAATTAAAATTATCAACTGCAGCAAGATCATTAATTCATACACATGCATGATTAAGCAGTTTATCAATGCAAGTGATTCATGCTTTGAGCAATAAAGACTTTAAAGAATTGAATGACAAAACATTCAAAAATCGCTTTAAAGAATTCTTTCTCTTTAAGAATTCAATCTGAAGCTTTATTCTTACATCATATTTAATGACAATCTTCAAAGCAATGATTTTTAACATCTTATTTCACTCTGCTTCAATGAAATCATTAATGAACTGTAGCTTTCAAATAATTTTTGATTGAAAAGCTTGAATGCTGATCATTCAATGAGTGATCTTTCATTTCTTGTTATGATCATCTCTTTTGCTGATTGCATTCTTCAGCAATTGCTTGAAGTTTCATATATTGAAGAAACTACTAGTCTGAGTTTCTACAAAAGTTGATCATTCAAGTTATTTATTGACTTGAAGACAGATGAAAATCTTAAGTGTTGAATCAGCAATTCAATTCTTCAACTTTATAGTCTTAATATTTGAAGTAGAAAGTTCATCAACGATGTTTCTAACTTCTCTTTTCTCTTTACGACGACGTAGAGTCTTTTCTTCATCAAATTGAGCAATTTTTGCAGATCAAGCTCTTTTCTCTTCTGATATCTGAGCTCTGACATGATCTGCAGCATTCATTCGTCGCTGAAGCTCAACGACGTGAATCTTGCATGCTTTCTTCGCTGCTTTGAAACTATCAATGATCTGTCTTTTGAAATTGCAAAGACAATTGACTTTGACAGCAGCGTCTGCAGTGTTTGCTTTGACAGCAGTCTTTACAATGATTCTAGCAGCGACGTCTGCTTTGACTTTGCGAGCAGCGTCTGCTTTGACTTTATCAGCAGCGTCTGCTTTGACTTTGACTTTATCAGAAGATTTCTTTGTTGATGAGATGCTTGAGAAGATGAGTGAATTCTCTAGAGGTAGTTTCTGACTTCGACGTGACGACGACATGATGACTTCGGGGATCGGGGGGGCTAAAAAGATGTCAGCACTGTGAAAGGTTTGAACAGCTTCAAATTTATCGGTTTGATTTTTCTATTGATTTTCCAATAGAGCGTTGAAGGTTTGAGAATGTCAAGAATGTCTGAATTCAATAGTAAATTTGGGGGGGGACGCGACAATTGCGATGCCAAGGATTCGATACCTTTCTGCACACGCTAATACGCATCGGAGTGTAATGTACTTATATTCAGCGGCGGCTGCTTCGGACCAGGGCTAGAAGTTTCTACACAGGGTCAATACATCCTAACTGTCGTATCATCATTACAGAGGGAACTGCACATCTAAAACCTATCCACTATTTCTGACAAGCCAGCGTAGCATGAACCACTGACCTCTTATAACTTGCTTTCCACAGCCTTTTCCACAGCCTTCGCCGCCTCCAGCACATCAACCCATCCCTCCGCCCTGCCCATTCTTGTCTCATCCTCCCAAGCCCACTGCTCTCCAGCCTTGCCCCATTCGATCACATCGTCCTCCGCTCCCCATTCCGCCATAGCCATCAGCCCCACCGGAATTCTTCCCTCTCCTTCCTTTGCCGGCACTCGTCCAACTGGAACGCTGAGCGCCGGGCATCCAGTAAAGTTTGCAAGCCATACGTACTCCATATTTCTGACGCTCATGTTTGCGTCGCTCACGCCGTGTTTCAGATCTGCAGAGCCGCCCGAGATGTGCCATCCTGCAATTGGGGTTGTGGGCGTGACGATAAGCAGGCCAGGATGACTTTGAAAGAGAAATGCGAGATGCTGCATCAAAAGATTGCGTAGCTTCTGCGCTAGGAGAAAGTCTGAGGCGGGGCTCTGCTTGCCGACAGCAAGGAGGATCTTGTTGGCCGCAGTAAGACCTGTCAAGTCAAGGATGCCGGTGCTGATCTCGGAGAGAATGGTTAAAGCGTGTGCAAGTTGGCCTTCGGCGAGGTAGGGGATGGTGATGTCCACAAGGTTATAGCCAATAGATTTGTAGTAAGAAAGTGCATCATGGCAGGCATTGAGCACAGAAGGGTCTGCACTATCGAACCAGGGCTTGTATATGCCGAGAACTTGCGGATGAGATGGGGCAACAGACCGAGGAATCGCAGGGGGGAATAGGGCCGATGAAGCATTACTGGGATCAGGTGTGGCCATGATTCTATAGGCGATCTCCAGATCAGCCATGTTCGAAGCCATTGGGCCAAGGACTCCATTCGAAGCCGCCAAACAAAGAGTAGGCGAGCCTGAGATGCGACCATGACTCGGTTTAAGCCCATATAAACCGCAGAAGGTTGAAGGAATTCGAATCGAGCCGCCACCATCAGCGCCCAGAGCGACTGGTACGAGACCTGCGCTAACGACGTAAGCTGAACCTCCCGACGACCCACCTGTATAGTAGTGGGGGTTATAAGGATTGAGTGGGGTGCCTTTGGTTGGGTTGTTATTGGTAGTGTCTATATTTTATTAGATCTCGTTGGAGCTTTAATTTGGTATCTTGATCATACCCAACCCAAGCTCATGCATATTCAGCTTTCCTATAACTACCGCCCCGGCTTCCTCCCACTTCTTAACACACCAGCTCGTACCTCCAGCTCGCCTAGTAAAATCGTTGCAAGAACCCAAGGACTTTCCATAGCCGTCGAGATCTACCTCGTCCTTCACAGCAACAATTACACCATCAAGAGGACCCAGAGCTTTGCCTTCTCTATATCGCTTTGTTGACTTTTCAGCTGCTCCAATAACCTTCGATGGCTTGATCTCCAAAAATGCAGCCTTGTGCTGGGAAGCTTGAACTAGACTCAACAGAGCTTTCGCAACAGCTGTCGGCGTAAGTGTGCCTTGTTTGTATGCAGAACAATAATTGGCAATGCTGTATTGACCATTGGCGAGTTCACTATCTGATTGCTGCACAGAGCTACCAAGACTTCGAAAATCAAGATTTCCCTCAGCGCGTGGTGAGACAGGAATGACAGTTGGATCGTAGCGCGGCTCATAATTATCGAGCTCTTGTATTCCTCGAAGCTTGTCGAATCCAGCATTTCCCCAGAGAAAGCTTGAAACAAAATTAAAAGTTGCGGCGCTGAGTCTAGATCAGCAGAGTGTTATATCCGGAATAAAAATTACGCACGCATAACCTGCAATTGCTAATGGTATTCCACGCACCATAGGATTTGAGCCTGGGGTATGAGTGAAAGGGCTCAAGGCCTCCCTTGCCTCCGGATAGCCATAAAATATAGGCTTGGATGAATAGTGCTCTTTGTCCATACTGGTAGGAAATCCGTAAGACACAGTATAAGTTCGAAATGCTGCGGTCCCACTCTCGTAGCTGCTCCCCTAGAAAGAATACTAAAGCGGACAGCTTAGACTAAGTAACACAAGAGCATTAGAGATATCAGGAAGACGCTAAATTTATTATTGATCTTAACATTGAATATGGACAAGTAGTTCTCGCACTAAAGACGCTGTTTTTTGCTCCTGGTCATGAGCTTCGTTGTTCTATGCTACTCATCAAAAGGTAACGTGGTATTTCAGCACGAATGTGTCAAGAACGAGATATTATGTAGTCAACAGCGATGTATCCAGTCGCACATGACTACTTAGCCTCAAACTGGGTTTGCTCTACTAAGGTTGCTAGAGTGCTACGCTTACCTTCGAACTTGCCAACCGTTTTGTCAATTTTATAATCTTTTGTCCTCGATCATCACGATGCTGCACTTGCATCAGTTGCAAGAATGCTCGCAGTGCCCAGCAGACTACACTACCAAAAGCGGGTTACGCTATGCCGTTCGGTGCTTAAGAATGCTCTGCATCTTTACTAATTTTTATCTCGTCTCACCATTCTTACTCCATCGATACACCGAGCAATCAACAATTAATGACGTTATATATCGAAGTTGTAGTGCATTTAATCCTGTATTTGTGCATGTTAAACTAGAAGTTCTAATAGTGGAAGAGGCGTGTTATCGGAGTCCTCGATGTTGGACGCTGAGACTCTACCTACCTCGGAACGAAGCCAGAGTATTGGAGAACACGGCCAGCCATAGGTTTGCGACCAAGTGTCTATCCTGAATCCCGCCTTCTTGTACAACCGTACGTTATTAACTGTGCACGACTGCTACCTCTTAATAAAACTAAGCCGGCAGATTTCTGATAGAACCTCAATCCCAATCTGTGGTGATGAGTGACTTGCTACCTTGTGGTTGTGATGACGAAACCAGACAGTGACCTATGGGCTTCTGCGTTGGAGAGATTGAACGAAGGTGGCCGGCATTACTCGAATTTCGACGGCCACGACAAATTGGACATCTTATCCGACCTCCAACTACTTACCGAGAGAGCGAGGGATCAGTGCATCAAGAAGAGATGGAAGTTCACTCGACTTGGTGGCAATGGCGAGACGATCGTTTTAAGAGACCTCTTCAGCAAAATTGTCGTATGGATTGACCTTTTTAAACAGATTGGAGACAACGCAGTTCAATATGACCCTGTCCACACTGCACTGCTTTGGGCTGGGGTCCGTTTTATCTTGCAGGTTTGTGCTGCCTTCAATTAAGTTATCGAGTTCTAGGCTGAAACCTTGTAGATTGTAGTCAATGATATTGTTAGATTTGGCTTTGTGATTGAGGGTGCTGAGATGATAGCTCGCTTGATTGATCGCTGCAACATCTTTCAGAACATCTACCTGCATCGCAAATTATTGGCTTCAAAGGAGCTTGAGGAGGCTCTTATTCGACTGTACGCCATGATGATATTATACCTATCAAAGGCTAAAAGACTTTTCAAGCAGACCTCAGTCATGCGTATATTAAAAAGTGTGATTGTCAATCAAGACGAGTTCGCAGAAATCTCGCAGAGCATGATCGATGAGCAGCAAAACGTAGATTGGTGTGCTGCTCTTGTGAACGCAGAAAATCGCAACAATATAAGCGACGCTTTAGAGGCACTCTCGATCAATCAAGATGAGAAATACGCAGGACTTCTGAGGCTTCTTGATACCATTGATGGCCCGATCTTTCGCATGAGCCGTTAGATGAATGCCAGTGAAGATCATCTAGACAAGACTGAGCGTTACGAGATTCTTCGCTGAGTGTCATCACAACCTTACATCGAACATCATGACCAAGTATTCAAACGTGCCCTTTCTGGCACGGGCAAATGGCATCTCAAGGATCCAATTTATGCGCGGTGGCACAAAGAAAGCACTCCTTCCCTCCTGTGGCTTCACGGTAACGTTGGCTCAGGGAAAAGCACACTTGTGTAAGTACATCTCATCTCACGCCTAGATACGAAGCTCGTCACGTAGCTGACCCAATGTGATTCAACAAATCTCTTGTGATCGAAGACGCAATGAAAAGGTTTGAAGCTGGTCAAAGCCACACTACCAGTTTACTTTTATTGTTCCCGAAGCGTCGCTGAACCTGAACGTTCGAATTCAGCGACTATACTTGTCAGTATTGTAAGGCAGCTTTCATGTTCAAGACCTGAACTTTCACTTTTTAGGCCAGTCGTTGAGAAATATGAAAGAAAAGGTCATGGATTTAACTCTAGTGGACCCAATCAAGATGAGTGTCGTGAGCTCATGGTCAAATTAATCGAACATTATCCTATGGCAACTATCTTTAAGCAGCGAACGCATGGCGGCCTTCCATGCCTTTCAGAGAATTTCTTCCGAATCGCTAGTATGTTCCCTTCCTCGAACCTGCAGACCGAACGACTCTAGGAGCAAGCAAACGCTCTCGGAAAACCCATGCTCGGCGGTTCAGGGCTGCTGCTCCAAGAAGAGCCCAGACTCAAAACTCAACGACATGATATGTTTGGCTTGAGGTGTTGGTCCGAGCCGACTTAACTGTGCAAGGTGAAACGAGAGAGGGCTCACGATCAGTAAAACCGCCTTGGTCATTTTTGGAGGCACCTGTTGCTAAAATGTTGTAAAGCGGGTTTTGGTAGACCTTTCCCATCACTGCTCCCTCCTGCCGCCAGTTCTCTACAGAATCTTAGATTATACCAAGCGCATCATTTCCAAAGATACCTTGCCCC
>JAABUK010007961.1_pt1 | contig 15079 bp, 9 predicted proteins | sample 5559141 | NCBI WGS metagenome assembly JAABUK01 (sample SAMN10711869, study PRJNA513367) | rock metagenome | isolation source: Antarctica rocks | place: Antarctica: Victoria Land, Pudding Butte nord | collected 2016-01-03
GCTGGAGTACCTGACCTCGTGCTTCGAAGCCGAGCATCATGGTCAACCGATTCCCTCTCTAATGCCCACAAGTCAGCCGAAATCGAAAGCCGCTTGATCTCACCTATCCCACCCTGTGAACGGCTACAATTTTCCTTCGTCAGATCAGAAAAGTGGCGTCAAGCTCCCGAGCGGAAACGGCGAGAGGCCGCCGGGCGAGCGTTGGCGAACCTGGGAGCGTTTCCATCACCCCCATCCGAATCCGGGTGGATTCGGGCGCCCCGGATGGTCTGTCAAGTCCGTGACGGCCATGGCGTGGTCATCAGATAATGACCTGATTTTGTGCTTTATTTAGCCTTCGAGCCATCCGTTCGTCCCGAGGATGTCGGAGCACCTCCCTCGTCGGCGAGCGGCCCTCGAGGAGACTCTTGGTTCCTCCAAGGGCAGAGGAACATGCCCGGGTCCGGTCGGGCAGTCGATAGTCGGTCTTTCACATAATCACGAACAGAAATGATGCATTTTTAGCGAGCTCTTCGGTGAGCCGCTGGGAATGGGATCGTCCGCTGGTCTTTCAATCAGTCCAGGAGACCGAGTGCTTGGCCGACTGCACTCGCCTCAATCTGCGATCGCCTTGATGAACGCTTCCCGGACATCGCCGTAGAACAGCACATTAACCCTGGTGGCCATGTCGTCCGACAGGTCGAAGAGCTGCTTCCTCGCCGAAACGGGCATCAGCAGGACTGAAGCCCCCTTCTCGACGGCCAGTTCGACCACGTCGATGGCGTTTGGCAGCAGGTCGATGGACCCGCCGAGGTTCAGCCCGCCGACGACGACCAGGCCCCCGCGCAGGTTCTTGCCGATCAGGACGCCGCAGAGGGCGAGGAGGGCGGCCACCCCGAGCGAGCGTCCGCCCTTGCTCGCGTCGTAGGCCCGGAGCTGGACCGAGAACTCGTGCTCCCTGGGATTGCGGTCCCCGACCAGCTCTGCGGCGCGAGAGTACAGGTTGGCCTCGGCGTACTTGATCGCCTCGGCGAATGCCTGGGGGGCCGGGCGGTTCAGGATGCGGACTCCCCCGCCGGGTCCCTCGGACACCTCAATCCGGTACAGGCCCGCACCCTCGTCGTGGTCGCCGGGGCTGATGGCCCAGACCTGGCCGGGCGGCAACGGGTCGCGACCGACGTGGTCCTCGCTTTGAAGCTCGGGCGTCACCACGAACTTCTCCAGCCCGTCGCCGCCGAAGGTATAGCTGAACTGGGTGTTACGGAACTCCGCGGTGCCGATCTTCTTCTGCTGCTCCTTGACCCGTCGCCGGCATTCCAGGGCCAGCCGCACGGCCCACTCCAGGTCCTCGTCGGGGACCGGAAGCTCCGGTGAGGGGTGAATCAGCTTGAGAAGGCCGCTGACCGTCTTGTTCGCGGCGTTCTGGTCGCGACCGCTCAGGGCTCCCCCGAAGGTCACTCGGCCCTGGAGGGCGGAGATCCGGCTCTGGCCCCGGAGCCGGCTCCAGCACTCGCTCAAGAAGTCGCTGACCAGGCCGAAGTGGTCCGTCTTGACGGCCTCGCTGATCTTGGGGACGTCCCACCCGGGCAAGTAGCAGTGGATCCGGTCCATCAAGGCGGTGTCATTCCGCATCTCGGGCGGCATGGGGCCGAAGAGGTGGCCGATCCGCTGCTGGTGCTGGACGTCCACGTCGAAGTTGCCGACCATCACCACCCCGCCGTAGGCCCGGATGCTCTCCTTGCCCCGGCTGAACTCGCCCGACTCCATGTACCCCTTCAGGATGTTTACACCGTCCTTCTGGTCGAAGGAGACGCCGGAGACCTCGTCGAAGCAGACGACGTCGTACTGGCAGACCAGCCCGCGCTGGCCCGAGGCCATGTTCACGAACATCCGCGCGACGGTCGCCTTGCCGCCGCTGACCAGATGGGAGTAAGGGGAGATCTGCTGGAACAGGTGGCTCTTGCCCGTGCCGCGAGGTCCCAGCTCCACCAGGTTGTAGTTCGACTCCACGAACGGGACCATCCGCAGGAGCAGCACGTCCGCGGCCCTGGGGTCCATCGCGGTCGGCTCCAGGCCGATGCTTCGGAGCAGGAAGTGCTTCCACTCGGCGGTGGTGAACCTCGCCCGGCCCTCGATCAAGGCATCGAGCACGTCCCGCTTCGAGAGCTGGATCGGCCTCAGCGTGGCGATGGAGAACGGCCTCCCGTTCTTCTCCTGGGCGATGAGGGCGTCGTAGGACAGGTCGACCTCGGCGTAGAATCCGCCGGTAAGCATCCGCTCGTTCTCGCCGACGAGCTTGCCCTCGATGCTCACGTCCTTGAGCTGGAGGCTGGGCAAGGTCGCCAGGTACGAGTCCGTCTTGGCGTCGAGGCGGGCCGTGATCAGGTCGATGATCTTGACGACCCCGGTCTCCTTCGCGCGGGACTTGAACAACTCCTCGGCGCCGCTCTTGACGGTCCGGTCGCGGAGTTGCCGCTCGACGATCTGCAACCCTTCCTGGATCTCCCCCTCGTCCGTGGTGGCGCAATAGCGGCCGAGCAGGAACTCGCAGACGTAGGTCGGCACCGGAAACTGGCGCGAGAACGTGCGAACCAGGTCCTTACGGACGATGAAGCCGTCGAAGGCGTCAGCGGCGATCCGATCCAGGTCGTCCAGTTTCAGCTCGGCCATTCATCCCCCCACCGTCACCAGCGACCGGTCGATGACGTTCCCGCCCGCATCCAGCAGCACGAGGGTGGCGGCGGTGCCTTCGCGGCCATCGTCCTTAACCACCAGGGCCGTGTTCCCGTCAGCACCCAGGGGCCTGGGAGCGACCATGGACGTCGTCGCGTCGGCGGCCTTATCACGCAGGTCCACCGAGTAGCCGTCGAACTGGCCCGTCACCTTGACCCGGCACCGCAGGCCCGACCACTTCACGACCTCGATCTTCGCCGAAACCGCCGCCGGTAAGCCAGAGCGAACGGTCAGGGTCGGGACCACGCACTCCTGCAAGCTCAGGCCGCCGTGGTTGTACTCCTCGCCCGCCTTGAAGCAACTAATCCCGGGCGGGCAGGCCACTCGCACGTCGTCGGACCAGAACCAGGGGAAGCAGGTCAGGGCCACATTGGCCGAGGGATTCACGATCGCGCACCGCCCCCAGCGGGTCTTGGTCAGATATTGCGGCAGATCGAACTTTGGCAATGAACCGGGGAGCAGGAGCCAGCCGTGATCGGTCACGACGCGGACCTCCTTCCAGCCCGCCGCCAGCAACGACTCGATCCGGAAAACCAGCGACTGGATCAGCTCGGGGATGAACCGGGCCAGGCCGCTGCCCTCGGTGTGGCCCGTCTTGTCGAGCTTGCCGAACTCGGTCCAGGCTCGACCCGACGGGTCGCCGGTCTCGGTGGCGGTCAGGAACTGGAATCCTTCCTCCTCCAGCAGCCCTCGGAAACGATCGGTCGTCAGGGCCTTGCTGTCGAGGGCCGTCGAGGGGCGGAACTCTTCCCCGGGGGTCACGCCCAGGATCTTGTGGGCCACCGGGGACACGGCCGGCTTGGAGGTCGGGGTGACCGACGGGAGGGCGACGGTCCGATGCGTCATCTCGACCGGCCCGATCCGGCCTTCGACGGCCTCCTTGAGCTTCCGGCCCACGTCGTAACGGAGGCCATCGGCGAACAGGACGCACGTCCCGGTGGGAACGACCTCCAGTCGAGGCGATTCCCGGCCGGGCAGCGGGGCATCCTTGAACCGCCTCTGGAACAGCTCGGCGGCGTCCCTCAGCCAGGGCGTGTAGACCTGCGCCACGGCGGTCTTGACCGAGGCGAGGTCATCGGGGTGCGTGACGCCGGCCAGGGCGTCCAGGACGGCGGCGTCGGCCTTCCAGCCGCCCTCGGTGTAAGCGCGGATCATGTCGGTGATGGTCGCCCCGCCCAGGGACGTCCGGGTGACCTCGGCCAGGGTGTCGAGATGCCCGGCGACCTGGGCCAGCGGCGATCGCCCGATCCTGGCCCAGACCCAGGCTCGCCTGGGCCCATGACGCTTCTCCAGTTCGGAGAGTCGAGCGCGGGCCTGGTTCGCCGGATACTCGCCCAGCTCGGCGAGGGCCTTCCTGAGGTCAACCTCGTCGGCGTCGTTGTCCTGGGGCCAGGGCTCGACCCGCACATTGTCGAGGAGGTTGCCGCCCTTCGTCGACGGCCTGGCCTTGCGGAGCAGCTCGACCAGGCCGGGGTAGAGCGTCGGCGCGGCGGAGAACCGCCTCCAGGCGGTCTTCCAGGCGGCCGTCTCCTGGAGTCCCAGCTTCTCGGCGGCGACCAGCTCGCCGTCCCGGGCCGGGTCGAGCCCGTAGTCGACCAGGCTCCGGCTGCACAAGGTCTCCCAGCGGCCGGCGTCCCAGCGCTGCCGGGAGCCTTTGGGGTCGGACATCCACGAGAGCAGGTCGTCCACGAGGTCGTCGATGATCAGCGAGTCGAAGTAGCTGCTGGTCAGTTCCTCGCCGGCCGACCTGACCCGGAGGTCGGCGACCGGCGTGTCGGCCAGCCGCTCGATGCACCGGCGGATCGAGGTCGCCGTCGCCTGGTCCTTGCCGATCTTGAGCTGAAGGCCGCCCAGGCTGGACTGGAGGAAGGCCGTGATGGTCCAGTCCTTGGTGTTGGCCTGCGACCAGAACACGCCCCGATACTGAAGTTCGGCCAGCGGCTTCAGCTCGTTCGGGCACTCCTCGGTGGCCCGGAGGGTCGAGCGGCTGACCCCGGGGAGGTAGAGGATCGGCACGTCCCCCTCGGGGAGAGTCGCGTCGGGGATCGTCCCGGCCAGGACGCAGCGGAGCCAGATCGCCGGGCCGGCGCGGTTGGCCGGGTCGTAGGGGCCGAAGGTGAAGAAGTGGGGCAGCGTGGCCCGGAGCCGAGGGACCAGCCGTTCCCATTCCCGCTTCTCGTCGGGCCAGAGGACGACTGCGGGGGCCACCACGTCGCCGCTGTTGTGGTCGGTGGCGTGTCGGAGTGCGGCCAGGAGGGCGTCGATCAGGGTCTGGGCGGATGTCATGGGTTCGCTCCCGTCCCGAGGTCCCGGACGCGGACTTTGGTCGGCGTGATGACGAGGAACTTCCCGGCGGGATGGGCCTCGACGGTCGGCCAGGCCGCTTCGAGCCGGGCGAGGCGGTCGGCGAGGGCCATGTCCCCGAGTCTCAGGAGGATCACTCCCTGGCTGGTCAGGTGGTCGCGGAAGATCAAGTCGCCGAAGTCCTTGTCCGAGGTCAGGATCAGGCGACCTTCCGCCTCGGCCCTGGTCAGCCAGTCGGTGTCGGCCGCCCCCGGCTGGATCTCCGAGGCATAGAGGACGTCGTGGCCCAGGTCGCGAAGCCGCAAGACGATCGCTCGGGCCAAGTTTTCATCGGCGAACAGCCTCATGCCGGCCTCGATCCGTCAGGCGTAGATGGTCTGGTCCATCGCCAGGACGGCGGCGGCGTAGAGTAGCGCGGCGCGGATGTGTTCGGGTCGCAGGGTGGGATAGTTGTCGAGCAACTCCACGTCGGTCATCCCGGTCCCCAGCTCCTGGAAAACATGCTCGACGGTGATCCGGGTGCCCTTGAAGACGGGCTTCCCCATCATCACTTCTTTCCGCTCCTCGATGTGATCCTGCCACCGGATGGCCATGTCGGGTTCTCCTGGAGTTGATACAAACGGTGTTCCTGGCCGGATCAGGCTCTTTTCAGCTTATCCGCGATCCCCCGGCGGATCACTCGCGGGCGGCTTGCTTCTGGGCGTTGGTCAGGTGGATGTCGTTGACGCGGTCGCCGGTGAAGGTGTCGTCGTCCCAGAACCAGGGGAACTGGTCCTTGTCGCGGTGGGGCTCGTTGCCCCGGTCTTTGGTCCACTTGATCGACTTGGGGACCCAGCGGAGGACCCCGGCGGTGAGGAAGGGGCGGATGTTGAGCCGGACCCCGTCGTTGAGGTCGGGGTTCCAGCCGATCGGCTGCTCGGCGAGCGGCTTCCAGCGGACGAAGAGGTCGTGGGGGGGCTCCCCGGCCAGGATTCGCTTGAGCTTGTCCTGGAGATCCTGGGCGGCCTTCAACCGGAGGTCGGCGCCGAGCTTGCCGCCCCTGGCGTCGGCGGCCTGGATGGTGATCCAGTCGCCGAGGTAGGCGTAGGTCAGGGCCTCCAGCCCCTTGTGGTCAAGCTTGTGGTAGTTCACCAGGCAGGCAAAGCCCTCCTTGTGGCCGTCCCAGACGTGCCAGACGAAGGGGCGGTGGTGGAACCGGGCGCTATGCTTCTCGAAGAAGGTGTTGCGGAGCCAGAGGTCGAGCGACGTGCCCGGCTTGGCCCCGGCCTCGACGAGCAGCTTGTCCTCGACCGCCCCGGACCATCCCGACCCGAAGGCGGCCCGCAAGACCTCTCGGAGCCGTTCGGAGGCGGGAGGCTCGCCCCGGACGGCGGGGATGGGGACGAGGCCGTCGGCGTCGGCGAAGGAGTCGAGGTCGTCCGACTCCTGGTCCGGCCAGCGGTAGCCGAGCAGCCGGGCCACGCTGACCTGGAGCGGGTCGGTCGAGCCGTTCGGGTGGCCCTTGAAGAGCCACTGGGTCGGGTCGTCGCTGTGGGGCTCGGGGAGGCCGTTGGGATATTCCTCGGCGGCGACCTGTTGCCAGCGTTCGAGATCAAAAGGGACCTTGGTCAGAGTGGCCGCTGTGACGTTCAGCTTTTGGTCTATTTTCCTGATAGCTGAAGTAAATTCTCCAGACTTGGCGAAGCACCAGATGGCTGCTACATGGCTTCTGTCGTGCGGAGCGATGACTCCAGCGTTGTCATCAAAAACCTCGCCATCATAGAAATAGGCCTGCAAGTGGCGCATCTTATTGACTGCCACACCACGCCGATCCCAGATTTCACGACCACGAATCCAGCATCCGAATTGCGCTGCCAACTCCGTTGAATCAAGATGCACGGCGGATACAAGCTCTCGACCAGACCACGGATCTTCGTTGTCAGTCGAGTCCAACCATTTTTGATTCTGCGGGGTCAGTCTAGCCAGTTCCCAAAAGCAAAATAGGAAACGAGGCCTATCGCCCGTAGTGCTGCCCTTGCCGTAGTCTGCGATTTCCCTGAGGAGAGCATGATGCCCGAGTGACTCAAACACGATCCGGGCGTCGGGGTGAGCAAGTTGGGCCGTTTGCTCAAGATTCTTTGGCTGCTGTGACACCAACATTTTTGACTTGGCCGCAACACTTCTCTCTGCAAATACGTCCAGCCCCATCAACTCATGCCCGCCTCCCGGCTCGCCGGCTGTGTGGATCAGCAGGGCGACGTTCACGATCTCGCCTGTGATGGTCTCGAACGCCCCCGGCCCGAGCTTTACCACGACATCCCAAGTTACCTGTCGCAACATCCACTCTCTGAGCGCCTTGTATGAGCCGAGGAACAGCCAGTTCTGCGGCGTGACGAGGGCCGTCGACCCGCCCTTGGAGCAATACTCCAGAGAGCGTTCGACGAAAGCCGTCGCCAGATCAGCTTTCGCCGCCGGATGGACATCGGCGAGGTAATCCCGCAACTCCTCGGCCTGCTTTCCCCGGGCCAGATATGGGACGTTGGTGGCGACGAGGGAGAATTCCTTCGCCATCATTGAGGCCGCCGCCACGATCCCCTGGGCCGCCACGCCGAGGGCCGCGCGGTCGGGGTCGGCCTGGACCTCGGACTTCTTCAACGCCCGTGTCAGCATCGCTTGCAAGGGGGCGAGCCCGGTGAAGAAAACGGACTCGGCGATCGAGCGGGGGTTGATGAGCGAGCCAAGGGTCGGGGCTCGCTTGAACTCGTCGTAGAGGAAGCCCATCGCCACGACCATGTTCTTGTCGCCGTTGCCGATCTTCGTCCAGTCCTCCTTCGACCCGACCACGCCCTGGCCCGAGCAGGCGATGTTCAGCACCGGCAAGGGCCGATAGCCGAGGGGCTGGCCATCCTCGCCGCGATAGGTCCAAGCCGCCATCGCCAGGGCGAACGCGGCGATCTGGGTGCAGCGGGGGTCGAGTTCCAGGCCGAACAGGTTCTCCCGGAGCACGGCCGCGCAGGCGTCCCGCGCCGAGAGCCCCTCGTCGTGCATCCGCAGCGGGACCAAGAGCCCGAACGCGGCGACCAGGAAATGCCCGGACCCGCAGCAAGGGTCGAGCATGGTGAAGTCTTTCAGGGCCTTGGGCCAGCCCTCGAACCGGCCCGCCGCCGGGGTGCCGTCGTCCCGCCAGCGGAGGAACTCCATCGCCACCGGGGCCTGGCCCGCCGGCACGCCCGCCCCGCCCGGTGGCCCCGAGACCCCTCGCCGGGCGCACCACCAGGCCCCGATGGTGTTGTGCAGCAGGAACTGCACCATGTAGTGCTCGGTGAAGAGCTGGGTGACGGCGGAGATCGTCCGGCCGTCGATCTTGGCCCCGCTCTTGTTCACGGCCTCCTTCTTCCGGGTCTGCCAGAACTGGTAGACCCACCCGAGGCTGTCGTCGGCGGTGAACGTGGCGACGGGCAGGCTGGCGAGCAACTGTTCCAGCGGCTGGCGGTCGTTGACCGGGAACTCGATCTCCAGCAGGACGTCGTCGACCCGGAAGATCTCCGGGAGCATCGAGCTGGCGTACCGGGCCGCCAGGACGAACCCATTGGCCGCTCCCTCGTCCGGGGCCAGCTCCTCGCAATTGGCCAGGGTGACCGGCACGCCGGTCGGGTGCATCAGGACGTTGTTCTCGGCCAGGAACCGGGCGAAGAGCATCCGGTGCCAGTATTCGTAGGCGAGTTCCTGGGTGAGTTGCTCGATCGACTGGGTCGCGTCCGGCTTGCGGACATCGCCCACCTGCCGCCCCCTGGCCCGGAGTCGGTTGCGGAGGTCCCGCTCGGCGGCCGAGAGGTGGGAGAACGGCTCGGCCGCGTGCACCGCCCTCCGGGTGAGCGCCGATTCCGCCGCCTGCTCCGCCCGTTCGCGGGCCTGGATGACCACGTTTTCCAGTTGTCGCCGCAGGTTGGATTCGAGGACGGGCATGGGATTTATTAACCACAGAGGCACAGAGGCACAGAGGCACAGAGAATACGAGGAAATCAGGAATGGCAGTTCGTTTATAGGACCATTCTTTTCATTCCGTCCTTGAGCAGGGAGACGTTGAAATTGAGGAGGAGTCCTACTTTCGTTTTGCTGAGGCGGAGGTAGGTGAGCAGTTGGGCTTCGTGAACGGGTAGCAGCTTTTCGACAGCCTTGAGTTCAACAACAAGTCGCCCAGGGAAGTAGAAGTCGAGCACGAATTCGTCTTGTAGCGATTTGTCCTTGTAGACGAGAGGCAAACGATGTTGCGGACGGCACGCCAACCCACGAATCTGAAACTCTTCCTGCAAACATGCCTGGTAAACGGATTCTAACAATCCCGGTCCCATCTCTCGATGGACTTCAATAGCCGCACCAATCACCGATTGGGTCAACGGATCGCGTTCCTCGATAACGACTCTCCTGGATTCTCTGTGTCTCTGTGCCTCTGTGGTTAAAGAATCACAGGGCCGGTCTTCATCTTCTCGCGGATGCGCTGCTCAGTGTCGGCCAGCCAGGAAATCAGGTCGTCTTCGATCTTGATCGTCGCGGTCTTCAGCGTCACCGTCTGGGCCTTCGGCTCCAGCAGCTTCGCCGCCGCCTCCAGGGCGTTGCCGAACTTCGTCGGCAGGGCAAAGCTGATCTCCTTCATCTCGCTGAGCTTGGTCTTTCCGAGGGTCTCCAGGATCTCCTCGGTGGTCCCCACCGCGATCGACGACGGCAGGCGGGCCCCCGTGGCGGAGAGGATCTCACGCTTCTGATCCGGACTGAGCTTCTGCCAGGTCGCCGAGGCGTCCAGCGACGCGTGGCCGGCCTCGTAGGCCGTGGAGCAGGCGGCATGGGCCTGGTTCAACGCCATTCGCAAGGCCGAGGCCAGCTTCTCGATCAGGCCCGGGACCGGGTCCGGTTCGTTCAGGAGCCCTCGATGCTGCCCGATGGCCGCGACCTCGGGCCGGACCTCGGCGGCGACCGGGAGGTCGGCGGCGTGGCCCAGCAGGCTCGTCAACTGGTGCCAGGGCGGCAGGCGCCGGAGGATCTTCTGACCCCGCTCTTGCCAGCCCGCGATCTCCCGGGTGAGTCGTTCCCTCTGGTCGTAGATGGCCAGCAACTGGTCGTTCCCGACCCGGTTGGCGATGTCGGTCAGGTGGGAGACGTCGTCACGCTTCGGCAGCGGTGGATCTCCCCCCGCCGTGTGCGCGAGCGCGGTCAATTCGCTGACGAACTTCGGGACGGAGGCCGAATCCTGGCCGTTCTGAACGTTGTTGAGCCCGGCCTTCTGGAACACACCCCGGATCGCGATCAACTGGGCGGTGGTGATGACGACCGTCTCGGCCCGGAACTCGGCGGAGGCGATGGCGGCAACGCCGAGCTTCTTCTTGGCGATCGGCTCGGTCCCTGTGAAAGCCTGCAATGCCCCGGTCAGGTGGAGCACGGTCAGGGCGGCGTCGATGGCGTCCTGGGGCCAGCCGAAATTCCGCCCGCCGAACTGTTTACGGACATCCGTCCCCTTCATCCTGTTCTTCCCGCGGACGTAGGCGAGGACGGCCTTGCAGACCGGGTGTTCCTCCGGCGGCCCGGCGTGACCGACGGCGGTCATGGCGTCACCGTGACCTTCCCTCGCCTGCTTGCCGACCTTCTCCCAATCCTTGGCGGGCTTGTCCGCCTGGTGGAAGAGCGGGAAGAGCCGGACGAGGCAGGAGTCGGCCGCCGCCTGGACCTTGTCCGCCAGGGCGCTCCCCTCGACGACGTCGCCCCCGGCGACGAGGACGATCGTCGAGTCGAGGATCTCGTCGAGCAGCCTCTGGAGAGTCTGCTTAGCCTGTTCCTCGCGGGTCTGCATGGCCTTGCGGGCCTCGATCGCCTCCGCCTCGGAGGAGGTGCCCCGGGCCTGCAAGGTGTCCGTGGCGGCCTGGAGGGTCGCGATCGCCTGCTTCAGGTCGTCCGCCCTCAGGCGCGGGATGAACCCGTAGACGACCGCCGCCGCTTCGCCGGCCACGCGGGCGTCGTTGACGATCGCCTTCTCCTCGAACTCCCAACCATCCCTGATCCAGACCGGGACCGTCACCCCGTCCCCGTCCGGCGGCTCCGAGCCATAGTGGGGCTCGATCTTCCTCGCCACCTTGCTCGACCCGTGGGTCAACTTGACCTTCTTGAAGGCCTCGCCGCACTGGATCTTGAGCAGGTCGGCCCGGAGGCCGCCGAGCCGGCCGGTGTCGGCCAGGAGGGAGTCTTTTGCCCGCTGGAACGATTTGGTCCACTCCGACCCCTCGCGGGTCTGCATCCGGTACTCGTCATCGAGCGGCATGATCGCGCCGGCCTCGGCCAGCTCGACCAGCACCTCGGGCACCCGCTTGCGGAGTTCGACGCTGCTCCGGGTCAGGTCGGTGACCAGGAGGTCGGAGAGCGTCTCGTCGTCCGCCCGGACGCCGATGTCCGACGGCCCCTGGCGCGAGAGCTGGCCGATCAGGAAGATCAACGCGCATAGCTGGTAGCGAAGTTCCCCTTCCTGGTCCGACTCGTCCTTCGGTTGCTTCTGCCGGGCGATCGTGTCGGCGATCTCCTGGACCAGGACCCCGGACTTCAACACCCCCGAAAGCACGTGCTCGAACAGGAAGGCCCCGCTGATGACATGCCCGATCGGGAGTTCGGCGGTCCTCAAGGCCGCCTCGTGGACGATCCAGAGCTGGGAGCGGAGCTGGGCGCCGGTCCCGGTCGTGTCCACGGCCCGGAGCACCTTCTCCCAGAATCGGCGACGGACCGGGAGGATGCCGTAATCCTGGATCAGCAGGCCCCGGTCGCGGGCGGTGATGGAGAGCTTGGACTTCCGGAGCTGGCGTTCGATCTCGCCGCCGGCCTCGTCGAGGAGTGTCTTGAGGATCGGCACCGCCGAGGGCTTCTTCTTCAGGACGACCTCGCGGGTGACACGCTCGGCGTCGACGTCCTCCAGCTCGATTTTCACCGGGAAACGCCCCATGAGTTTTTGCAGTTGGGGCGTGCCCGAGAGGGCATTCTGGCCGGTGGCCACGAACATCACGGAGGTCCCGAGCCGGGAGCAGAGGTTCTCTTGCAAGTCCTGCACGGCCTTCGAGCGGCCCGGGTCGTCTCCGATGTACTGCTGGACTTCGTCCAGGATGATCAGGACGCAGGGGAGCTTACCCTTCTTGCCGACGGCTTGCTTGACCTTGGCGATCATCTCGTCGATGGAGATGTCGGCCTTCTCCGGAAACTGGCTTTCGAGGAGGAGCTTGACGTCCCCGACCGTGTTATAGGAGCCCGGCCGCTGGTCCAGGATCGTCTTCGCGATTTTGTCGGAGATGTAGAAGTTCGCCAGGGCCGATTCCACGTCCGAGCCCGATTCGCGCAAGACCAAGAGGATCGGTTCTTCGAGGTTTTCCTCGCGGAGCCAGAGCACGAAGCTCGCCGTCCGGTAGTCGCCCGGCAGCCCGACCGACTGGAAGACGACGCGGAGCAGGTCGAGCCGGACGCTCCCGCTGCCGCCACCGCCCAGGGAACCGGCGATGGAACGGAGGCCGCCCCGTTGCTTCGCGGCCGTGGAGAGTTCCTTCAGCAGTTCCTTGATCCCGGTCGGCAGCTCCTTGACCCCCCGAGCTCTGGCCCCGTCCGGGAACTCCGAGTCGGTCCAGAGATGCTGGAGCATCTTGACCAGGTGCGATTTGCCGGACCCGAAGAACCCGCTCACCCAGACCCCGGGTTGCTCGGTCTTATCCAGGTGGCTGATGTACGTGCTCAGGATTCGGGCCAGACCCTCGGCATACTGGCCTTCGCAGACGAAGTTCTCCAGCTCGTAGCGGAGCGTCCTCAACTCGTCGGCGGTCTGGCCGCTCACGACCTTGGCCACGCCCTGGTTCAGCAGGGTGTGCGTCCGGGGGTCCTTCTCGTAGACCTCGTGGTTCTTCATGGACAAAACCCCTGGGCGTTAGCAGGCGGTGATCGGGACGGCCTGGTAGTTCCAGCCGTCGCGGGCTTCGAGGAGGCGATAGTTGTCCTGCTCGTAGACCCCCGGGAAGAAGACGAGCAGCCGCCCCCGGATGTGGTCCTGGACCATCGGCAACAACTCCGAAACGTGGAGGAAGCCGAAGAGCGAGGCCACCCCGGAGAGGGCGACCACGGTTTCCTCGCCGTGGTCCACCGATCGGAGGACATCCGTCAGCCGCCCCGCGACCGTCTTCTGGAAGGCGTCCAGTGCCGCCTTGCCGAGCCGTGAAGGCTTCTCGAAGTAGCTCGCGGCATAGTCGGAGTAAGGCGGAGCACCGAGCCACAGGGCGAAGGAGTCGGTGAGGTCGATGGCGTGCCAGCGGTGACCCGCCTGCGCGGTGGCTTGCTCGAAGAGGCTCATCCTGAGTCGCAATCTTCGCTCGTCTTCCTTGTCGTAGACGGCCAGCCAGACCCGCTGGGGTCCGGCGACATGCCGGTCCCAGGGCAGACCACAGACCCGCTGATAGTTCTGGCGGAGCACGTCAATCCGGGACATGGACGGCCTCCCCTTCCGGTGGTTTGAGCAGGACGGGGAATGTGACCTCGACCACTGCCCCCGCCGACTTATAGGTCAGCCAACCCTGACGGGACGCCTCGACGACCAGATCGGCAGTCTCGGCGCTGGTCCGGTCGAGCAGCCGCGTCCAGGTCGAGTCCATCAGGAATCGACCTCGGAGTCCTCCCAGAAACCCGAGGGCGAGGGCGAACGTCACGACCACCGGCGTCACGACGGGCCGGGATCGGACCTTTTTCAGCTTCCCGCGGAGGAACCCCGATTGGCGCCAAGAAGAGGCCAGCCGCTGCGAGGTCGCCAGTGAGGTCGATGCCTGGAAGCGACCCGGGTACTTCTCCCCCAGGTATGCGCTCACCCGATCCGGCGACACGTCCGAGCCGACCGCCATGTTGATGACGAAGGGCGTCATCTCGCGAAGCAGGGGGTCGCGTGCCGAGGCGGTGAGGAAGGCCAGCATCGGCCTCGCCGCCACCTCGGAGGGCCAGAGCGTCCGGAGCAAGCGGAACAGCGGCAGACCGGGGTCGAGCCCGTAGAGTTCGGCGAGCCTCAAGGCGGTTCGCCGCCTGGTGGTCTGCGTCGGCTTGCCGAGTGCGTTCTCCTCGACGATCGCCGTCAAGTAATCATCCGGCCTGGCCACCACGGGCACCTTGTCCAGGACCTGCGTCAACTCGGCCAGCATCATCGTGCGGCTGGTGTGGACGCTGTTAGAGCCCTCCCGAAAGCCAAGGGAGACCGGGAGTTTGGTTGTGTTCGAGTCCGACACTCCTGGCCCCAGACTGAATCAAGCGAGGACCATGTCCTCAATGGCGACATCACTCCCGTCGGGGAGGAGCCGTCGTCGAAGGGCCGGGTCGGCTTCGCGAGGAAGGCGATACGTCGTTGTTGGTCAACGGTTGCGAACTTAACATGGCGATGTCGGGCGAACAAGGGGCCAAACTCCCATGCAAGTCGGCAGGACTTTGCCAACCACTCGCAAATTCAGGAACCTTTAAAGTTTTTTTTACATATTTTACATATTATAATACTTGAAAATAACGGGTAATGCTTGGTAATGTTTTGCCCCCCTGGTAACGCTTCTCTCTGCGATATTACGCTTGTGCTTGCGAGGTCTTGCAAAGTGACCGCGACTTCGTAAACTGGCGGTGGCTAATAGTTTCGGAAGCTTGTCGGCGAGTTATTACTGACGGTTCGCAATGCTGAGGTTGAGGGTTCGATCCCCTTCCGCTCCATTTACCTCAGGTCTTGCCGAATCCTAGACTTAGGATATTTGTCGGGCAACCGACGGTGCGGCCGAAAACTCAATGAAAGCCGGTAGTCTACCGGTTTGGGAGATTGGACCGTGCCTGCCTCTAACTTATGCACCCCGGCTTACCGGCATCATAAGCCCTCCGTACAAGCGGTCGTCACCCTGTGCGTCCGGGATTTTTACTTCTGCTGGCATGAGACGGTTGGAGTTCCCCACGAAAGACGAGCGCGGAGTTAACGGTTATTTGCTTCGCTCGTACTCGACGGGGGACCGATAGCCCAGCGACGAGTGACGCCGGACCCGGTTGTAGAACACCTCGATGTACT
>JAABUK010007962.1_pt1 | contig 15079 bp, 8 predicted proteins | sample 5559141 | NCBI WGS metagenome assembly JAABUK01 (sample SAMN10711869, study PRJNA513367) | rock metagenome | isolation source: Antarctica rocks | place: Antarctica: Victoria Land, Pudding Butte nord | collected 2016-01-03
CGTGTTCGGTACGCCGACCGAAACCGCATCGACATCGCCTTTTTCCAGCATTTCGCGGTGATCGGCGAAGATTTGAACGTTGTCCAAGTTCAGACCGTTGTCGCGGGCGGTTTTCTGAGCGCGTTCCTGGTTCAGGTCGCAAATCGCCACAACTTCGGCTTCCTTGACCTGCGCGTAACCCTTGATATGATTGCCGCCAATACCCGCGCCAATAATGCCGATGCGCAATTGCGGCTTCTGCTCGTTTGCCATGTTCTTTGTTGCTCCACGGAAAGATTAACTTGCATTGTAGCAAACCATGCCCATCGAGTACTCGATGAATGAATTGCAGAGCGGCTCAGGCGCAGAAAGAAAAGAAGTGTGATTAAGGCTGAGAATAGTAAGACGGGTATTTAAGGAGAAAACAGCTTGTCATCCTGAGCGTAGCGAAGGATCTTGTAGATAAAAGCAGCATCAGATTCCTACCTACAAGATCCTTCGCTACGCTCAGGATGGCAAACGCTCGGACATGACACTTTTCTCTCCTTTCCTGATGCTCTCAGGTTCACAAATTCTTCAAGAACACGCCTTCTCCACAAGTTTCAAGCCTGACTTTTCATTCTATTTTGTGCTTTTCTCCCTCTGTGCCTTGGCGGCTCTGCGGTTCGTTCATTTATAATTCCACTACCATGAATTTGAAAAATATCGTTCCCTGGTCTGTCGTTCCCTTGCTGGTGGCTATCGCGGTTCCGACCAGAATCAATGCGCAAACTTCGACTTATCAAGACCCCAAGGCGCCGCTTGAAACGCGCGTTTCCGATTTGATGAATCGTTTGACGCCTGACGAGAAGATCTCGCTGCTGGCGGGAACCGAATTTACAACGCAACCGATTCCGCGCCTCAATGTTCCTCCGATGGCGATGGCCGATGCCGGACAAGGCGTGCGCGGCGGCATGGAATCCACGCTTGGGCCGGCGACGGCGTTTCCCTCGGGCGTGGCGATGGCCGCGACATGGAATCCGGGTCTCATCGGGCGCGTCGGTGGCGCGATTGGCGTCGAAGCGCAAAACAAAGGTACCGGCGTTCAGGTTTTGCTGGGCCCGGCGGTCAACATTCAGCGTTCGCCGCTGGGCGGGCGCAACGGCGAGTATTTTTCCGAAGACCCGTTTTTGGCCGGACGTTTGGCTGTCGCTTACATTCGCGGAATGCAAGGCACGGGAACCGTCGCGTGCATCAAACACTTCGCCGCCAACAACGAAGAAGCCGACCGTTTCACCGTCAACGTTCAGGTTTCCGAACGGGCGCTGCGCGAAATCTATCTGCCCGCTTTTGAAGCCGGAGTCAAAGACGGCGGCGTGTGGACGGTCATGTCGTCGTATAACTTGCTGAATGGGCCGCATGCTTCGGCGAACCCGTATTTGTTGACCGATGTTTTGAAACGCGGCTGGGGTTTCGATGGCCTGGTGATGTCGGACTGGGGCGGCGTTCACGAGACGGCCAATGTTATCAACGCAGGCAACGACCTGGAAATGCCGGGTCGCGGCTTTCTATCGCCCGCCAAAGTGCAGGACGCACTCGCGCGCGGGCTGACGACTCAAGCTCAAATCGACGGCAACGTGCGACGCATCGTGCGCACGATTCTGCGTTCCGGCGTGCTCAATGGACCCAAAACGCGCAACCCCGCGTTGGTCAACTCGGCTGCGAACCGCGAAGTCGCATTGCAGGCAGCGCAAGAAGGCATCGTGCTGCTCAAAAACGAGCGCCAAATCTTGCCATTGAATGCTTCTAAAATTCGCTCGATTGCCTTGATTGGTACCGCCGCGCGAGAAATGCAAATCGGCGCGGCGGGCAGCCCGGGCGTCGAACCGCTGCGTTCGGTCGGGCCGCTCGAAGGGATTCAAAGTCGCGTCGGCGCGGGCGTCCGGGTGCGTTTCGCATCTGGCGATGCCAGCGGAAGTGCATTTGCGACTGGCGTTCTGGTGGCGCCCGGCACGAACGGCGCGGGCTTTAGCGCCCAATATTTCAACAACAAAAACCTTGAAGGCGCGCCGAAGTTGACGCGTACCGACGCGCAAATCGACTTTGCTCGCGGGCCTGCCCAAATCGGCAACGAGAACTGGAGCGCGCGCTGGACAACTGTTCTTACGCCGCGCAAAAGTGGCGCGACGACCTTTTACTTTCGCGCCGATGACGGCTGCCGCCTGTTTCTCGACGACAAGCCGATTATCGAGTACTGGAATGACAGCGGCGCCACGACGCGAACCGCGAAGGTGCAACTTCAGGCAGGCCGCAAATATCGGCTGCGCGCCGAATACTATCAAGGCGGTGGCGCCTCGGTCGCGCAACTGACGTGGGCTGAGCCGGGCGTCAAGTCTTTCGATGAAGTCATCAAGCTGGCGCAGAGCAGCGATGTCGCGGTTGTCTGCGTTTCGACGCGCGGCACCGAAGGCGAAGGACAAGACCGGCCTTCGATGGCGCTGCCGGACAATCAAGATGAATTGATTCGTCAAGTCGTCGCAGCGAATCCGAAAACGGTTGTTGTGCTGAACAATGGCACGCCGGTCACGATGCCCTGGCTGCGCTCGGTTCCGGCTCTGGTCGAAGCATGGTTTCCGGGTCAGGAAGGCGGGCGCGCGCTGGCGCAGGTTTTGTTTGGCGATGTCAATCCTTCGGGTCATTTGCCGACGACTTTTGGCGCGCAACGCGAAGATTATCCCGATGCCGCCAACTTCCCCGGCAAAAGCGGGCGCGTGCGCTACGAGGAAGGCATTTACGTCGGCTACCGCGCCTTCGACAAACGCCAAATTCAGCCGCTTTTCCCGTTCGGCTACGGGCTAAGTTACACCACCTTTCGCTTGGATGATCTCAAGCTGTCTACGCCCACTTTGGCTGCAACTGGGCGTTTGACGGCGAATGTGCGCGTGACGAACTCGGGCAAGCGCGCCGGAGCGCAGGTCGTGCAGCTTTATGTACGCGACCCCAACCCAAAAACCGACAAAGCCCTGCGCGAGCTGAAAGGTTTTACGAAAGTCTTTTTGCGGCCCGGCCAAAGCCAAATTGTGTCATTGCAACTCGCGCCGCGTGATTTCGCGTGGTGCGATGTGAAGTCGAAAGGCTGGCGCGCTAATGCGGGAACCTATCAAATCGAGGTCGGCGATTCGTCGCGCAACTTGACGCAGAGCGCAACGGTTCAGTTGGCGGATTATTTCGAGCCGATTCCGTTCATGCGCGACGATGTGCCGTTGTCCGCACCTGAAACGGCGCCCGATCTGGCACGCGGAAAACGCGCCTTCGCCTCGTCGCAGCAAGAGCTATACAAGCCCGAGTTGGCCTTTGACGACGACCTGGAAACGCGCTGGGGCAGCGACTTTGTCGATAACCAATGGCTGGCCGTCGACTTGGGCGCGACGCAGAGAATCGGGCGCGTTCATCTCGTTTGGGAAGACGCTTATGCGAGCGAATATCGAATCGAGGTCTCGGACGATGGCCGGAATTGGCGCTCGATTTATAGCACGACCAAAGGTGAAGGCGGCGAAGAAGACGTTTCGTTCGCGCCCGTTCAAACGCGCTTTGTGCGCGTGTTTTGCGTCAAGCGCGCAACCCCGTTCGGCTCGTCGCTGCGCGAATTTCAGGTGCGCGCTCCCAAATGAGCAACGCGGAAAAAAGTCTTGCCATTCCCTTGATGCGATTCTGATTCATAATCAAAGCCACTAAAGCCGCTTATCGAGTACTCGATGGGAGGCTTTTATAGCGCTTTATCTCATATGGCGGATGATTTATAGCAGATTCAAACGGGCTCTTGAGTTTGTTTAAGTGCGCTCAAGCAACGCAGTGACAGAACAATCCGCCAAATAATAAGTGGCCAACAGAATGTGAGTGGGAATATGAACGCAAATCCTAAAGAATGCAAACCCACTGCGTTGAAAAAGTAGAACATCAAGGCCGGTATCAAGGTGCCCCAGAAACCAAGCAGCAAAGCAACTCTGAGTTGATACTGGAAATATTCTACTTGTTCTTCCACTAACTTTTTCTTCTGTTCGTGAGGCATTGAGTTGACACCCGCATATCTACGAGCAATGCTTTCTTTTGCCTTTCTCCGCGCATATGCAGAAAATGCCACAGAACCACCTGCCGAAAATAGATACAGCCACTTCGCCGCATTGGGCTCGGCATAGTCATACGATAAACACAGGCGCAGAAGATTGCCGACAATGCCAAAAACACCGACAGCGAGAGCAATGCTCCATACCGTATCGGGAACAGGTAAATCAGGTCTGAACATTGGTTTCATCATATCATCTATTTTTATCTGTTTCGCCGTCGAGAAACTTTGTTGATTTGTTGTATTTTGTGCCATTGGTACTGCATGTCAAGTGGGTCAACGCGCTTTTAGCGTGTGTCGCCAGACAGGCTGCGCGCCATGGGAGCGCGGCGTGGGCGCGTGTTGGGCAAGCCTTGTTCGGCGCGTTCGCGGGCTTTGGCTTGGCGCGCCAGGCCACCCAATGTCGCAATTTCTTTCAGCTTTTCGGGCGAAAGGTTGCGCGCGCGGTTTTGGCCGCCTTTGCTCGAGCCGGCGACGCTCATCACCGAGGCGGCTTTGCGGCGCTCGCGTTTTTTGCTGCCGCTGCTTTTCAGAATGCGCGCGGCTTCTTTGATGTCGGCCCGGCTGATACCTTCAGCCACTTCTTCGCCAATCGCTTCTTCGTTTGTGGCCACGACATCAGCGGCTGAACCGGCACGAATTGCCGGTGTGACATCTACGGTTGGAAGAAACGCCGCTTTTTTCGACTTCGCAGTTGTCTGGCGCGTCGTGTTCTGCGATGTCGGGCTGAAAGACTTTGGCGTGGCCGAAGCTGTTTTTGAGGACGCGGCCTGGCGCGTTTTAGTCGAAGAATGCGACTTTGTGGCCGCGCTTTTGGGCGCAGCGGCATTCGTTTGTGCGCCGCCCGCGCCTGGCGTTTGCGGCTTCGCCTGGCGCGTTTTGTTCTTGGTCGTTTTGTCGATTTTCATTGGCGCAAGTATGCCAAGTCGCGCACGACGCAACAACGAAAGTCCATGCAAATCGAGTACTCGATGCCGTGTTCAAAACGCGCATGGAGGAAGAATTTCGCAAACCTTTGACAAATCGCGCGGTCCGTCAAAGGTTTCACATCACGGCATCCTAAGCTGGCTTTCAAAACGTTCAATCGAAAAAGCAGCGGAGAGTTGATAAACTGCGCCCGAACAAAATAATCGACAGTGGCGGTTTGCCGCTTCCAGAAACCGCTGTGGCCGATTTGTTTTCTTCGACTCAGGCGTTTTACGGGTCACAGCTTCTTCAATACAATGTCTTCCATTTCATCAAAGCCTTCGTCCAGCCTGCCATCGAGTACTCGAACGCCACGCGCTGCTGGACCTTTCAAGCGCTGGATGCTGCAAGGCCATCCCGACCACACCGAAGGTGCTTACGAACCGGAAAATCAGCAGCATCACGAACATACCTGGTGGCAGGTCATGTGTTTGACCGGCGTCGATTATTTCTCGACGCTGGGTTATCAGCCGGGTATTGCGGCACTCGCGGCGGGCGCTTTGTCGCCATTTGCGACGCTGATTTTAGTCCTGCTCACCTTGTTCGGCGCGCTTCCGATTTACAACCGCGTGGCTGCGGAATCTCCACACGGCGAAGGCTCGATTTCGATGCTCGAGCATATGTTCACGCGCTGGAAAAGCAAGTTGTTCGTCTTGATGCTGCTGGGCTTTGTGGCGACCGACTTCATTATTACGATCACGCTTTCGGCAGCCGACGCCGCGCAGCACGTCATCGAAAATCCCTATTCCAAGAGTTTCGCCGAAGGTCACTCGATCATAATCACGCTGATTTTCGTGGCGCTGCTGGGCGCGATTTTTCTTAAGGGTTTCAAGGAAGCCATCGGCATCGCCGTTGTTTTGGTGAGCGCTTATCTGCTGCTCAACGCGGTTGTCGTCGGGCGCGGCTTGTATGAAGTTTTTACGAATACGGCGCATTTTTCGGAATGGAAGCAGATGTTGGCGGCTGGCCACGCGCATGGCAATCCCGTGTTGATGCTCGGATTGTCGTTGTTGCTGTTCCCAAAGCTGGCGCTGGGGCTTTCCGGCTTTGAAACCGGCGTCGCCGTCATGCCGCTGGTCAAGGGCGACGCCAGCGACACGCACGCAAACCCGCAGGGACGCGTTCGCAACACGCGCAGACTGCTGCTGGTCGCGGCTCTCATCATGAGCGTGTTTTTGCTGGCCAGCAGCCTTTCGACAACGCTGCTCATCAAACCCGAAGCGTTTCATTCGATCAAAGACACAGCCGATTTACAAACGCTGAGCCAGGAGTTGGGACGGCCTCTCAACCCGGATATCATCGGCAAAGCCAACGGTCGCGCTCTGGCGTATATGGCGCATACCTACTTTGGCGATGCGTTTGGAACGGTTTACGATGTCAGCACGATTTTGATTTTGTGGTTCGCCGGCGCGAGCGCGATGGCCGGTTTGCTCAACATCGTGCCGCGCTACTTGCCGCGCTATGGCATGGCGCCCGATTGGACGCTGGCGGCGCGGCCCTTAGCGCTGATTTTTACAGCCATTGCGTTTTTCGTGACGCTGATGTTCAAAGCCGATGTGGAAGCGCAGGGCGGCGCTTATGCGACCGGCGTTTTGGTCTTGATGAGTTCAGCGGCTGTTGCCGTCACGATTACCGCCCATCGGCGCGGGGCTGGAAAATCCGTGTATGGCTTGGGCTTAATCGCGCTGGTTTTCATGTATACAACGGTCGTCAACGTGATCGAGCGGCCTGAAGGTATCAAGATCGCGGCGTTCTTTATCGGTGCAATCGTCTTCACCAGCCTCATTTCGCGCGTCACGCGCTCGACCGAACTGCGTGTCGAACGAGTAGAAATGGATGAAGCGGCCCAGCGATTTATTGCCGAAGCGAGCGCGCAGCCGATTCGCGTCATTGCCAACAAGCGGCAGGAAGGCGATGCGCGCGAATATGCGCTCAAGGAAGACCAGCAGCGCGAAGACAGCCACATTCCCGCCAAATATCCGATTCTGTTTTTGGAAGTCGTCGTGCTGGACGCCTCCAACTTTTCCAGTGAACTGCGCGTGACCGGCATCGATGTGCAAGGTTACCGCGTGCTGCGCGTCGAGGGCGCGACGGTTCCCAACGCCATCGCCGCCTTGCTGCTGCATTTGCGCGACGTGACCGGCAAGCGCCCGCACGCTTACTTCAACTGGAGCGAAGGCAATCCCATCGTTTTTATGATGCGCTATTTGCTGTTCGGCGAAGGCGATACGGCGCCTGTCACGCGCGAAGTGCTGCGCAAAGCCGAACGCAACCCCGCTATTCGCCCGATGATTCATGTCGATGGTTGATCTTACGGTTAGTCTTGAGGCTGCGAACGTAGTTTGAAGAACCAACCGCGCGAAAGCAAGCGGGCTTTCGACGGTGATGCAACACAAGCCCGCTTGCTTCCGCGCGGTTGATTAGCTTTTTGTATTTCTCTTTTCTTCTCGCCATGAACGGCAAATTTCTTTCAACGCGGCGCAATCGAGTACTCGATTCGACTTTTGCCGTCGCTGTGTTCGCTTTGGTCGCTGCCTCAAATGTTCACGCCAAAGATGCGACGCCAGTTCGCTTTTCAAAGGCTGCACCCAAAGCGGTGCCGCAAAAGGCGGCGCTGCAAAAGGCGTCACAAGTCACGCCGACACCGCCACCTTTGGCGACCTTACCGCCTGCTGCGAAAAGGTTTAAGCCGCTGGCGGTGCCGATGGTTGTGCGTTCTCCAGCATGGATCGTGGTCGATGTCGATTCGGGGCGCGTTCTCGAAGCGTTTAATCCGCACCGCCGAATGTTTCCGGCATCGACCACCAAAACTCTGACCGCTCTTGTCGCTATCTCGCAAGGTCATTTGGACGAGACGGTTGCGGTTGGCGCCAATCCGCCCAAAACCGGTGAACAAAGCGCCTATTTGTTGCAGGGCGAACAGTTTAAGTTGCGCGACTTGGTGCGCGCGGCGCTCATCAAATCGGCCAACGATGCGTGCGTCGCGCTTGCGGAAGGCGTTGGCGGCAACGTGCCCAACTTCGTCAAGATGATGAACGCCAAAGCCCGCGAAGTCGGCGCCCTCGACTCACATTTCGCCAACCCGCACGGCTTGCACGACCCGAACCATTACACGACACCTTATGACCTGGCGCAGATCGCGCGTGCCGCGATGCGTTATCCGTTTTTCAACCAGACCGTTCGCACGCGCGACGCGCAGATTCACGGCAACTGGAAGATCGGGCCGGTTCGAGTACTCGAAAACAAGAATCGTCTGTTGTGGGAATGGAGCCAATGCGACGGCGTGAAAACCGGCTACACTCGTCAGGCTGGCCATTGCCTGATCGCTTCGGCGACGCGGCGGGTGCGCGACAAAGACGGTGCGGTTCGTCCCTGGCGATTGATCGCCGTCGTCATGCACTCGCCCGACAGTTGGGGTGAAGGCGCCAATCTGCTGCTGAATGCATTTCATCATTTTCAGCTGATGCCGGTTGTCGAAAAAGGACAAAGTTTCGCGTCCGTCGATGTGCAGGGCGGCGTAGCTCAAGTGCAGCCAGTCGCGCCGCGAAATGTCGAAATCCCTTTGCGTCGGGGCGAAACTCTGACGCGCCGTTTTCGTTATGCGCCGCTCAAAGCGCCGCTTCGTCGCGGGCAGCAAATCGGCGAACTGGAATTGTGGTCGGGTTCGCACCCCGTCGCGCGCGTGCCGCTCATTGCGCGCAGCGATGTCGCGGTTTCTCTGCTGGCGCGCGTCGCGCCGAGTGCGCCTTTTGCGCTCAACAACACTTTTTTCTTAGCCGCGGCGGGAGCCGCCGCATTGAGCCTGCTGCTGCTTCTGCTGCGCCGCGCTCGCAAGCCCTTGAGGTCTCATCATGTCTAAATTGCCTAAACCTTCGTCGTCCACCACTCGCAAAAACCCAGCGAGTTCTCGCCCCGCCGCTTCTCGCCCTGCCGCTCCACAAACTGCTTCTGCCGCACCAACATCGGTTACACCAATTTCTGCCGCACCAACAACTTTCATTGAAAAGGCGCACGACAGCGATGAGTTGCTGGATAATCTGGAAGAAAACGAAACGCGCGACGAGATGGAACACGACACCACGGAGCGCGACGCCGCCCGGCGCGATGAAGCGCCAATCGAGTACTCGAACGGCGAGCGTTTGCACAAACTCATCGCGCGCGCTGGTCTTTCCAGTCGTCGCGCGGCGGAAGAGATTATCGCGTCGGGCCGCGTTCTGGTGAACGGCAAAGCCGTATCGGAACCCGGCGCCAAGGCCGACCCGGCGCGTGATCGGATTACAGTCGATGGACAGCCATTGCACGTTCCGACGACGACGACTGTCGTCTTGATGCACAAGCCGCTGACCGTCGTTTCCACCAAAAAAGACCCGGAAGGCCGCACCACGGTGACACATCTTTTGCCCGAAAAACTGAAGCATTTGCACCCGATTGGACGGTTAGATTACGACACGTCCGGCTTGTTGTTCATGACTGATGACGGCTCGTTGACGCAGCTTTTGACGCATCCTTCGCACGGCGTCGAGAAGACTTACTGGGCGCGCGTTCGCGGAACCGTGACAGTCGACACGTTGAAGAAGCTGGAAGCCGGAATCTATCTGGAAGATGGCAAAACCGCGCCCGCCAAAGCGCGCGTGCGGGCGCAAACCGAAAACAACGCGCTGGTGCAACTGACGCTGCGCGAAGGCCGCAATCGCCAGGTGCGACGAATGCTGGAAGCCGTCGGGCATCCTGTCCGCGCGTTGCGCCGTGTCCGCGTGGCGGGTTTTGGCTTGGATGAACTGTTGCCCGGCGAATATCGAGTACTGCTTCCCGGCGAAGTTCACGCCCTGCGCAAAGCCGCGGAAACCAAACCCAAGGCCAAGCCGAAACCAGCATACGCCAAAGCGCCGCGCCCGGCAACCCGCGACAACGCGACGCCATCTGATAAAGCGGCGGCTTTTGGCACCTCAGCCGCTGCTGCCAATACTTCATCTGCCGCACCGCAACAGCGTTCTGCACCGCGCGCTTCGTCCCCGCAAGACTCGGCTTCGCGCGATTCGAGAAGCGACTTCAGCGCGCCACTTCAAGGCCGCGAACGTTTGTCTTCGGCTCGCCCTTTTGCTTCGCGCTCTGCGAGTTCGCGCTCTGCGAGTTCGCGCTCTACAGCGTCGCGTCCCACAGAGTCACGCTCGGATTCTTCTGCTGCGCCACGTTCTCTTGCAGTTCGTTCGGCTGCGACTGGTTCTACAACGTCACGTCCTACAGCCGCTGGTTCGTCTTCGGCTCGTCCTGCAACTCCGCGTGCTGCTGCAACTGGCGAGCGTTTTTCTTCCAGTGCGCTGACGCAGCGCTTGGAACGGCAGGCCGAGCGTCGAGAGAGAGAGCATCCTGTGGCGCGCCGCGTCGCCCAAAGTTTTGAAGGCGGAACCGGCCAAAGTGCCGCAAGGCGGGAAGGTTTTCTGCCTGAGAAGCCGGTGAGTTCAACGAAACCTTCGCGCCAGGCGAAGCCGACACGTCCGCCCAAAGCGGCGCGCGTCTTTGCGGCGGCCACAGCGGAAGCGGCGAAAAACGCCAGAATTGCTACCGAACGACCGAAGTTTCCAGCGAAATCCGGCGCAAAATCGAAGACGGCTCGCGGGTCTTTTTCCGATCAAACAGCGGCGTCCAAAACAAGTCCGGCGAAGTCTTCGGCGCCTCGGGAAAACGTCTCGAAGACGTCCGCGACCAAAGCCAATGATGCGAAGAATTCGACGACTTCCGGCGCCAAAACCAACTATTCCAAGCCCACAGCACGACGCGGCGAACGTCCCTGGGGCCAGAAAACGCGCAAGCGGGCTTGAGAAGATACGTTGATAAATGGGCTTTGATGGGTCGGCTTTATAGAACTCTAAGTGTAAGCGACGGGTCTTGTATTGAGTTGCACAAGACCCGTCGCTTACGCCTGGAGTTCTATCAGAGCTACAACTTGGCAAAGTTCCTCGCTCATGTTGTTGCCAAATATCGTGTTTCACCACTGTCAAATGGCTTGTAACTGCTGATTTTTGCCCTCCTTTTTCGCCGTTCGAGTACTCGATCTGCCCTGAAACCATGAAGAGATTTGCGTCGCCTTCGCGCCATTTAGCGATTGTTTGCGGCACGCTGCTGTTGCTGACGGCGCTGTGGCTGCTGGTCTGGAAAAAGCCGCTGGGGCGCGACAATTGGTTCATCACGCCACATGCGTTGTGGCCGCCCTCGACCTTTGTCTTCCCTGTGTGCGTTTTGCTCTTGTGCGGTGGGTTTGCCGCGATGTCGGCTTACGACCGCTTTCGTCGCGCCAAATCGCGGCGCGAAGAGCGAACCTCGCTGCGCATGAGTTTGGGCGCGCTGATGCTGTTGGCGACGCTGTGGCCGTGGTCGCTGCTGGGGCCGCGCGCGATTTCCGGCGTTTATCTCGTTTCCGCGACGTGGAGCGACATCTCCAACCAATATTTTTCGACGGCTTATCGCATCCAGGACGCGCGCGATTTCACGCGCAATTACGAGACGCAGCAGCGCAACTACGACATCACCAAATCGCACGTTGCAACGCACCCGCCGGGCGCCGTTTTGTTTTATTACGGCGCGCGCAAAATCTACGAACATGTGCCGTTGATTCACGCGGCATTTACGGCTTTGGCGCCCGGCGTGACAGCCGCCAGCACCTCCAGCGTGGCGCAAACGATTCGCGGCCAGTTGGCGCGCTCGAATGCCGCTTCGCCCCATGCGCCGCCGTTTTCGGATGACGCCGTGGGAAGCGCGATCTGGTGCGCATGGTTGTTGTCGTTGTGCGTGGGCGCGACGGTTCCCGCCGTTTACAAGCTGGCCGCGGGCGCATCGAGTACTCGATTGGACGACGAACGAGGGCGCGAAAAGCGCGGTTTGATGGGCGCGGCGTTGTTCGCTTTGTCGCCCGCAGCGATGTTGTTCGCCTTCACCTTGGATGCGTTGATGATGTGCCTGGTCGCGTGGTCGTTGGTTCTGGTCGCGCGGCGCGTGACGAGCGGTGCAACCGTTGGAATCGGTTCGGCAGTTCTCGCGGGCGCCTTGATTGGAATCGCAAGTTTCGTCTCGTTTGGCGCGCTTGCCGTTTGGGGATTATTGATTTTCGCGTTCGTCATCGGCTTCGGCTGGCGCTCGTTTTTGACGACGCCGCAATGGATTGTGACCGACGTTTTGAGCCGTCGCAAACCGGCTGTGCATCGTCCGTTTTCCGATTTGCTGTGGCTGGTTCTGGGGTTTGCCGTCGTGTGGATTGTGTTGACAATCATCTTTCCGATGCAGCCGCAAGACATTTACAATCGCGCGATGGAAGCGCATCACGCCGCGACCTTGACCACGCGCAGCCATGCGGGCTGGGCGCTTTTGAATCTGGTCACATTCGCGCTTTTTTGCGGCTGGAGTTTGACGGTCGGTGTGCTGTCGGGCGCATGGACGCAGCTGCGCAATTGGCGAGCGCGACAAGCGAACGTCTGGAACGCCGCGTCTGTGTTGGGCGTTGCAAGTTTGCTGTTGTGCGTCGCCTTGTCGCTTTCGGGCAACGTGCGCGGCGAAACCGAACGTTTGTGGTTGTTTCTGCTGCCGCCTTTGTGCGCCTTCGCGGCCAGCCAATACCTGGATAACGAGTACTCGAATCGCGGCGTGCTGCGTTTTTTGATGCTTCTCGTTGGGGCGCAAGCCGCTCAAACTTTGCTGATGGCGGCGACATTGGCGCCTTTGATTCGCGCTTACTGAACGTTGTCCTTTGGACCAACCGCAAGCGGACGCGCGCGGGCGAGTGTAGTAACGAAAGAAGCCCACGCGCTTCCGCTTGCGGTTGGTGAAAGTGTTACGAAGTGTCTCGATCCGCACTTTTTACGCGCGGTCATTGACGAGAAACGTTTCACAATTTTCTGATGAATATTACGCTTTACGAAGCTGCACAAACTGATGCGTTGTGGCGCGACATGACGCATTTCGGACGCTTTTCGGTGTCGGGAAAAGACGCCGCGCAATTGCTGCATCACATGACGACCAACGACATCAAAGGCTTGAAAGACGGACAAAGTTGCGAAGCCGCGCTCATTACGAGCAAAGCGCGAATGCTTGATCTGATTTCGGTTTTTCGCCGCGACCATGATTTTCTGATCGTCACTTCGCCCAATCGCCGCGAAATGTTCGCGCCCCATTTGCGCAGTTTCGTGTTGTATCGCCAGGACGTTCACATCGAAGATGAGACGGAAAGCGGCGCCTTGTTCGGTTTGTTCGGGAATGGCCGCAATCGAGTACTCGATTTGGGAGACTTGGCGTCTTCGCAAGTGCAAAACGTGACGAAAAACGGTGCAACGTTTCAGGTCGCACCGACAACGCGTTTGCCGCTCAATGGTGTTTTCGTTCAAAGCGACTCGCGCGACGCGTTAACTCAATTTGTGCGAGAAAGCGGCGTGCCTTTGTGCGACAACGAAACGTATAACGTGCTGCGCGTCGAAAGCGGTGTTCCCGCGACCGGACTCGAATTGACCGAAGATGTTAATCCGTGGGAAGCCGGTTTAGAGGGCGCGATTTCGCTGAACAAAGGCTGCTACAACGGGCAGGAAATCGTGGCTCGCCTGAACACTTATCAGAAAGTCAAACGTTCTTTGCGCGGCTTGAAAATGTCGGGCGAAGAAACGTCTTCGACCAAGCTGAAGGCGGATGGAAAAGACGCTGGCTTCATCTCCAGCCGCGTTGCTTCACCACGTTTTGGCGCGATTGCTTTAGCGTATGTTCGTGGCGATTACGCGGAAAGCGGCCAGCAGTTGCAAGTCGAAGATTCATCGCAAAGCGCCGTTGTGTGCGACTTGCCATTTGGCAATTAAGGGCTTTCGAGTACTCGATATTTGAATGTTATGACGAACCATTTGCAGCCTCTCGATGAGCAAAATGCGGATGACAAGCCGCTGTCGCGCGCGCAGCGTCTGGCGATTGAAACCAAGCCGCGCGAAATGCCGTCGTCTGTTGGCGAAGCCACTTCAAACGGCCAAGCTCCCAGGAGCGCATCTCGTCGCGGTAGTCCTGCGCACGAAATGAACAAGCGCATCCGCGACTTGGTGCGCGAACAGGAAAACGCGCTTTATTCAGCTTCGCCAAATACAGCTTTGCTAAATACGGCTTTGCCAAAGCAGCAAAGCGTTGCCGATGAAGAATCGAGTACTCGATCTTCGTCGTCTTCGTCGTGGGAAGATATTGCGAACGAAGTGACAAGCGCACAACCTTTGCGCGGTCGCGGCTTGGCGACGGGCGCAATGCGCGGCGCATCGGTCGGCAGTGCGCAAACCGAAGTTTCCGTGCTGCGCTGGATACCGTCGCCACTCGCGCCGCGCGCGATTCTGTGCCCGCCTTTTGCGCCCGATACGTTGTTGCACGAAGCTTTGCAAGGCGAAGAAAAACAGTGCGATGTTCACGGCACGCATTATCTGGTTTCGCGCAATGCCAAAGATTACGACCAAGCTTTCACTGATCTTTCAAGGCGCTTGAATCGAGTACTCGAAAGCGAAATTTTTCCAGTTCTCAGCGGCGCGAGCGTTGAAGATTTGCTGTTCGTCGATATTGAAACGACGGGACTTTCGTCGTCTGTTCCGCTGTTCCTCGTCGGCGCTTTGCGTATGGACGGCGAGCCACGATTGGACTTGTTTCTCGCGCGCGACCTGCCCGAAGAGCGCGCGCTTTTGGCGGCGTTTGGCGAGTTGGCGGAAGGCAAAACGCTGGTGACTTTCAACGGCAAATCGTTCGATTGGCCTTACATCGAAGGCCGCAGCCGCGCGCATCGTTTGGTTCCCGCTAAACCGCGCACGCACTTCGATTTGCTGCATCACGCGCGGCGCCATTGGAAACATTCTTTGCCCGATTGCAAGCTGCAAACGCTGGAGCTTTATCTGTGTGGACGCACGCGCGTCGATGATGTGGCGGGACGCGAAATCCCGCGTACTTACCACGAATTTGCGCGCACTCATGCCGAAAATGGAACCGGCGCGCACCTGATGTCGCCGATCTTGCATCACAACGCGCTGGACATTTTGA